>ERZ1036412.286-NODE-286-length-45558-cov-22.772894_pt1 | contig 45558 bp, 46 predicted proteins | sample MGYA00514218_ERZ1036412 | MGnify/ENA primary metagenome ERZ1036412 (study PRJEB33795, sample SAMN09464944) | human gut metagenome | host: Homo sapiens | place: USA: Stanford, California | collected 2016-11 | study: EMG produced TPA metagenomics assembly of the...
GCCCGCGCCACAGATGAGAATGTTCTTGATTTCTTTCATGCTGCTCGACTTCCTTCCAGGCTTAGCAGGTCAGGTAACCGCCAGAGCAGTCGCAGTTGGCACCCGTGATGTAGTTGGAGGCGTCGGAGGAGAGGAACAGGGCGTAGCCCACGAAGTCCTCAGGCTCGGCCAGACGGCCGATGGGCTCGCGCTTCAGGAAGTTCTGATACACGGCGGACTCGGGATCGAACATCCACTCGGTCAGATCACTGCGGAACACGGTGGGGCAGATGGAGTTGACGTTGATGCCGTACTTGGCGCTCAGGTCGCAGGCCATGGAGGACACCATCAGGTCGGCGCCGCCCTTGGAGGTGCAGTAGCCGGTGTAGCCGGCCATGCCGCGCTTGGAGCGCTGGGAGGTGACCACCACGATCTTGCCGCCCTTGCCCTGGTCGACCATCTGCTGGGCAACATACTTGCACACCACATAGACACTCTTGCAGTCGGCATCCATGATATACTGCCAGTCGGCCACGGACTGCTCCAGGATGTTCTGGGGCTTGTTAAAGCCGTGGGTGACGGCCAGGATGTTGACCTCGCCGTACTGGGCCACACAGGCCTTAATCATGGCGTCTACCTGGGCCTCGTCGGCAGGATCGGCCACGCCGTAGGCGCAGTCGATGCCCTCGGCCTTGAACTCGGCCTCCAGAGCCTGGAGCTTCTTCTCGTTGCGGCCGGTCATGAACACCTTGGCGCCGGCATAGCCGTAAGCCTTGGAGAGGACGCAGCCCAGAGCGCCGGTGGCGCCGGTGACCAGGGCGACCTTGCCCTTCACGGAGAACATGTTGTCGACGAACTCTTTCTTCACGTTGACCATTTCTGCTTCCTCCTCTTACTTACTGCGCGTCGGGATAATTGATGATGACCAGCATCTTGGCGGGCTTGCCGCTCTCATTCTTCAGGCCGCGGCCCTCGTTGGGGGGGAAGGAGATGGACTCGTTCTTGTGGATGACGTACTTGTTGCCGTCTTTGTCGGTAACGGTCATCTCGCCCTCCAGGACGAAGTAGACCTTCTCCAGAGGGTTGTCGTCGTAGGCCCAGTCAGCACCGCCGTCGGGCTCGAACTCGGACACACCGATCCAGAACTTCTGGGCGCCGGTCTCGTCCTTGCCGTGGTAGCGCTTGCAGGTCACGCCAAAATGACCGGCGGGGAAATAGGGCTCCAGCTCTTCATAAGTACGCTTGATCATTTGAAATCCGCTCCTTCTTATGTCAGCATTTTCAGGAAACCAATGCGATGAATTGGAACTTATGCTTTCCTTTTCGAGCCGTAGTGTATCGGAAAATAAAAATTTGTGCAATACCCACAATTATGTAAGTAGATAACCTGTAGGTTTGCACGTACCAAAAGGTAAGTGCTCCGAAATTGTATAATTCGAATAAAAGAGAAAAAGGGATATTGTGTAAACTATTCGGTACAAAAGTGTATCTCTGTGGAAGTTGGATAGGTTGCACAAATTTCAGCAAAAAATTTTGGCGCGTTACAGTGGGGCGGAAAAAGTTTTCCTTGTGGGAGTGGTGGGGGTGTGATATGATAATGCAAGTCTATCTTTATATAGTTGTATCACAAAAGAAAATGAGGTGAACGCCTGTGAAAGCGGACAATTTTGACACACCGACTAATCCCTATCACTATGTGTTGCACTGCATCGGCGGAAAGTGGAAGATGACCATTCTCCATGAAATCTATACGTACGGCAGTATCCGCTTTAACCAGACGCTTAAAATCCTGCCCATCTCGGAAAAGGTGTTCAGCCAGCAGCTCAAGGAGCTGGTGGAGGCGGGGCTGATCCGCCGCATCTCCTACGACACGGTGCCGCCCAAGGTGGAGTATGTGCTCACGCCCAGCGGGGAGCAGCTCATCCCTGCCCTGGACATACTCTATATCTGGAGTATCCGCCAGATGCACGACCGCAGAATCCCCATCGATGCGGATGCCTTTGTAGTGCACAAGTCGGAGAAGTATGTGGACGCACTGGGTGACATCATGCGGGAAAACAACTTCTGGCCCGGGCGGGAGCGCCGGCGCGGCGTGGAACAGGGCGAGGAGTAAACGTATATTGCGTTATTATAGGGAATTATAAGGAAACGGGCGGCGGAAGCCGTCCGTTTTTGTGTGGTGGTGACAAAAAAGTTAGTATTGCCTTGCCAGGAAATCCGCAGTAAACTTTAACAACGTGTAAAGAAACGGGGAATTGAACGCATATAAGGAGGGGGTACGCTATGCCCGCTGTAGAACAGGATCTTACCCAGGGCAGCGTCACGCGCAAGCTGGTCCGGTATGCCCTGCCACTGGTGGCGTCCAGCCTGCTGCAGGCTATTTATAGTATCACGGATATCATCATCGCCGGGCACTACATCGGTGATGTGGGAATTTCCGCCATCAACAACGCCAGCATCATTATGAATATGCTCACCCAATTGGCCATTGGGCTGACAGTGGGTGGGAATGTGCTGGTGGGCCAGTATTTCGGCAGCGGCGACCACGAGAACCGCCGGAAGGCCGCGGGCAACATGCTCACCGTGGGCCTCATCGCCGGCCTGCTCTTTGCTGTGGGCATTCTGCTGCTGGGGCGGCCGCTGCTGATTTTGCTCCAGTCCCCCACCCTGGAGGAGGCCACCGCCTATCTGAGCATCTGCGGCGTGGGCCTGCTGTTCATCTTTGTCTACAATTCCCTCTCCGCCATCCTGCGCGGGGTGGGCAACTCCCGCATCCCGCTGTACTGCATCATTGCGTCGGTGAGCCTCAACGTGGTGCTGGATATCCTGTTCGTGGCAGGGTTCCACATGGGGGTGGCGGGGGCGGCCCTGGCCACCGTGATCGGCCAGGCGATATCCTGCCTGACCGCTCTGGTGTTCTCCCTGCGCCACCGGGCGGATCTGGGCCTGCTGCCCCGCTATCTCCGCCCCGAGGCGGAGATGGTCAAACGCACCCTGAAGCTGGGCTTTCCGGTAGCCCTCCAGTGGACCATCGCCTCCATCTCCTGGCTGGTGGTGCTCACCCTCATCAACAAGTACGGCGTCACCGTCTCCGCCGGCAACGGCGTGTCCAACAAAATCCGCGACTTCTGCCAGCTCTTCCTCTCCGCCCTGACCACCGGCGCGGGCACCATGTGCGCCCAGTGCCTGGGAGCGGGCCTCTATGACCGGGCCGAGCAGGTGATGAAGACCTGCATGAAGCTGGCCCTGGCCATGGCGGCGGTGATTATCGTGGTGGCCGAGGTGTTTGCCCCCCAGTTTGCCATGATCTTTACCCCCGATCCGGAGGTGCAGCACTGGGCGGTGGTCAACCTGCGCATTGAGATTGTCTGCCAGCTCTTCTACGCCGGCATGTTTACCTACAACACCCTGGCCACCGGCTCAGGGCATACAGTGTTCATCATGTGGAACTCCTTCCTCAACTGCATCGTGGTGCGGCTGATCCTGGCTGTCGTCCTGGAGCACTTCCTGGGCATCTACGGCGTCTACATCGCCTGCGGCGTCGCCGTGGCCAGCTCGGTGCCGGTGGGCTGGTGGTTCTACCGCTCGAAGCGCTGGATGACCATGAAGAACATCCACTAGAAATAAGGGGCCGGGGGCGCCTGCGCGCCCTGCCGGCCCCCCTTTTTCCCCAAAGCCGCGCAGAGAAAACAATGTTTTTTACAGTTCGCCAGTTGAAAGCGCGGGCCTGGTACGATATACTTAATACAGACAGTTCAAAATACGGCCATCGGGCTGAGAAATGGGAAAGGTGAATCGGATGGAACAGGCAAAGGTTCAAAACCTGGCATTGACGGCGGCGCGTTCCCGGCTGCTGGCGCTGGATATGGTGTACGGCGCGGCGTCGGGACACATCGGCGGCTCCCTGTCGTCGCTGGATATCCTCACAACCCTGTATTTCCACGTGATGCGGGTGAACCCCGACGCTCCGCAGGCCCCGGAGCGGGATCGCTTTGTGCTCTCCAAGGGGCACTGCACGCCGGCGCTCTACTCCACTCTGGCCCAGCGGGGCTTTTTTCCACTGGAGGAGCTGAAGCAGTTCCGCCGCATTGAAGGGCACATGTCGGGCCATGCCGAAATGCGCCACGTCAAGGGCGTGGATATGTCCACGGGCAGCCTGGGGCAGGGGATCTCCGCGGCCGTGGGCATGGCGCTGGCGGGCAAGGCGGACGGCCGGGACTACCGGGTGTATGCCCTGCTGGGAGACGGCGAGATCGAGGAGGGTCAGGTGTGGGAGGCCGCCATGGCGGCGGCCAAGTACCACCTGGACAACCTGTGCGCCGTGGTGGACGTCAACGGCCTGCAGATTGACGGCGCCACGGCGGACGTGATGCCCTCCGAGCCGCTGGATCAGAAGTTTGAGGCCTTCAACTGGAACGTCATCCGTGTGGACGGCCACGACTACGCCGCCCTGGCGGAGGCGTTTGCTGTCGCCGCGGCCTGCAAGGGAAAGCCCACGGTGCTCCTGGCCAGGACGGTGAAGGGCAAGGGCGTGTCCTTCATGGAGGGGGACTACGGCTGGCACGGCAAGGCCCCCAACGCCGAGCAGTATGAGAAGGCCCGGGCGGAGCTGGCCGCCCGCGTGGCAGAACTGGAGGGAAAGTAAGCATGGCAGAGAAGATTGCAACCCGCGCGGCCTACGGCGAGGCCCTGGTGGCCCTGGCGGAGGAGTACCCGGAGCTGGTGGTGCTGGACGCGGATCTGTCCGGCTCCACCATGACCAAGGGCTTTGCGAAGGCCCATCCCGACCGCTTTTACAACATGGGCATCGCCGAGGCCAACATGACCGGCGTGGCCGCCGGCCTGGCCGCCTGCGGCAAAAAGCCCTTCACCAACACCTTTGCCATGTTCGCCGCCGGGCGGGCGTGGGAGCAGGTGCGCAACTCCATCGCCTATCCCCGGCTGAATGTCAAGGTGGTGGGCTCCCACGGCGGCCTGTCCGTGGGAGAGGACGGCGCCACCCACCAGTGCATCGAGGATTACGCCATCATGCGGGCCATCCCCAACATGATGGTGGTCTCCCCCTGCGACGGCCCCGAGATGCGGCAGGCGGTGCGCGCCCTGCTGGACTATGACGGCCCCGCCTATCTGCGGCTGGGCCGCCTGGCGGTGGAGAGCGTCACCGACGCCATCCCCGGCTACACCTTCCACCTGGGCCAGGGCGTCACCCTGCGGGATGGCTCTGACGCGACGGTAATCGCCACCGGCATGATGGTGCAGATGGCGCTGAAGGCGGCGGAGAGCCTGGCGGAAGAGGGCCTGTCCGTCCGGGTGCTGGATATGCACACCATCAAGCCCCTGGACGGGGAGCTGGTGCTCAAGGCGGCGCTGGAGACCGGGGCCATCGTCACCACCGAGGAGGCCAACGTGGTGGGCGGCCTGGGCTCGGCGGTGGCGGAGTTCCTGGCCGAGCACCACCCGGTGCCGGTGGTGCGCCACGGCGTCAACGACGTGTTCGGCCGCTCCGGCAAGGCGGAGGCTGTCCTGGAGGCCTACGGCCTCACCCCGGAGGGCATCGCGGAAAAGGTGCGCCATGCGGTGAAGCGGAAGAAATGACGGACATCAAGCTCATCTGCCTGGACATGGATGGCACCCTCCTGGGGGCCGATCACGCCACGGTGCCGGCGCGGAATGTCCGCGCCCTGCGGGCGGCGTCGGAGCGGGGGACGGCGGTGGCCGTCGCCAGCGGCCGGCCGTGGGGGTTTCTGCACGAGGTAACGGAGCAGTTGGGTGTGCTGCGCTATGCGGTGCTGTCCAACGGAGCCGCCGTACTGGATGTGTGCACGGGGGAGTGGCTGTACCGCAACTGCATCTCCGAGGAGACCCGGCAGGCGCTGACGGAGCTGCTGCTGGAAGAGGGCGTGCCCTTTGAGGTCTATTGTGAGGGAGAGAGCTGGATTCAGCGGGACCGGCTGGAGGGCGTGCTGACCCATACCTTTTCCCCTGAGTTCCAGCAGGTGCTCCAGGAGCACGCCCGCTTTCCGGCGGATCTGAACGCCGCCCTGCGGGGCCGGCTGGTGGAGAAGATCCATGTGTTCCATGTTCCGCCGGAGGGTCGAAAGTCCCTGATGGAGCGGGCGGCGGCCTGCGGCGCGCTGGAGATGGTCACCTCTTTCGCAGAAAATCTGGAGTTTACCGCCGCCGGCGTCAACAAGGGGACCGCCGTGCAGGCCCTGAGCGCCCGGCTGGGGCTGGGGCCGGAACAGGTCATGGCCTTCGGCGACGCAGGCAATGACCTGGAGATGCTGGCCTGGGCGGGATGGTCCTTTGCCATGGCTAACGCCTCGGCGGAGGCCAAGAAGGCCGCCCGCTATGAGACCGGCTCCAATGCGGAGGGCGGCGTCGGCATGGCGGTGGAGCGCTGGCTCCTGACGGAATAAATCAGAAACGGCGCATGGCCTTTTGCCATGCGCCGGAGGCTGCCAAGAAATCCTCCTGTGGAGGCGTTCGAAGGGAAGGATAGTGTGAAAGGGAACCGTCAGGGTTCCCTTTCGCGTTGGATCAAATGACTTTTTGAAACTTAAAGAAGTTTCAAAAAGTCTGAACAGCCTGTCGGAAAGAATTTTCCGACAGGCTGCGGCGCATGGCCTTTTGCCATGCGCCGTTTTGCCAGGTGGCGGGGAGGCTCAGTCCAGCGGCCTGGCATCCGGTATCCCATCCCTCTCCCCGCTGGCCTCCGGCCGGACCCGGCGGAAGTAGCGGATCAGGAAGAACAGGGTAATGAGCAGGCAGAGGGACTCGGACACCAGGGGGGAGAGCCAGATGCCGTTGGCACCGAAGAGAAAGGCGAGCGCCACCAGACAGCCGGAGATCAGCACCAGGCCCCGGCCAAAGGAGATGGTCAGGGAGGGGATGGGGTGCTCCATGGCGGTGAAGAAGCCGGAGATCACCACATTGAAGCCCACAAAGAGGAAGGCGAAGGAGTACAGCCGCAGAGCGGACACCGAGGAGGCGAACAGGGCGCTGTCCGGCTGGAGGAACAGGCCCACCACCGCCCCGGCCAGCACCTGGCACAGGACAAAGAAGCCGGCGGCGAAGCAGGCGGCCAGGCGGATGCCGTAGGTGAGGAACTTGTGGCACACCGGCCGCTCCTCCGCCCCCAGGTGGTAGCTGCACAGGGGCTGGATGCCGTGGGCGATGCCGATCACACTGTTAAGCACCAGGGTATTCACATAGCTGATGATGGTATAGGACACCAGGGCGCCGGGGCCGATGATACGCTGTATGATGTGGTTGAACAGGAAGATGACCATGCCGTTGGAGAGCTCGCTGAGGCCGTCGGCAGTACCCAGGGGGATAATGCGGCGGTAGGCGCCGGGGTCGGGCTTGAACCGGCCGAACCGCAGGGGATAGCGGTGGGTGAGAAAATAGACGACAAACACCGCCGTGGACGTGGCCTGGGCCAGCCCGGTGGCCAGGGCCGCCCCCCACACCCCCCAGTGGAGATGCATGACAAAGATGTAGTCCAGCACCACGTTCATCAGGCCGCAGGAGATGACGCCGATGATGCTGACATGGGGCGCGCCGTCGGCCTTGACCTGGACCTCCAGGTTGTAGGACACGGTGAAAAAAACGGAGAAGCAGGCGATGACCCCCACGTACTCCTTTACCAAGTGGTGGTTTTCCCCGGTGGCCCCCAGGAAGTCCGCCACCCAGTCCAGGTTGAACAGGACCAGCACCGCCAGGAGCAGGGTGGCGGCGATGACCACGAACAGGTTCTGGTTAAAGTAGTTGCGGGCCCGCTCCACGTCCTTCTGCCCCAGGGCGATGGACAGGACGGTGGAGGTGCCGGTGGCCAGCAGGATGCCCAGGGTGAACACCAGCGACACAAAGGGCAGGGACAGGTTGACGGCGGTGAGGGCGTGCTCTCCCACGCCCCAGGCCACGAACATGCCGTCCACCAGAGAGTAGAGTGAGAAGATCCACATGGACACGATGGACGGAACGGTGAATTTGAAAAAGCGGCGTACCAGGTTCAAGTTCATAACCCCCTCTTGTTAAGATCATGTTAAACCCTCGTACTATCCGAAAGTCAAGAGCCGGAGGGAAAAAAGTTGAAGCAATTTTATCAGATCCACGAGCTGGCCAAGCTCTTTGATCTCTGCCCCGACACCCTGCGCTACTATGAGGAGAAGGGGCTGCTCCACCCGGTGCGGGGGGAGAACCGCTACCGCATGTACGGCATTCAGGACGTGTGTACCCTCAACATCATCCGCGCCCTGCGGGAGCTGAAAATCCCAACCCGGGCCATCCGCACCTATCTGGAGCGCCGGTCGGTGGGGGAGACGCTGTCCCTGCTGGACCGGGAGGAGGCGCTGCTCCGCCGCCGCATGGCGGAGCTGGAGGCGGCTCTGGAGGAGGCGCGGGCCCGCCGGGCCAGGCTGGAGCAGTACCGCGCCGCGGAGGACGGACGGGTCTTCTTCCGCCGGGAGGCGGAGCGGCCCTATGTGTTCCTGGAGGAGGACATCATCCTGGAAAAAGAGATCGACTTCCTGCTGAAAAAGCTGGAGCACCGCCACCAGGACTATCTCAAAATCATCGGCAGCCAGTGTATGGGGGCGGCGGTGGACGAGGAGTGGCTGTCCCGGGGGGTGTATAACCACTTCTCCCGGGTGTTCTTCCTCACCGAGCCGGGCCTGCCCCATGACGACGCCCTCCCGGCGGGGGAGTACGCCTGCCTCTATTACCGCGGGGCCTATGACCGCCTGGAGGAGCACTGCGGCGTCCTGCTGGCGGGGATCGCGGCGGCGGGCCGCCGCCCGGCGGGGCCGCCCCTGGAGCTGTACCGGGTGGACGCCCACGACACCAACCGGGAGGAGGAGTACGTCACCGAGCTGCAAATGCGGGTGGAATAACAAAACTGTCCCGCGCCGGAGCCATCCGGCGCGGGACAGTTTCATTGGTTCAAAAGCGGTTCAGCGGCACCGAGCCGTCGTCGGCGCCCTTCTCGATGGCCTTCACCACCGCGTCATACCCGTAGGTGTCGTTGACCTGGATGTGGAACGTCTCCCCCACCTTCCGGCCCAGCAGGGCCTTCCCCAGAGGGGACTCCTTGCTGATAAGGCCGTGGAGGGCGTCCTGCCGCATGGTGGTGACCACCTGGTACACCTCGGTGTCCCCCTCGTCCTCCAGAAAGACGGTGACCTTATCGTAGAGCTGTACCCCGTCGCTGGCCCCCGCGTCGGGGAGCACCACGGCGGTCTTGATCATGTTCTCCAGAAACCGGATGCGGCTCTCGTTGCGGTTTTTCTCCTGCTTGGCGGCCTTGTACTCGAAGTTCTCGCTGAGATCGCCGAAGGCCCGGGCCTCCTTCACCGCCTCCAGGAGCTGGGGCCGGAGCTGGATGCGGCGGTAGTCCAGCTCATCCTTCATCATTTGAATGTCTTTTTTGGTCAGTTCATTGTGCATGGCGGAATCCCTCTTGTTCTATGTTGTTCCACCATTATACCACAAAGCGCCGGCGGAATGGTAGAATGCGCAATATTTTTCGGCTGCCCCGCAAGGGGCTCAGCGGCCACGGAATTTTCGCTCCTCCTCCCCCCGGAGGATGCGGCCCAGCCCCCGGATGTGCCGGGAGAGCATGATCAGGGCCAGAATCAGGGCCAGCAACCCGGCCTCCCGGCCGCGGCACAGGAAGGCCGGGGGGACAAACAGGGCGGGGATCACCACCGCCCCCAGGGGCAGCCAGCCGGAGAGCAGGGTGACGGCCAGTCCGGCCACACAGGCGGCCGTCCCCCACAGGGGGGAGAAGAGGATGAGGGCGGCGCAGGTGACGGCCACCCCCTTTCCGCCCCGGAAGCCCCGCCAGAAGGGGAAATTATGGCCCAGCACCGCCCCCAGCCCCGCCCACAGGCCGGACAGGCCGCCCAGTGCGGGAAAGAGCGCCCGGCACAGGCCGAAGGCCAGGGCGGTCTTGGCGATGTCTCCGGCCAGCACCACCGCCCCCCAGCCCTTTCCCAGCTCGTGGGCCAGATTGGCCATGCCGGGGTTTCCGGTGCCCAGGGCGGCGGCGCTTTTGCCGGTGCGGGCCCGGGCCACCAGCTCGGCGGTGAGGAAGCAGCCGCAGAGATAGCCCAGCAGCAGGCAGAGCAGTCGGTGAAGCATGGAGACCTCCTAGTTCGTCCGTCCCTCCCGCAGAAACACGTAGGAGGCGGCGGTGGAGTGGGCGGGGGAGAAGCGGTAGCCCAGCCGGTCGAAGCCCTGGGCCGCCTCCGGCGTTTCGGCGTTCCGCTCCGCCAGGAAGCGTACCATCTCCCCCCGGGCCATCTTGACGTAGACCCCCTTCTCCACCACCTTGTCTCCGTCCGCCTCGCCGAAGGTCACGTCGATCCACCGCACGGGAGGGGTTACCCAGGGGCGTACCGCTTTGGCGTACTCCGCCGAGGCCAGGTTGAGCAGGGTGTCCTCCCCGCCGGCGGTCAGCGTCCGGTACAGGGAATCGCCCCAGAAGTCGTAGAGGCTTTTGCAGAAGGGGGTGCTGCATCTGGCCCCCATCTCCAGCCGGTAGGGGAGCACGCCGTCGAAGGGGCGCAGCACCCCGTAAAAGCCGGAGAGGATGCGCAGGTGCGTCTCGGCGTACTCGAACTGCGGCCGGGTGAACAGGTGGGGGGCCATGTACTGGTACTGGATGCCGTCGTAGGAGAGCAGGGCGGGGGCGCCGGTGCGGCGGAGATCCATCTCCTGAAAGCGGCGGAAGTTCAGCTCCGCGATACCGTCGTTACAGGCGAGCAGCTTTTTCAGGGCTGTGTAATCCAGCCCCCGCAGCCACTCCGCCAGCACCGCCGCCCGCTCCAGCAGGGCGGGGGCCTGCCGGGGGGCGAGAAAGTCCCCGTCCTCCCGCATTTTCTTGGCGGGGGAGATGAGCAGCTTCATTCCCCGGCCTGTCCCTTCCGGTGGGCGGCCTGGCCCTCTGCGATGGCCTGCCGCTCCCGGCACAGCTCGGCGTGGAGGGCCACGGAGTCCCACTCCCGGTTGGTGGGGGTGAGCACCGCCTTCAGCCGGACGGGGGCGAGCTTCTGGCGGCGGAACGCCTGGAGGAACAGATCCAGCAGAGGGCCGGGGCAGTTGACGATCAGGAGCATCTCGTCGTCAAAGCCGTCCCCATCGTAGGGGGCCTCCGGGACGGCCCCCTCCGCCAGCTCACCCAGGGGCAGGCCGTAGGACTCCCTGGGCACCAGGGCGGTGCGCAGGCGCAGGGACAGGCACATACGGCGGATTTTGGCCCCCCGGGGGTTGTCCAGATTGTAGAGCAGAATGGTGGGTGTGTTCATGGGCATCAGCCTTCCTTTCACCCGCCATTGTACCGGGTTTTCCCCGGCCCGTCAACCGGGGCTAGAGGACGTTCTTCAGGGTAAACTGTTCGGCCTCGTAGAGCAGGGAGATCTGGGTCATGAGCCGGGCGTTGGCGGCGGAGTACTCCCCGGCCTCCTGGCAGGTGAGGAACTCGAGCACCTCCTGAAAACCGGTATAGATCTGATCGGTGTCGGAATGGCGCAGGAGGATGTGCAGGTAGCTGTCCCGGGACTGCCACTGTGTGAGGGCCTGCTCTGTGAGGACGCGGGCTTCCTCCCAGTCCCCGGTCTCCGCCCGGGCCTCCGCCTGCTCCAGAAGGGCGTTCAGCGCCCCGGTAAAGCCCCGCAGATAGAGGTTGTTGCACAGCGTTGCGCCGAACAGGGCAGCCAGCAGCAGGGCTGCGATCCACAGCCGCTTCATACCCGCCCCTCCTTCTCCGCCAGGTAGACCTGGTTCTGCTCATCCACAGTGAGGAGAAACACGTCCTGGCTGCGCTTTACGTGATGGGCCTTGAGCTGCCGGTCCAGCCAGATGTCGTCCAGTCCCCGCTGGCGCAGGTTGTGCTCCAGCACCCGGCCGTCGTTGATAATCACCAGGGGCAGGCCGGGCTCCTTTGGGTGCAGCTCCATCTGGGCCGCAGTGACGGGCTGCTGGGCCGCGTAGGGGAGGACGGAGATCTGTCCGTTGGTCTCCAAAATGGCGTATTTAATGGAATTGAGGTCGGTGATCCCCTTCATACGCAGCTCCTCCATCAGCTCGTCCACTGTAAAGCGGTTTTTCTGCATCTCCCGCTGGTGGAGCTTGCCGTTTTCCACGATGATGCTGGGACGGCCGCAGAGCACCGCACGGAAGCGGACGCTTTTCATGGTGAGCACCGACAGGGCCATGGTGAGGCAGAGGAGGGTGAGGATGGGGATGATGCCGGTGAGCAGAGGGATGCCGAAGTCCTGCATGGGCACGGCGGCCAGATCGGCGATAAGCAGGGCGAGCACCAGCTCCGAGGGCTCCAGCTCGCCCACCTGGCGCTTGCCCATGAGGCGGATGCCCACGATGATAAAGAGGTAGAGAATGATGGTGCGCAGAAATGCGATGACCATGAGAAGACCTCCCGCGGTAATGTTCACCGTTCAGTATGGCCGCCGCCGGGCGGATTATGTACGCAGGGGCCTTGACGCTGGGAGGGTATGGATGTTATAATATCGAAAATCAATAAAAGAAAGCGGCGAACGCATGAAAAAGCGGACGAAAGGAGTGCTGGCCGCCGCTCTGGCGGCAGCCGGGGTGTTTTTGCTGGCGGGTCTGGACGCCCGCCTGCTGGTACGCGCCTATACGGTGGAGAGCGGGAGACTCACCGGCCCGGTGCGGCTGGCGGTGCTCACCGATCTGCACGCCTGCGCCTATGGGGAGGGCCAGCGGGAGCTGCTGGATGCGGTGGCGGAGCAGTCACCCGACCTGGTACTGTTGTGCGGCGACATCGTGGACGACGAGCCCCGGATGCCGGAGGCGCGGGCGCTGGACACGGTGGAGGCCCTGGCGGCGGTATGGCCCACCTATTATGTCACCGGCAATCACGAGTTCTGGACGGGGCGGGTGGACGAGGTGAAGGCCCGGCTGGAGGAACGGGGCGCGGTTGTGCTGGCGGGGGACTGTGTGACGGTAACGGCGGCGGGACAGACGGTGCAGCTCTGCGGCATTGACGATCCCTCTGTGGGCGAGACCCGGTGGCGGGAGCAGCTGGAGGCGGTGACCGCCGCCCTGGATGGGGAGCACTGCTCCATTTTGATGACCCACCGGCCGGAGCGGACGGAGGACTACGCGGGCCGGGGCTTCGAGCTGGTGCTGGCGGGCCACGCCCACGGGGGCCAGTGGCGGCTGCCCGGCCTGCTCAACGGCCTGTTTGCCCCCGACCAGGGGCTGTTTCCCACCTACGCCGGCGGCCGGTATGCACTGGGGGACACCACCCTGCTCGTCAGCCGGGGGCTGGCCCGGGAGAGCACCCGGCTGCCCCGGTTCTATAACCGTCCGGAGCTGGTGATGGTGGAGCTGCGCCCCGGGCTGGAGGAATTTCCTGCAAAAAAAGAATGAGGTCAAAATCTTATTTTTAACTTTTGGGGCGTATTGCCGTGGAAAAATCGGCAATACGCCCTCTCTTTTTGTCCAAATCCACGGTTTTTGATTCCGGGCGCAAAAGGGTGTTGTCAGGCGGGAGGTTTTCGGTTACAATCGTACAGATAACTTGGGAACGAAAGGCGTGATGCAGAAGATGAAAGCGACCTTGATCCTGGAAAACGGCATGACCTTTGCGGGCCGCAGCATCGGCTCCGGCGAGGAGCGGATCTGCGAGATGGTGTTCAACACCTCCATGACCGGCTATCAGGAGATCCTGACCGACCCCTCCTACGCCGGACAGGGCATTGTGATGAGCTATCCCCTCATCGGCAACTACGGCGTCAATCACGAGGACAACGAATCCACCCGCCCCTGGGCGGAGGCGTTCATCGTCCGCCACCTGGCCCGGCGCGGCAGCAACTTCCGCTGCGAGGACGGGCTGGATTCCTATTTGAAGCAATTTCATATCACCGGCATTGAGGGCGTCGACACCCGTGCCTTAACGAGAATACTCCGCAGTCAGGGGACCATGAACGGCATGATCACCTGTGCGGAGCATTTTTCTGTCCCGGAGTGCCTGGAGCGCATCCACGCCTACCGGGTGGAGGGCACCGTGGAGCGGGTGACCCGGAGGGAGGCCCAGGTGTACCCCGCCGCGGGGGAGCGGCGGCTCCGGGTGGCCCTGATGGACTACGGCGTGAAGGAGAACATGATCCGCTGCCTCCAGAACCGGGGCTGCGAGGTGACGGTGTTCCCCGCCCGCACCCCGGCGGAGGCGGTGCTCTCCGGCGGGTTCGACGGGGTGATGCTCTCCAACGGCCCCGGCGATCCGGCGGACAACGTGGAGATCATCACGGAGGTGAAGAAGCTCTATGAGAGTGAGCTGCCCCTCTTTGCCGTCTGCCTGGGACACCAGCTCCTGGCCCTGGCCACCGGGGCGGAGACCCGCAAGATGCGCTTCGGCCACCGGGGGGGCAATCACCCGGTGAAGGATCTGGAGCACGGCCGGGCCTACATCACCAGCCAGAACCATGGCTATGTGGTTACCGCCGAGAGCGTGGACCCGGCGGTGGCGGAGGTGTCCCACATCAACGTCAACGAGGGCAGCGTGGAGGGCCTGCGCTACCGGCGGCCCAACTGCTTCACCGTCCAGTTCCACCCGGAGGCCGCCCCCGGCCCCATGGACACCGAGTATCTGTTTGACCGCTTTGTGGACAGCATGAAGGGAGGACGCGCCCATGCCTAAGAATCCCAAGATCAAAAAGGTGCTGGTGCTGGGCTCCGGCCCCATTGTCATCGGCCAGGCCGCCGAGTTTGACTACGCCGGCACCCAGGCCTGCCGCGCCCTCAAGGAGGAGGGCGTGGAGGTGGTGCTGGTCAACTCCAACCCCGCCACCATCATGACCGACAAGGACATCGCCGACCACGTGTATATCGAGCCGCTGAACCTGGCCAGCGTGGAGCAGGTCATCGCCAAGGAGCGGCCCGACTCCATCCTGCCCACCCTGGGCGGCCAGACCGGGCTGAACCTGGCCATGAACCTCCACGAGCAGGGCATCCTGGAGAAGTACGGCGTGCGCCTGCTGGGCACCAGCCCGGAGTCCATCCGCAAGGCGGAGGACCGCCAGGGCTTCAAGGACGCCATGGAGGCCATCGGCCAGCCCTGCGTCACCAGCGACGTGGTGGAGAGCGTGGAGGCCGCGGTGGAGTTCGCCGGGCGCATCGGCTATCCGGTCATCGTCCGGCCCGCCTATACCCTGGGGGGCTCCGGCGGCGGCATCGCCTACGACGAGCCCTCCCTGCGGGAGATTGCCGACCGGGGCATCCACCTGTCCCGGGTGGGCCAGGTGCTCATCGAGCGGTGCATCTCCGGCTGGAAGGAGATCGAGTTCGAGGTCATGCGGGACTCCGCCGGCAACGTCATCCAGATCTGCTCCATGGAGAACATCGACCCCGTGGGCGTCCACACCGGCGACTCCATCGTGGTGGCCCCCACCCAGACCCTGGCCAACCGGGAGTACCAGATGCTCCGCTCCGCCTCTCTCAACATCATCTCCGCCCTGGGCATCGAGGGCGGGTGCAACGTACAACTGGCCCTCAACCCCGACTCCTTCGAGTACGCGGTCATCGAGGTCAACCCCCGCGTGTCCCGATCTTCCGCCCTGGCCTCCAAGGCCACCGGCTACCCCATCGCCAAGGTGGCCGCCAAGGTGGCCCTGGGCTACACCCTGGACGAGATCCCCAACGCCGTGACCGGCAAGACCACCGCCTGCTTCGAGCCAACCCTGGACTACTGCGTGCTCAAGCTGCCCCGCCTGCCCTTTGACAAGTTCACCACCGCCAGCCGCACCCTGGGCACCCAGATGAAGGCCACCGGCGAGGTGATGGCCATCGGCAATTCCTTCGAGGGGGCGCTGATGAAGGCCATCCGCTCCCTGGAGCTGCCGGTGAAGTCCCTCCGCCTGCCCGGTCTGGACGAGCTGTATACCGAGGAGATCGAGGACCGCCTGGTGAACATCGACGATCAGCGGCTCTTTGTGGTGGCCGAGGCCCTGCGCCGGGGCTTCTCTCCGGAGAAGATCAACAAGATCACCAAGTACGACCTGTGGTTCCTCGACCGCTTCCAGAACATCGTGGACATGGAGGACGCCCTGGATCACGGCCGCCTGGACGGCGACACCCTGCGCCGGGCCAAGGAGATGGGCTTCTCCGACGCGTGGATCGCCGCCCTCTCCGGCCGGGAGCAGAAGGAGATCAAGGCCCTGCGGGAGTCCTTCGGCATCCGCCCGGCCTTCAAGATGGTGGACACCTGCGCCGCCGAGTTCGAGGCCCAGACCCCCTATTACTACTCCACCTACGACCAGGAGAACGAGGCCGCCGGGGACAGCCGGGCGGATGATGGCGCGGAGAAACGGAAGGTGCTGGTGCTGGGCTCCGGCCCCATCCGCATCGGTCAGGGCATTGAGTTCGACTACTGTTCGGTCCACTCGGTCTGGGCCTTCAAGCGTCTGGGCTATGAGACCATCATCATCAACAACAACCCGGAGACCGTGTCCACCGACTTCGATGTGGCGGATAAGCTCTACTTTGAGCCGCTGACCGCCGAGGACGTGCAGGCGGTGGTGGAGCTGGAGAAGCCCTGGGGCGCGGTGGTGCAGTTCGGCGGCCAGACCGCCATCAAGCTGGCCCAGGCCCTTACCGACATGGGCGTGCCCATCCTGGGCACCTCCGCCGACGGCGTGGACGCCGCCGAGGATCGGGAGCGGTTTGACGAGATTTTGAACCAGTGCGGCATCCCCCGGGCCGCCGGCCGCACGGTGTTCACCACCGAGCAGGCCCTGGCCGCCGCCCACGACGTGGGCTATCCCGTGCTGGTGCGCCCCTCCTACGTGCTGGGCGGCCAGGGCATGGAGATCGCCTACAACGACCGCAACATCACCGAGTTCATGCGCATCATCAACCAGGTGGAGCAGGAGCACCCCATCCTGGTGGACAAGTACCTCATGGGCCGCGAGGTGGAGGTGGACGGTGTCTTCGACGGGGAGGAGCTGCTCATCCCCGGCATCATGGAGCACATCGAGCGGGCCGGCGTCCACTCTGGCGATTCCATCTCGGTCTATCCCCCCATCCACATCGAGGACAAGCATAAACAGACCATCCTGAAGTACACCTATGACCTGTCCAAAGCCCTGGGCGTGGTGGGCCTGGTCAACATCCAGTTCGTCATCTATGACGACCAGGTGTATGTCATCGAGGTCAATCCCCGCTCCTCCCGTACCATCCCCTATATCTCCAAGGTCACCGGCGTGCCCATCATCGACCTGGCCACCAGGGTGATGCTGGGGCAGAAGCTGCGCGACCTGGGGTACGGCACGGGCATCTACCGGGAGGCGGACTACTACGCCGTCAAGATGCCGGTGTTCTCCTTCGAGAAGCTCACCGACGTGGACACCGGCCTGGGCCCGGAGATGAAGTCCACCGGCGAGTGCCTGGGCCTGGCCGAGTCCTTCCCCCAGGCGCTGCTCAAGGCCTTCAAGGGCGCTGGTATGAAGGCCCCCAAGAAGGGCGGGCGCATCATCGTTACCGTCAAGGACGAGGACAAGGACGAGATGATTGGCATCGCCAGGGGCTTCTATGATATGGGCATTGAGCTTCTCGCCACCAGCGGCACCTGCAAGGCGCTCAACGAGGCGGGCATCCCCGCCCGCTGGGTGGCCCGCGTGTCCGAGGCCCATCCCAACATTCTGGATATGATCGCCTCCGGTACCGTGGATCTGGTCATCAATACCCCCACCCGCGGCCGCCGCCACGATACCGACGGCTTCAAGATCCGCCGCTCTACCGTGGAGCACTCCGTGGCCTGCATCACCGCCATCGACACCGCCCGGGCCATGCTCACCGTCCGCACCCAGGGCCGGGCCGCTGAGCTGCGCCCCATCGACATCACTGAAATCTGAGGGGAGGAAACCGCCATGCGTCTGCACCGCCTTCGCTTTGATATCTGGCTCTGCCTGCTGGTGGCCTATCTGGTGTCCCTGGGCACGGGGGCCGCAGCCTCCGCCCTCAGCGCGGCCACGTATGACGGCTATGCAGAGGTTCACTCCGCTGCTCCTGGCCAGGCGGGCAGTCCTGCCGGGCCAGAGGTTCCCCGGGCACAGAGTATCGCGGAGCTGCTGGAGCTGGATACTTTCACAGTGCTCTCCCAAGGTATTGCCTACCGCAACGAGGGAGCGGGCTATTTTGAGGGCAGCTACCTCTATAATTTGGCCCTCCCCTCCGGGGAACGGGTGGCTGCCCGCATCCATACTGAGAGCGTACAGGATGGAGAGAACTTCGCATCCGGGCAGGTTGTCCTCCCGGTGGGCCGGGTGATTTGGGCCGACCTGGAGGAGGACCCCGCCTTCCTGGAGCAGATCACCTCCGGCTATCCCCTGGACCGCACCGACTTCTACGTGGACATGGCCGGAGAAGCGGTACGCTACAGTCAGGAGGAGCGGACGGAAAATCATGTTATAGTGGTTCAATTGGTTACCGTTCTGGTCTGCTTCCCACTGCTCCATGCCCTGGGCTCCCGCAGCGGGATTTTCCCCGCTTTCTTTCCCTCCGTGCGGAGGGAAAAGGCGGGGCGGAATTGACCCGGCCAGCCGGGAACCTTTTTCCAGTCCCTTCGTCTAAATGAATATCAACGACAGGAGGGAAATGCTTTGAAACGACTGCTGACTTTATCCCTGGCAGCCCTGCTGGCTGCCGGTCTCACCGCCTGCGGAGCGGCAGAGGAGCGCGGCGATTTAGCCGCCAAGCCGGTGCTCTACCTCTACCCGGAGGAGGAGACGGAGGTGACTGTGACCCTGGACTTTGACGGGACGCTCACCTCCACCTACCCGGACTACGGGGATGGCTGGACGGTGACGGCCCGGCCCGGCGGCACCCTCACCGATCCGGCCACGGGCCGGGAATACTACTGCCTGTTCTGGGAGGGGATCACGGATGCGGAGTACGACTTCTCCACCGGCTTCTGCGTGGCGGGGGAGGACACCGCGGCCTTCCTGGAGGACGCCCTGGACAGGCTGGGCCTGACCGAGCGGGAGGCTGACGAATTCATCATCTACTGGCTGCCAAAGCTGGAGGGCAACCCCTACAATCTGCTCTCCTTTCAAACGGAGGCGTACACAAGCTCCGCCGTTTTGACCATCGACCCGGCCCCCGACACCCTGATCCGGGTGTTCCTGGCGTGGAAGGGCCTGGACGCGCCGGTGGAGGTGGAGCCCCAGAAGCTGACCGCGCCGGAGCGCGCTGGCTTCACCGCCGTGGAGTGGGGCGGCGCGGAGGTAGTGCAATGAAGAAGCTGCTGTTGCTGCTTGCGCTCACTTTGCTGGCGGCGGGACTGGCTGGGTGCGGCAATTCCAGTGGAAATGTTGCGGTGCCGGAAAAGCCGGTGCTCTACCTCTACCCGGAGGAGGAGATGGAGGTGACCGTCACTCTGGACTTTGATGGGACGCTGACCTCCACCTATCCTGCGTACGGCGATGGGTGGACAGTGACGGCCCGGCCCGACGGCACCCTCACCAATCCGGCCACGGGGCGGGAGTACTACTGCCTGTTCTGGGAGGGGATCACCGAGGCGGAGTATGACTTTTCCGCCGGCTTCTGCGTGGCAGGGGAGGACACTGCGGCCTTCCTGGAGGACGCCCTGGACAGGCTGGGCCTGACCGAGCGGGAGGCTGACGAATTCATCATCTACTGGCTGCCAAAGCTGGAGGGCAACCCCTACAATCTGCTCTCCTTCCAGACCGAGGCCTACACCGACTCCGCCGGGCTGACCATCGACCCGGCCCCCGATACCCTGATCCGGGTGTTCCTGGCGTGGAAGGGGCTGGACGCGCCGGTGGAGGTGGAGCCCCAGACGTTAACCGCGCCGGAGCGCGCCGGCTTCACCGCCGTGGAGTGGGGCGGCGCGGAAGTGGATTGAAGACTGCGCTGAAAAGCCGCCGGACCTGACCGGGTCCGGCGGCTTTTTTACGGAATGCTTGCGCTTTAGGCCGGAATATGGTATCCTAAACTGTAAAAATATCGCCGGGCCTATGGGCATGGCGTGAGAGAAAACGAGAGAAAGAAGGCAAGATGATGTCCCATCAGACCGTGATTGTCCTGGATTTCGGCGGCCAGTACAACCAGCTCATCGCCCGCCGGGTGCGCGAGTGCGGCGTCTATTGCGAGGTCAAGCCCTACACGACCCCGCTGGAGCAACTCCGCGCTATGGAGCCCATCGGCTTCATCTTCACTGGCGGCCCCAACTCCGTCTATGAGGCGGGCGCGCCCAAGGCTGATCCGGCCATCTTTGAGCTGGGTGTGCCGGTGCTGGGCATCTGCTATGGCTGCCAGTTCATGGCCCACGCCCTGGGCGGCCAGGTCACCGAGGCCCACGAGGACACCGCCCGGGAGTACGGCAAGACCGAGACCTATTACGACACCGCCTGCAAGCTCTTCAAAGGCCTGCCGGAGCAGGGCATCTCCTGGATGAGCCACGGGGACTACATGGCCAAGGTGCCCGAGGGCTTCGCCCTCACCGCCCACTCTGACGCCTGCCCCAACGTGGCCATTGCCGACGAGAAGCGGGGCCTCTACGGGGTGCAGTACCACCCGGAGGTCAATCACACCGAGCACGGCGTGGACATGATCCGCAACTTCCTCTATGAGGTCTGCGGCGCCAAGGGCGACTGGACCATGGGCGACTACAAGGAGAGCTCCATCAAGGCCATCCGGGAGAAGGTGGGCGGCGGCAAGGTGTTGCTGGCTCTGTCCGGCGGCGTGGATTCCTCCGTGGCCGCCGCACTGCTGGCCGAGGCGGTGGGCAGCCAGCTCACCTGTGTGTTCGTGGACCACGGCCTGATGCGCAAGAACGAGGGCGACGAGGTGGAGACCGCCTTCTCCAAGTGGGACATCCACTTCGTCCGGGTGGACGCTGAGGCCCGCTTCCTGGAGAAGCTCTCCGGCGTCAGCGAGCCGGAGCGCAAGCGCAAAATCATCGGCGAGGAGTTCATCCGCGTCTTTGAGGAGGAGGCCAAGAAGATCGGCCGGGTGGACTATCTGGTGCAGGGCACCATCTACCCCGACGTGATCGAGTCCGGCGCCGGCGACGCCGCCGTGATCAAGAGCCACCACAACGTGGGCGGCCTGCCCGACTATGTGGACTTCAAGGAGATCATCGAGCCCCTGCGCCTGCTCTTCAAGGACGAGGTGCGGCAGTTAGGCCGCGAGCTGGGCCTGCCTGAATACCTGGTCATGCGCCAGCCCTTCCCCGGTCCCGGCCTGGCCATCCGGGTCATCGGCGATCTGACCAAGGAGAAGCTGGACACCCTCCGGGATGCCGACGCCATCTACCGGGAGGAGATCGCCGCCGCCGGCGAGGACAAGAACATCAACCAGTACTTTGCCGTCCTCACCAATACCCGCTCCGTGGGCGTCATGGGCGACGGCCGCACCTACGATTACACCCTGGCGCTCCGCGCCGTCACCACCAGCGACTTCATGACTGCCGACTGGGCCCGCATCCCCTACGATGTGCTGGACAAGATCTCCACCCGCATCGTCAACGAGGTGAAGGGCATCAATCGTATCGTCTACGATATCACCTCCAAGCCCCCCGCCACCATCGAGTGGGAATAAGCAAAAAGTGGATATGAGGGCCCGCAAACCCTTGAAAATACTGACTTTTTGATTTTTCAAATCCCCATTTGATAGCAGATTGATAGCACTCGTCAAATCCCGATTTATTGAGTTTGAAAAGAAAAATCGGGTGGCTTGCGAGTAGCCTGAAAATCCTTATCTTTTTATTCATAAGTAAAAGGTCTAACTGATTTTTGCTAATCAGTTAGACCTTTTTTATTTTGCTCTCATTTATCTAAATTTTCTGATTTTGTGCAACAAATGGCCTTTCCCGTGGCCTACAAGTGAGAGGGTTAGATCAGACCCTCCGGCGGTACCTTAGCGCGGATCTGGTTGCTGTCGTACTCCGGGTAGTGGTAACGCCAGCGGTCATAGTCCTCCTGAGAGATCTCACCGGCTTCCAATTTGGCCGCCTGTTCCCGCCAGGCCCAAAGCATCTCATGCAGCCGGGCAGCATCCTTGTTTTTGCGGAAATCCACCTGCAAGGCAAGCTCACCGTCCTGCTCCGTGACCTTCAGCCCGTAGTTGTCCTCCAGGGTGAACAGGGTGTGCATCAGCCCCACATAGGAGTCTATATCCGGGACGGAAAGAGCATGGGGCGAGACATCCAGTACCTGTGCCAGGGTAGCAGTCAGGTCCGCCTTAGGGGTTCTTGATCCTGTTTCGTACTGTGCTAGGCGTACATCGGCAGACTTCTCCGGGAAGCCCAGCGCCATACCAAGATATTTCTGTGTCATCCCCCGCAGGAGACGGAAAAAATGAATCCGTTCGCCAATCGCCATACATCCAGCTCCCATCTATGGTTGTTCTTATCTGAAACATAGCATATTTGTTTAGGCTTGTCAAGATAATCTAAGCAAATTTATTTAATAATATTTCTTCTAAAAGGCTTGAACTAAGCTTATATGTATAGTATTATAAGGATACTAAGCGAATAAGCTTAGACAATATAGCGCATCAAATGAGCCGCCAGATTTTTGGTTGCGAAACGGAGAAAAAGTGGCGGACATAAGTAAGGAGGCATTTATGAAACACAACACTTTTAGGCAGCAGTCACCAACGACTAAGAAAGGAAGGTATTTATCATGGCAAACCAGATTTTTATGCGCGTCAATGAAGTGGCCGAGGAGCTGGGAGTATCCGTGCCCTATGCCTACAAGCTCATCCGGCAGATGAACGAAGAACTGGCGAAAACCGGCTGCATCACCATTTCCGGGCGGATCGACCGCAAGTTCTTCCATGAGAAGTTTTATGGCACGAGAACCGAGACGACGAGAAAGGGGGAGTAATTATGGCAGCGTTCAAGAACAAGGACAACGGCACCTGGTATGTGCAGTTCCGCTATACCGACTGGAAGGGCGAGCGCCAGCAGAAGCTCAAAAGGGGCTTTGCCACCAAACGGGAGGCCCTGGAATGGGAACGGGAGTTCCTGATGGAAAAGCAGGCCGATGTGAACATGACCTTTGAGAGCTTCGTTGCTCTCTATGAGAGGGACATTAAGCCCAAGCTGAAGCTCAACACTTGGCTCACCAAGGAGAGCATCATCAAAAAGAAGATTCTGCCTTACTTTGCCAAGCGGAAGCTGTCGGAGATCACAGCCAAGGACATTATGCGCTGGCAGAACGAGATCCGGGAAATGCGGGACTGCCACGGCAAGCCTCTGTCCAAAACCTATCTGAAAACGGTTCACAATCAACTCAGCGCCATTTTCAACCACGCTGCCCGATTTTACGGCCTGAATATCAACCCGGCTCGGCAGGCGGGCAACATGGGGGCGGAAGAACGGAAAGAAATGCTGTTCTGGACCCGAGAGGAGTACACCAAGTTTTCCGAGGCCATGATGGATAAACCACTGTCCTTCTACGCCTTTGAAGTTCTGTACTGGTGCGGTGTCCGGGAGGGGGAGCTACTGGCTCTGACCCCGGCGGACTTCGACTTTGAGAAACGCACTCTTACCATCAACAAGTCTTACCAGCGGCTCAACAAGCAGGATGTCATTACCACCCCCAAAACGCCCAAGAGCAACCGGGTGATCCAGATGCCCCAGTTCCTCTGTGACGAGCTCCAGGACTACCTCAAGCATCTCTACGGCGTGGAGCCGGACAGCCGGATGTTCCTTATCAGCAAAAGCTATCTCCACCGGGAAATGGACCGTGGCTGCAAGCAAACGGGGGTGAAAAGGATTCGCATACACGATTTGAGACACAGCCACATCAGTTTGTTGATCGACATGGGCTTTACCGCCCTGGCCATCGCGGAGCGTGTGGGACATGAGAGCATTGACATTACCTACCGCTATGCCCATCTGTTCCCCACCCGCCAAGTGGAAATGGCCGACAAGCTGGATTCACTGAAAAATGAGAAGGGAGTATAAGAAAATGTCCAAGAAGAACTATGACAACCACAACCGCTGGAGAAACAAGACGGTGGCTTTCCGGGTGTCGGCGGAGGAAGATCTCCAGCTGGAAACCATGGTGAAGCTCACCGGCCTGACCAAGCAGGACTACATCATCCGGCGGCTGCTGGAACGGGATGTGGTGGTCCAGGGCAACCCCAGGGTCTATAAGGCCCTGCGGGACCAGCTGGCCGCTGTGCTGGACGAGCTGTGCCGGATTGAAGCCGGGCAGGGCGTGAACGACGAGCTGCTGGACACCATCCAGATGATCGCTACCATTATGAACGGGATGCAGGAGGACTTTGCCTATGACCGATGAAAAAAAGAAAATGACCGCCCAGGGCTCATCTGTTGGCGCAGATGATGGGCAGTCAATCTCTCAAAATTCCAAGACCACTATACCAGACCCGGACGAAAAAAGCAATTCCCCGGAAAGAGATTTGGAGGAACTTTACCGAAGAATGCGCCGTATGAGTGACCCGGCTTACCTGCATACTGTGACCTTGGACGAGCTGATGGACAATGTGTTCGAGGGCAAATCCGCGGTAATTGAAAACCTGCTCTATACAGGAGCGTACATCCTTGCCGGAGCGCCGAAAATCGGCAAGTCCTTCCTGGTGGCGCAGATCGCTCACCATGTTAGTACCGGGCAGGACTTGTGGGGCTACAAGGTACATCAGGGGACTGTCCTTTATCTTGCTTTGGAAGATGACGAGAGCCGTTTGCAGCGCCGGATGTTCCGAATGTTCGGAGTGGAGGGGACAAGCTCCCTCCACTTTGCCACCAATGCTAAGATGATTGGTGGTGGTCTGGATGAACAGCTGGAAAAGTTTGTCCGGGAGCACAGTGACACCAGACTGATTATCGTGGATACCCTGCAAAAGGTCCGAGAGGCGGTGAGAGATAGTTACAGCTACTCCAGCGACTATGAGGTAATCGGTAAGCTGAAACAATTTGCTGACCGATATGGCGTCTGCGTCCTGATCGTTCACCACACCAGAAAGCAACCTGCGGGGGATAGTTTTGAGATGATCTCCGGCACTACGGGCTTGCTGGGCTGTGCGGATGGGGCGCTGCTAATGCAGAAGGAGAAGCGGACAGATAGCAAGGCGACTCTGGAGGTGGTGGGCAGAGATCAGCCGGATCAGCGGCTGTATCTGAGCAAGGACCAGGAGAACCTAATTTGGAGCCTCGACTATGCAGAGAATGAGCTTTGGAAGCAGCCCACGGACCCGGTACTGGAAGCCGTGGCAAAGATCGTATCCTCCGAGAACCGCGAATGGGAAGGGAGTCCTACGGAGCTGGCCCAGGCGATTCAAACGGATATGGCGGTAAACCGGCTCACCAAGTATCTGAATGTGAATGCCAGCCGTCTGTTGGAAGAACATCAGGTAAAGTACGAGAACAAAAGCAAACACGCCGGACGGCGTATCCGGCTGACCTACATGGTGGTGGAAGCACCCGTGTTTGAAGTAATCGGGTAAAGCGCGACGCTCGCAACGGTCGCGACGGTGTTTTGAGGGGTACTCCCAGCACCGTTGCGACCGTCGCCACCGTCGCGGAAAGGAACAACTGGGGTGGTATTTTACCACCTCATCTTCCAGGAGGGAGCCCCATTTTAGGGCGCCCTAAAAGTACCAGAGGATGTCGCGATTCACGACACCCTATGTCTCGAAACAGAGCACCGGGTACAGGGGCAAAAAGCGTTCGGAGAACGCGCAGCCACAGAATAAAATTCTGTGTTCAAAAGGGGCTTGGGGGCGTTGCCCTCAACAAGCAGACGGCAGGAAATGTGAGTGTGTATTAACACTCGCATTGCTTGCCGGATTTGTGTGTGGCTATCCACACGCATTGCTTGCCTGTATCTAAAACAACCGAAACGCCCCTTGTGCCGCTGCGGAAAATTAACCGAAATTCAAGTATTTGGGAGGTAACGACTATGAGGAAAATTCTGTCCTGTGAGTTCAACCTGGACACTGCCCGCGTAGAGCTGTGTCTGGAGGACGGGACACTGCTCTCCATCGACTGCACGGCCGTGGAGAACGAACTAGCAAACAGTATGTACCAGCGGTCGGAGCTAGACTGGCTGATCTATAATGATCCACTGGCCTATGCTGAGCTGATTTTGAATGGTGACCCGGAACTATATCTAAAGGCTGTAACAAAGAAAGCTCCCTTGGACTGAATTTCCAATTAAGAAAAAGAAACCCGCCTGCATTCATACCACCTATATGGATGCGGACGGGTTATTTCTATTGAATTTCCTGTTCCAAATTCCGGAACAGTTCAGAATTGAAGAAATCCTCAATCGTGATTCCCAGACCATCGCAGAGTTTCTTGATTGTAGAAACTGTTGCGCTGCGGTTCCGACCACTAACGATGTTGTTTACTGTGGATTGGGTCACACCGCTCATGCTACAGAGCTTGTTGATAGAAATATCGCGCTCGCTGCACAGCTCCAAAATGCGCTCCTTAACAGCTTCACCGATGTTCATGGGTATCACCTCTCTTCACTGATGATGATACCCGGTTCCTCTTGAAAAGATTAACCCTTTTGAGTTAATATAACTCAAAAGGGTTGGAGGTCATAAGATGGGCATGAAGAGCTGTTTTTTCATCGGGCACCGGGAGGCATCGGAAGAAATTTATCCGGTATTGTATGCGGCTGTTGAGCAGCACATTGTTGAATATGGCGTCACAGAATTTATCGTCGGTCACTATGGTGGATTTGACCGCCTTGCAGCGTCAGCAGTCAAAGAAGCAAGGCGTTTCTACCCAGAAGTGAAGCTCACTTTACTGCTGCCATACCATCCGGAGGAGCGGCCTACCCCAACTCCAGATGGATTTGACAGCACCTTCTATCCACCGGGAATGGAAAGCGTCCCGCGCAAGATCGCAATCGTGAGAGCAAACCGCTATGTTGTGGATCATGTAGACTACCTCATCGCCTACGCGTGGCACCCTGCCAGCAATGCACGCGAGCTGGTGGAGTATGCAAAAAGGCGAGAAAACAAAGGCTCTCTTTTCATAACATTGATAAAGCCCAATGATTAGACATGAAGTTGAGTTTTTCACGAAAAAGTGATAAAATAAGCCCAAGCATTAACTGCCTTGGAGGTACTAAAATGGCGATTTGTTATGACCGCTTATTCCATCTGATGATTGACAAAAAGATAAGCAACGCACAGCTAAAAGAGAAGGCCGGTTTTAGTGCCAATATTATCACCCGCTTAAAGCGGAATGAGTATGTTTCCATCGAAAGCATTGAGAAAATCTGCCGCGTGTTGGAGTGCGGTGTGGACGATATTCTGGAATTTGTTCCAGAGGAAAAGGAAGGAAAAGAAGTATGAGCCTGAGTGCCAATGTAAGTGAAAAAGCCGCCTTGATCTGGGCGATTGCAGATAAATTGACCGGCGTGTACAAGCCCCATGAATACGGCGAGGTGATCCTGCCTCTCACGGTGATCCGCCGCTTTGACTGCATCTTGGCAGATACCAAGGATGCGGTGCTGGAGAAGTTTGAAACCGTGAAGAATCTCCCGATGCGGGATGTGTTGCTGCGTAACGCCTCCGGCAAGGCATTTTACAACACCAGCAAGTTCACCTTTGAGCGGCTGCTGGACGACCCGGACAACATCGAAGCCAACTTCCGGGACTACCTGAACGGTTTTTCAGAGAATGTCCAGGACATTCTGGAAAAGTTCAAGTTTGACGGTCAGATCACCACCATGGCCAACAAGGGTATCCTCTACATCGTCATCAAAGAGTTTACCACTCCCAAGGCTAATCTGCACCCGGATGTGATTTCCAATCTGGAGATGGGCTATATCTTTGAGGAAATCATCCGCCGGTTCTCTGAGTCTCACAACGAGGACGCCGGGCAGCACTACACCCCCAGAGAAGTCATCCAGCTGATGGTCAACATTCTTTTTTACGATGACAACGATATGCTGTCCGGGAACAATGTGGTCAAGACCATCTACGACCCGGCCTGCGGCACCGGCGGTATGCTGTCGGTGGCGGAGGAGTACCTGCACCAGCTCAACGCCTCCACCGAACTGATGGCCTTTGGGCAGGAGCTGAACGATCAGACCTTTGCTATCTGCAAGGCGGATATGCTCATCAAGGGCAATAACGCCGACTTTATCAAGGACGGCAACACTTTGTCCGACGATCAGTTCGAGGGCCAGACCTTCGACTATGTGCTGTCCAATCCGCCCTTTGGCCGGGAGTGGAAAAACGAGAAAGCAGCGGTGGAAGCCGAGTCCAAGCGGGGCTTTGCCGGACGGTTCGGCCCCGGCCTGCCTGCAGCCAGCGATGGGCAGATGTTGTTCCTGCTGACTGCCATTTCCAAAATGAAAGAACCCAAGGACGGCGGCAGCCGCATTGCTATCATCCACAACGGTTCGCCTCTCTTTACCGGCGACGCCGGCAGCGGCCCCTCTGAGATTCGCAAGTATATTCTGGAAAATGACCTGCTGGAGGCCATCATCGCTCTGCCCAATGATATTTTCTACAATACCGGTATTGCCACCTACATCTGGGTGCTGTCCAACAAGAAGGCCGGGACCCGCCGGGAGGGCAAGGTGCAGCTCATCAATGCCAATGGCCTGTATGAGAAGCGCCGCAAGGCCCTGGGCAACAAGCGCAACGACATCCCGGAGAGCGCCATTCAGGAGATCACCCGCCTATACGGCGACTTTGTGGAGAGCGAGATCAGCAAGATTTTTGACACCACCGACTTTGGCTATACCAAAATCACGGTGGAGCGCCCGCTGAAGGACGAAAACGGTCAGCCTGTGCTCAAGAAGGGTAAGCCCCAGCCAGATACCACCCTGCGGGATACCGAGAATGTGCCACTGAAAGAGGACATTCAGACCTACTTTGAGCGGGAAGTGCTGCCCTTTGCCTCGGATGCCTGGATTGACCAGAAGAAATCCAAGGTGGGTTACGAGATTCCCTTCACGCGGTATTTCTACAAGTACGAAGCCCCCAAGCCCTCGGCGGAGATTATGCAGGAGATTCTGACCATTGAAGCGGAGCTGGACGGCGCTCTGGCGGAGGTGTTTGGAGCATGAGAACGATGAAAGACAGCGGGATTGAGTGGATTGGAGATATTCCGGCTGATTGGAATATAAAGCGAGTTAAATCGGTTTTGTGCGAGAGAAACGAAAGTAACAATCCCATACAAACAGATGAAATTTTATCCTTGACTAATGACAGAGGAGTTATTCCTTATGAGGAAAAAGGAGACGTTGGGAATAAATCTAAAGAAGATTTAACTGGCTATAAACTTGCATATCCGGGAGATATTGTCTTAAATAGCATGAATGTTTTTATTGGGTCAGTTGGGCTATCTTCTTATTTTGGGTGTGTAAGCCCCGTTTATTATATGTTGTATCCTCGCAACAAAAACGATTCGGTTAGCTTTTTCAACTATTTATTCCAAACCAAAGAATTGCAGACCAAATTACATGGCTATGGTAATGGAATTATGGAAATTCGTATGAGAATTCAGATGTCTAAGTTGAATTCTGTCCAACTTCCTGTTCCGCCTTCTGATATTCAACACAAGATTGCCGCCTACCTCGATTGCAAGTGTAGCCAGATTGACACCATCATTGCCCGTCAGAAGGAAGTGATCGAGAAGCTCAAAGCCTATAAGCTGTCCGTCATTACCGAAGCCGTCACATCTACTGATTCGCAGATGTGTAGATTCCGAAATTGTATAACTACCATTGAACAAGGCTGGAGTCCTGCCCCTGCAGAAATTGTAGGAGAAGATGGTTGGTTTGTATTATCTTTATCTGCGGTAAAAAATGGAAAATTCATTAAACTTTCTAAAAAACCAATTGACGCTAATGAAAACATTCCTACGAAGTTGTCGATCAAAGTTGGAGATCTGCTAATGACTCGTTCTAATACAAGAGAGTTAGTAGGGGATGTTTGCCTTGTGGATTCTGATTGTCCCAAAACAATATTTTCTGATTTGATTTACCGAATTTCTTTAAATGACACTTTGCTTCCCTGCTATGCCATTTTTTTATTACAATCTGCTTTTATAAGACAACAGATTCAGGAATCCGCCCGTGGCTCAAGTGGAACTATGCCTAAAATATCTCATAAATCAATTAAAAATCTCAACATATATCTTCCGTCTATACCAGAGCAAAGAGAAATTTCTGGTTTTTTGAGGAATAAATGTAATTGTATAGATACCTGTATTCAGGAAAAAGAAAGACTTATCAAAAAACTTACTGCCTATAAAAAATCCCTTATTTATGAGGTCGTGACCGGAAAGAAAGAGGTGTAAAGATGAATAAGCCCTATTTGAGTGCTGAAGAGCAATATAAGGAAATCCTAAATAATGAGGAAATAGAAAGAATTCAAGACACTGAATTACAAGAAATTAGGAGAAAATATTGGAATTTGCGCCACAAAGCTGCACTTGACGAAGCTCATATTTCAGACCAGGAGTTAGGTCGAGTATTGGATGATCTAAAAGCAAAAGAGCAGGCAGAGATCCTGCGCTATCGTCAAAAGAAAGGAGTGTAAAAATGAACCCACTTTATAACATTTGGAACTATAATTATATCCAGCAACAAGCCCAACAGCAGTACCATCAAAATCAGGTACAACAAGTGCTGGAAGCGGCACACAAGTTGCAGGATTATCTGGACAGTGCGGACAAGGTTGACCCAGCATATCAGGGGGCGTTAACCGCTACCTGCTGTGCTGTTTTGGCGGACTACTCAAAGAAACACGGGATTATCTGAGAAAGTAGGTGCGACCATGCCCGACTTTGATGTAAAAGAAAAACGCTTTGAGCAGGATATTGAGGAATACCTCACTACATACGGCGGCTATCAGAAAGGTAACTCTGCCGCCTTCAACCGGGAAAAGGCACTGGATACCGGTACGTTCCTCTCTTTCATCCGCAACAGCCAGCCCAAGCAGTGGGAGCGGTTTGAGAAGATTTACGGTGCCGACAGTGAGCGACAGCTCATCGACCGTTTTTGCCGGGAAGTAAAGATGGTAGGTCTGCTGAAAGTGCTGCGCCAGGGCTTTACCGACCGGGGCATCAAGTTCCGGGCTGTATTCTGGAAGCCGGAGACCTCTATCAACGAGGCCAGCCAGGCCCAGTATGCCGCCAACATCCTCCACTGCAGTCGGCAGCTCCACTACTCCCTGAGCAACGAAAACAGTATCGATATTGTCCTGTTCCTCAACGGCATCCCTGTGGTGTCCATGGAGCTGAAATGCCAGTTTACCGGACAGGACACTGCCAATGCCATCCAGCAGTACAAGTTTGACCGGGCGGGCAAGGATGCTATTTTTGAGTTCAAAAACAGGGTGCTGGTCCACTTTGCTGTGGATCTGACCAATGTGTATATGACCACCCGTTTGGAGGGGCCGAAAACCTATTTTCTTCCCTTCAACCAGGGCAGCAACGGGGCTGGGAATGTGGGCGGCAAAGGTAACCCCATCAACCCGGACGGCTACGACACCGCCTACCTGTGGGAGAACGTGCTGTGCAAAGATCGCCTGCTGGAAATCTTACATAAATACCTCCACTTGCAGCAGGAGAAGGACGAAAAGACCGGTGAAGTGAAGTCCGAGCGGATGATCTTCCCCCGGTATCACCAGCTGGATGTGGTGACCAAGCTGCTGTCCGATGTAAAGGCCAATGGCTCCGGCAAGAACTATCTCATTCAGCACAGCGCTGGTTCCGGCAAGTCTAACTCCATTGCCTGGCTGGCTCACCGGCTCACCGGCCTGCACGATGACCACGACGAGAAAATCTTCCAGTCTGTCATCATCGTTACCGACCGCCGGGTGCTGGATAGTCAACTGCAAAACACTGTCTATCAGTTCGACCATGTGGCGGGCGTGGTGCAGAAGATCGACAAGAACGCCCAGCAACTCCGGGAGGCCATTGAGGCCGGGACGGGTATCATCATCACTACCCTCCAGAAGTTCCCGGTTATCTACAAAGAAGTGCGCTCCGGCAATAAGCGGTTTGCGGTCATTGTGGACGAGGCCCACTCCTCCCAGACCGGCGACGCCGCCCGCAAGCTGAAACGGGCGCTGGCCGACACCGAGAAAGTGTTGGAGGAGTATGCCCAGCAGGAGTATGAAGAGGAAGCCAAGCGCAAAGACGATGAGGACAAGCTGTTGGATGAACTGGCTGCCCAGGGGGTTCATGAAAACCTGTCCTTCTTCGCCTTTACGGCCACCCCCAAGGACAAAACGCTGCAAATGTTTGGCCAGCGGGATGAAAACGGCAAATATCATCCCTTCCATGTGTATTCCATGCGGCAGGCCATCGAGGAAGGCTTTATTCTGGATGTGCTGCAAAACTACATGACCTATAACATGTACTACAAAATTGCCAAGGCCATCCCGGACGACCCGGAGCTGGACACCGCCGCCGGTGTCCGTGCTATTCGCCAGTTTGAGACGCTGCACCCCCATAATATCTCTCAAAAAACGGCTATCATGCTGGAGCAGTTCCGCAGCGTCACCCGGCACAAGATTGGCGGCAAGGCCAAGGCCATGATCGTGACGCCCTCCCGGCTCCATGCGGTGCGCTACCTGCTGGAGTTCAAGCGGCAGATCCAGGAGAAGGGGTATACCGATCTGGATGTGCTGGTGGCCTTTTCCGGCGAGGTGGAGGACAACGGGGAAACCTACACCGAGGAGAAGCTGAACAAAACAAAATCCGGCGAGACCATCAAAGAGAAGGCCCTGCCGGAGGCGTTCCATACAGACGAATATGGGATGTTGATCGTAGCGGAAAAGTATCAGACCGGCTTCGATGAGCCGCTGCTGCACACCATGTTTGTGGACAAGAAGCTATCCGGTGTGAAGGCTGTCCAGACCCTCTCCCGGCTGAACCGCACCATGCGGGGCAAAAAGGATACCTTTGTCCTGGACTTCGTTAACTCCGCCGAGGATATCCGAAAAGCCTTTGAGCCCTACTACGAGGAGACGGTTCTGGAGGAGGAGACCGACCCCAATGTGGTGTATGACTTGAAGAACACCCTGGACGAGTACCGGGTGTATCAGCAGATGGAAATTGATCGGTTTGCGGAGATCTTCTATGCCTCCAAAGAGCAGTCCGGTGGTGATTTGGGTAAGCTCCAGGGAACCATCCGTCCGGCACTGGACCGGTTTGAGGCGCTGGGGGAAGAAAAACAGGATTTGTTCAAGTCCACACTGGCTCGGTTCAATCGCATCTATGCCTTTATCACGCAGGTTTGCCGCCTGTTTGATAAGGAAATCCACAAGTTCAGTGTGTATGCAAAATTTCTCTATACGATGCTGCCCAAAGGTGGGCGGGATAAGGTCTATGTGGACGATAAGGTGCTTCTGGAGTATTACCGTCTGGAAAAAGACTTTGAGGGCGGTATCCAGTTGGAGAGCACCCCAGAGGGCTTCCGGCCCATCACCGGCGAGGCTGGCCGCAGGGAAAAGAAGCGTGATCCGCTGACAGTCATCATTGAGAAGATCAACGAGAAGTATGGCACTAACTTCACTGAGATGGACAAGGTTCTGCTTCAGATGGAGAACGACTATGCCGCTCAGGACAAGTGGCATAGCTATGCCCAGAATAACGACCGTAAGACTTTCATGCTGCTGTTTGAGAAAGACTTTCCCAACATGGCTGCTGCCCGCTATGAGCAGAACGAGGACTTCTTTGTGAAGATGTTCTCTGACCCGGATATGATGCGGCAGGTCATGGAAACGGTGGGCACGGTGCTGTATGAGAGGCTGAGAGGCCAAAAGGAATGATAGAGGGTACGATGAGGTGATGGAACCATGATTGAAAAAGTGAAGGGAATCTTAATCAATGGTCGTTGCTTTGCAAAAGAAACACCCCTTTCCTTTTTCCCTGGAGAGAATGACCGCATTGCCATTGTTTATGGCAAAAACGGAAGCGGCAAGAGCACAATTTCAGATGGATTTTCTCAGATTGCTTCTGGTGTTTTTTCCGAAGAATTATCTGCCTCACTAATTGACCGCTCCGATAATGCGATTGCTTTGGCTGCCGAAAGCAAGATATTTGTGTTCAATGAAAAATACATTGACGAAAATGTAAAGATTGATGCAGATGGGTTGGGGACCATTATCCTTTTGGGAGGTCAGGTCGATTTACAAGCGGATATAGATCACTATGCGGCGCTGTTGGCGACAGCTCAAAGAGAATATGATGCGGCTGAATCGGCGCTAGAAGCATTTGGAAACAAGCATAATCCACTTAGCCCTGATTACCATTTGGCACGCATCAAAAAAGTATTACAGGGCGATTGGGCGGCAAAAGATTCTGCGATTAAAGGTAATAAAGCCAATTCGAAGGTGACAGAAGAAGTTATTAAAGAAATTGGCGGTATACTAGTTAACGAAACAAGAGAGCAATTACAGCAGAAGTTCGACGAAACTAAAGCTTTACTAGATAAGGTGGCCGATGCTACAACAACCTATCCGATACCTGTTTGTGAAGTTACATTTCCGGATGGCTTTGAAAAAGCACTTTGCTCGTTGTTGGCGAAAACAGTAGAAAAACCAGTGTTAACTGAACGGGAGTCTCTCATCCTTTCAATGATTCAGAATGGAAGGCAGTCTATTGTTGAGGCAGCCAAAAGAGACTTTAGCGACAAAGCGACAACAGTCTGTCCATATTGTTTCCGGGAAATTGATGAAGAATATCGGCGTGGTTTAATTGATAGCATCAATAAAGTGTTAAACAAAGATGTAGATGCTCATAAGGCTGAATTGCTTGCAATATCATTTCCTCAGTTTAGCGAAGACTATTCTAATTTTATAGACTTGGATGCTGAATTGGTAAAAGTGATTCAGCAGCAAATAAAAGCTTGTCAGGAATTGATAGCTCAATATGAAGATGCCCGGCAGCAGAAGCTTAGTAGCGTTTATAATCCATTAAATATTGCTCCCGTAGGATTAGAGAGCGGTATACAACGACTTAATGTGTTTTTGAGTAAGCTTGAGTTAAAGCGGCAGAAATTTGTGGATGCAATTCGCCAGCGAAAAGCAATTCTGCAAGAGTTGGTTTTGATCAATAAAAAAATTGCACACCTGCAAATAGAGCAAGCGTATCGAGATTACCAGAAGCAGCAGCGCGAAATGAGAGCCGCGGAAGCCAAACTGCAAACTAAGCAGAAAGCGGTAAATGAAACCTCAGAGCATTTAAAGGCCCTTGAGCAAAAAAAGTCAAATGTGGGACTGGCCATTGAAAACATAAACAATGCACTTGACTACGTGTTTTTTTCGCATGGTCGGCTTTCTATCGAGCTGAAGAATAATAAGTATTACTTAAAATCAAACGGAAAAGATGTCAAGCCCAAAAACGTGTCCTTAGGCGAGAGAAATATTATTGCCTTATGCTATTTCTTCACTCAGATATTGTCAAACCAGGATATTGGAAAACTATATCAGGATGAGGAATTGGTGGTCATTGATGATCCTATTTCTAGCTTTGATTTTGAAAACAAAGTTGGTATAAGTTCCTTCTTGAGGTACCAGACACATAAAATTATCAAAGGTAATGCAAAAAGCAAAATCCTATTTTTGACACACGATTTATCTACGTTTTCTGATTTGCAAAAAATAGCTGACGAAATGGAGAAGTCTTTCAAAAAGCAAAAGCTAGGTGTGTCAGTTAAGGGTAAATCATTTGAGTTGCAAGGGAGAACTTTGTCAGATCCGATAAAGTCTATTAATGAATATCGTGATTTGCTACACATGATTTTTAACTATGCAATGGGCAATACCGAGGGGTTAGATTTGGCAATTGGTAATTCTATGCGACGAGCATTGGAAGCATTCTCTACTTTTATTTATGGGACAGGAATTGCAGAAGTCTCTTTTGACCCGAAGGTTATAAAAAGTTTGGGCAATCATTCTAGGTATTTTGAAAACCTTATGTATCGGCTCGTGCTCCATGGAGAAAGTCATTTTGAAACCCGTGTTTATGCGATGCAAGACGATCTTAGTTTTTACCGTTTTATTTCAGAAGAAGAAAAACAGCGCACTTGCAAAGAGGTTTTATGTTTTATGTACTGCTTAAGTCCGGATCACATCGAATCGCATATTCCGGATGCAATCCATGAGATTCAGAAATGGATGGCAGACATTCGCACAAACGAAGAATTTGATATTATAGCTAATCCGAAAAAGCGGATTATCCATCTATATGATATTCCTTTGTCCGCTGGTTTAGGTGAGAACATACTGGATAGTGACATACCTTTTGTAGAATATGAAACGGATGTTGAGGATGGGGACTTTGCGCTTCATGTATCTGGTGACAGTATGGAGCCGGATATTCCCAACGGAAGTACCGTCTTTGTCAAAAAGCAAAGTGAAATAGCTGATGGCATAAGTGGTGCATTTTTCCTTAACGGGGAAGTTTACTGTAAAAAACTGCTACATAAAGATGGAAAGGTCTTTCTTTGCTCGGATAATGCTGAATACCAGCCTATCGAAGTTCATGATGGAGATACCCTAATAGTATATGGAAAGATTGTCAAAGTGCTCTGTTAGTGCTATAATACTCCTAAGCCACCCAATCGTCCGTCTCAAGCAAAACCCCTGATAGGATGGCCTGGATAGATTTTTGATAGCAAAAGTCCGAATAGACCTTAGGATAAGGATAATCTGCATCAAATAAAACCACGACGAATTAAATCTCCTATACAAAAAAGTTTAGAAATGGATTTAACTCGGCGAGTGGGAATGAGGAGATTTCATTCTGTCTCCGCTCTTGCAGTGCTTTAGCCGGGAAAACGGTGCTTTTAAGAAAAAATTTTTCGTATCTGATAATACTTTCCCAATTCACACCTCTTGGATTTCAGTCAGATCATCACAGGTCTTTAAGTGCAACGCATAGCTTATTAATAACAAAAGGTCTTACCGATTTTTGCAAATCGGTAAGACCTTTTTATGTTTTATGATTGATTCTTTCATAATTCCAAACGAAAAACCAGTAACAGATCAGCGGCCAAATTTCTGATAAAGGAAAACTACCTAGTCTCTGCTACGGGGTCCTATGTTATTCGTTCCCGTTGAGTTGCCACTGGGCACTGTGGCTCTGTAGCTCCACCATACGACGGTAGAGTCCTCCTTTTTCCATCAGCTCCGCAGGCGTGCCCTGCTCGGCCACCCGGCCATTTTCCAGCACCACGATGTGGTCCGCCCCGGCCACGGTGCGCATCCGGTGGGCGATGACCAGCACCATCTTGCCTGCCAGCAGGCGGGAGAGGGCGCCCTGCACCTTGGTCTCGTTCTCTACATCCAGGCTGGCGGTGGCCTCGTCCAGCAGGACGATGGGGGCGTTCTTCAAAAGCGCCCGGGCAATGGAGATGCGCTGCCGCTCCCCGCCGGAGAGCTTCGCCCCGTTTTCTCCGATGGGGGTGTCGTATCCCTGGGGCAGACGGCGGATGAACTCCCCACAGTTGGCGGCCTCCGCCGCGGTCCGCACCTCCTGATCGGTGGCTCCTCGCTTGCCCAGGCGGATGTTCTCCATCACGGTATCGTCAAAGAGCACCACATCCTGGAACACCATGGAGTAGTCGGTCAGCAGCGCCTCCGGGTCCACGGTGGAGATGTCCACGCCTCCTACCCTGATGGTGCCCTCCGTAACATCCCACAGCCGGGCGGCCAGCCGGGCGCAGGTGCTCTTGCCGGAGCCGGAGGGCCCCACCAGAGCGGTCACTTCACCCTCCCGGGCGGTAAAGCTCACACCGTCCAGTACCTTCTTCTTGTCGTAGGCGAAGCCCACATGGTCGAACACAATGTCGTGGCCCTTGGGCTGGAACACCTCGGCCCCCTCTGCGGTGGGCGTATCATAAATCTCGTTCATGCGGTCGGCGGACACCTGGGACACGAACAGCTCTGCGATGAGGGCCAGGCTCTGGTCGAAGGGGGCGTACACACGGGTGATGACCAGCAGGAACAAAAACAGCAGCATGAAGTCGATCTGCCCGGAGAGGATCAGGCTGGCCCCCGCCAGGATGGTGGTGGCTACCCCCAGGCGCATGATGACGCTGGCCGCATTGACAAAGATGCCGGTGCCCAGCTCGCCCTGGATGGTGACCTTCTCATGGTCGTCGATCTTCTGGTTGAGCCCGGCCAGATAGCGCGCCTCCTGGTTGGTGGCGCGGATTTCCCGGACATTTTCCAACGCCTCCTGGATGCCGTCGGAGACACGGACCGCGGCCTGTTTCGTCCGTTCCGAGGCACGGGCGGAGATCTTCCGGGTGCCGAACAACAGGCCGAAGGCCACCGGCACCCCCCACAGGCAGGCGATGGTCAGCCGCCAGTCATATACCAGCAGGCACACCGCGATAATGGCCGTGGAGATGTAGGCCCCGTACAGGTACCCCAGCACATGGGACCAGACGTGCTCCATGCGGTTCACATCGCCCATGAGAGTCTCGGTGAGATCCGCCAGATCCCGCTTGCCGAAGTAGCCCAAGGGCAGCTTGCGCAGCCGCTCCGCCAGGCTGAGACGGGTGGACTTCACCTCGTTATAGACTAGGCCGTAAGTGGCGTGGTACTGCTGCAGGTGGGTCACGAAGGACAGAATGACAAACGCGATTACCAGCCCAAGAAAGAGCGCCGGGCCGGGCAGCGGCGCTCCGTCCGTCAGGGTTCCCATCAGGCCGTACATCAACAGGTACAGGATGCCCATGCCGCCCATGACGACCAGATTGACAATGACCGTCCAGAAGGCGCCCTTTTTGGTGTTTTTCACGCCCTGGTCGGTGAGGGCGTATTTGCGCTGAAAGCTTTTGCTGAACATCTTCTTCACCCCTCTCTCACTGCTCGCTGGTGATCTTCCACTGGACCGCTTGGTTGTAGTCCGCCCACATCCGGGCATAGAGCCCGCCGGCGGCGGTCAGCTCCTGATGGGAGCCCTGCTCCACGATGCGGCCCTCCTCCAACACCAGAATCTTGTCCGCGCCCACAACGGTGGACAGGCGGTGGGCGATCATGATAACGGTGCGGCCCCGGGTCAGCTCGGAGAACGCCTTTTGGATCAGCGCCTCGTTCTCGGGGTCCGCGAAGGCGGTCGCCTCGTCAAGGACCACGATGGGCGCGTCCTTTAAGATGGCCCTGGCCAGGGCGATGCGCTGCTGCTCGCCGCCGGAGAGATAGGTCCCCTCGGAGCCGATCAGGGTGTCCATGCCTTGGGGTAGCTTCTCCAGAATGTCCCCGCACTGGGCGGCCATCAGCGCCGCGCGCACCTGCTCCCGGGTGGCGTCGGGGCGGGCGGCCCGGACATTTTCCAAGATAGAGGCTTTGAACAGGCGGCTGTTCTGGAACACAAAGGCGATCTGGTCCATGAGCACATGGGGGTCGATCTGCCGCACATCCACGCCGCCCACCTTCACCGCGCCGGAGGCGGCGTCCCAGAAACGGGGGATCAGGCTGGCGGCGGTAGTTTTGCCGCCGCCGGAGGGCCCCACCAGGGCCACAGTCTGTCCCGGCTCCGCTGTGAAGGAGACATGGGAGAGGGCGGGCGTCTCCGCACCGTCGTAGGTAAAGCTCACATCCTCAAATTCCACACGGCTGCTCTGGGGGGACTTGGGATGCTCCGGCACTTTCAGCTCGGGAGCGCCCATGACCTGATCAATGCGGCCCAGAGCGGTGCCAGCCAGCATAATGCCCGATGCGGCAAACATGATTTTGGCAAGGGCCGTGGAGATGATGGCGGAGAACACCGCGTAAAAGGCGAAGTTCGTGACAAACCCCGCAAAGTCGCCCCCGGCCAGGGCACCCGGCGCCAGGAACAGGGCCGCAGGCACCAGGAACACAAAGGCCCCCTCGGTGAAGGTCAGGTTGACGGATTGGGGTGTCCGGCAAATATCCGCCTGATAGTGCTCGGCCTTGGTGCTGTAGTCCTCAATCGCCTCCTGGAACGCCTTGAAGGAGTAGACCGTCTGCTGGAAGATCTTGACCACCGGGATACCCCGGACGTACTCAGTGCCTGCTTTGGTGATGCGGTCCAGGGCCGCCTGATATTCACCCAGGATTTGGGCGTTTTTACCGCCCATCATGGAGAACATGGCCACAATGGAGATCACCGCCGCCAGCAGGCAGGCCGCCCCCATCCGCCAGTCAAAGACGAGCATCATCACCAGCATGGCGACGAACAGAGTGATGGTGCCCACGATGTCCGCCAGGTTGTGGGCCAGCAGGGTCTCCGTGTCGGCCGCCGCCGCGTCCAGCCGCCCGCGGATGAGGCCGGAGGCGTTGGAGTCGAAAAAACCCAGCGGGGCCTTCATCACATGGGCCACGCCCTGCTTGCGGATGTTGGACGCCGTGCGGAAGGCCGCCAGATGGGTACACATCAATCCCGCGAAGTACAGGATGATGCCAGCCACCGCAAAGGCGAACGCCAGCCAGCCGTATTGGGCGACGCTCTGCGCCTCCGTCCAGTCCGGCGCCACCGCGATCAGATCCCGGGCCGCCAGCCAGATGCAGATGTAGGGCGCCATGCTCAGCAGCATGGACACCGCCGACAGGGCCAGCCCCAGGAAGGTCAGCCTTTTGTGGCTGCCCGCGTAGTCCAACAGGACGGCCACATCGCTCTTTCTCTTCTGCTTCATGAAAAAACCTCCTCTTAAAGTTAGCATAAACTAACCATATTTCAAAAAGATAGGGGATTATTCCCCCATCAGTTTTGACCAACCAGCGGTGTAAAACGCCCGCAACTGATCCACATCCCGCATCGCCTGATCCCGGGGCATATCGTGAACCACGATCTCAAAGATGCCATTGAACATCCCGCTGGCGATGATATGGCACAGGGATTTGTCCAGCACCGGGATGTCCCGGCCCAGGCGGCGGAGCACCTCCATGTAGCGTTGGGTGTACTCCACCTCTACCTCCACCATGTTATGGACGAAGTGCTCATAGCTGGTCCCCTCCGCACAGCAGAGCAGCAGCTTCACCGGCTCCCGGTGGGCGCAGATATAGTCCACCATCCAGTCCACACATCTACCGGACTCCAGGCCCATGTGCTCCGACTGCTCCTTTTCCGGCAGCTCGGCAAAGGTAGTCTGTGCTTCCATAAAGCGGCCCATGAGGGCCGCGGCGTGGGGCTCCACGATGGAGTTGAACAGGGCCTCCTTGCTGGAAAAGTAGCCGTAAAAGGCCCCGGTGGTCACCCCGGCGTTCTTTACAATCTGCCGCAGGGAGGCTCCCAGAAATCCCTTGTCCAGAAATTCCGCCAAAGCCGCCTGCTGAATTTTTTCCAGTGTAGCAGTGGACCGCTCCTCCATTCAAACTTCACCGCCTTATAACAGTGTTATATAACGGTGTTATTATACCATTGAGCGGAAAGGGTGTCAACTTATCTGAAAATACTTTTTGTGATCATATCAGCTACAAAGTTGTAGGCGAACCGGCCCCGCCGCTGTACTGTGGCAGGACACAAGGTATACGGTATCGGGCACAGTGTGCCGCTTGTTCTATATAGTTACGAAGAGTTCTCTGTCCACTCTGCCGATGTTCTGCTGGAAAGGGATTTGACATACAGAGTTTTTATACAGCCTTTGTTTTCGGAGGCAGAGCAGTATGGCTTTCCTGCTGGGATGGCTTTTGCTTAAAAATTGAGGGTTGACGAGTGAAGAAAAGTCATATAAAATAATATCAAAAATATTTGATATGAAGAGGGCTTTATGGAAAGAGATTATAGGGCGGCGGCTCGGGTATTCAAGGCGTTGTGCGATCCCAAGCGCTTGGCCATTTTGGAGGAACTGCGCGGCGGGGAAAAGTGCGCCTGTGTCTTGCAGGAGCCCATGGAGCTGACCCAGTCCGGGCTATCCTACCACATGAAGGTGCTGTGCGAGTCCGGCTTGGTGGAGAGCCGGCAGGAGGGCAAGTGGACCCACTACCAGCTGAGCAGGACGGGCAGGGAGTACGCGGTGAAGCTGCTGCTGGAGCTGACTACGCCGGTTACAGAACAGGGGACACCGCTTGAATAGCGGGAGCGGAACACGCCGTCACAGTAGATGGCGTGTTTTCGAGCAAAGCATCAAAATATTTTGATCTATAATACATAAAGGGAGGCGAAACGATATGGAGCTATGGGGCCTGTTTCAGGAGCAGATTTTGGGCATGAAGTGGCTGAACGAGTGGCTCGGACGCGGCCTGTCCGCGCTGGGTCTGGATATCCATGGACGGCTCGGCGGCAGTGTACAGTTTTTCCTGTATGACAGCTTGAAAATTACAGTACTGCTCTGTGTTCTGATTTTTTCTATTTCCTATATACAGAGCTATTTCCCACCGGAGCGGAGCAAGCACATTTTGGGCCGGCTCCACGGCGTGGGCGCCAATCTGGTGTCCGCCCTGCTGGGGACGGTGACGCCCTTCTGCTCCTGCTCGTCCATCCCGCTGTTCATCGGTTTTACCGGCGCGGGGCTGCCCCTGGGCATCACCTTTTCCTTTCTGATCTCCTCGCCGATGGTGGACTTGGGCAGTCTGGTGCTGCTGATGAGCATCTTTGGGACTAAGGTGGCCATTTTCTATGTGGTGGTAGGGCTGGCGCTTGCCGTGGCGGGCGGTACACTTCTGGAGCGGCTGCACATGGAGAAGCATGTTGAGCAATTCGTCTTTTCGGCCGGCAGTATAGACATTGAGTCGCCCGAGCTGACAAGGCGAGAGCGGGTGCGGTACGCAAGGGAGCAGGCTGTGTCCACCTTCAAGAAAGTAGCTCCCTACATCCTGGTGGGCGTGGGGCTCGGCGCGGTGATCCACAACTGGATACCCGAGTCATGGATTGAGGCCGTTCTGGGCGGCAGCAATCCCTTCGGCGTTGTCCTGGCCGTGCTGGTGGGCGTCCCGATGTATGCGGACATTTTTGGTACGATCCCGGTGGCGGAGGCCCTGCTCGCCAAGGGCGCGCAGCTCGGTACGGTCCTGGCCTTCATGATGGCGGTCACCACGCTGAGCCTGCCCTCGATGATCATGCTCCGCAAGGCGGTGAAGCCCAGACTGCTGGGGCTGTTTATCGCCATCTGCACAGGCGGTATTATCCTCATCGGCTATCTGTTCAACGTGTTCCAATTCTATCTGATTTCCATTTAGGAGGTAACGAAACATGGGACTGTTCGGAAAAAAGAAAAAGGGTACGCCCCCGCCCTGCTGTGGCCGTACCCCTGAAACGGCGGTGCGGGTGGGAGCGGACAAGACCGCCGCCAGCGTCAAGGTGCTGGGCTCCGGGTGCGCCAGGTGCAGCGCCCTGGAAGCGGCCGTCCGTGCGGCTTTGGCGGAGCTTGGGGTGGACACCGCCATTGAACATGTAACGGACTTCATGCAGATCGCCGCCTATGGGGTGATGACCACCCCGGCCCTGGTGGTGGGAGGCCGGGTGGTGTCCTGCGGCCGCGTGCCGGGCCAGGCGGAGCTCCGGGAGATGCTCCAGGAGGCCCTGGAAAAAGAAACGCTGGAACAGGGCCCTGCGGTGTGATATACTGGCCCCAGTATCACAATGGGAAAGAGGCTGGGACGAATGAACCTATCACCGAACCAAATACTCAGACTGGCCCCCAACAAGGTGGACTACCTGATCCCCGGGGGCGAGATGATCAACGAGTTTCTGGGGGAGGGGCCGGGGGCGCGGGTGTGTTCCCAGATGTGGATCGCCTCCCTGGTGACCTCCGCCCTCCAGCCCGGCACTGCCACGGGGCTGTCCCGGGTGGCGGGGACGGACGTTTTACTGCGGGACTGCCTGGCGGAAAACCCTGCGGCCTGGCTGGGGGAGGCCCACGCCGCGCGCTGGGGGGCCAGCCTGGGCTTTCTGCTCAAGCTGCTCCACTCCAGGGACCGCCTGCTGCTCCAGACCCATCCGGACGGGGCGCGGGCGCGGAAGTATTTCGGCCTGCCCTCCGGGAAGGATGAGGCGTGGTACGTGCTGGACACCCGTCCGGGGGCGTGCATCTGGCTGGGGTTCCGGCCCGGCGTCACGCCGGCGTATTTCCGGGGGCTGATCGAGCGGCAGGACACGGCGGCCCTGCTGGACTGCCTGCACCAGATCCCCATCCGTCCGGGGGAGGTGTACTTCATCCCGGCGGGCAAGGCCCACGCCATGGGGAGCGATTCCCTGGTGGCCGAGCTGCAGGAGCCGGTGGACATCACCCTGCGGGCGGAGTACATCCGCCCGGACGGCTCCCGCCTGCCGGTGGAGAGCATGTATGGCCCCGCCGGCATGGACGGCCTGCTGGACTGCTTCCATTTTGACTGCCTGCCCCGGGAGGAGCTGCTGGCCCGGCACCGTTTCCGCCCCGTCTCCGGGGCGGAGGAGCCCTGGCGGAAGCGGCTCATCACGCCGGAGCAGACCCCCCGCTTCTATATGGATGAGGTGGAGCTGCGCCGGGAGGCCCATGGGAGCGCCCTCTGTGTCAACCACGGGTTCCAGGTGCTCTTGGTGCTGGAGGGGGAGGCGGAGTTCCAATGGGAGGGCGGTTCCCTGTGGGCCCGCAGGGGCGAGGAGCTCTTTGTCCCCCACGGCGTGGCCTCCTACCAGTGTACGGCGGAGGGGACGTGCCGCCTGCTGGAGTGCGGACTTCCGGGAGTGTGAAGCGGCTGCGAAACAGAGGGGCGGAGCGCCGGCCGGCGCTCCGCCCCTCTGTTTCGCTCATTTTCCCCAGGAGAACAGACCCTTTTTCTCATAGGGCTCGCAGCTCACCGACTGCACCGTGTAGCCGGTCGCGTCGATAACCTGGCGCAGCCTTGCCTCGTCGATAGGCTCCTCCGCCACCACGACGGTCTGTTTCCTGCTGTGGGAGGAGGTGACCTTCTTGACGGGGAAGGCCTTACGGACGGCGTCATTTACATGGGATTCACACATGCCGCACATCATCCCGTCCACCACAAGAGTATACTTTGTCATAAAACCGCTCCCTTTCCGCTCCGCTGTGCCGGAATATTTTGTTAGCAGCTACTAACCGATCGTAGCACAGCGGAGGGAAACTGTCAAGGGGAGGGCCGCCCGCCGCCCTCGTCCACCAGGGCGCGGATGAGGGACTCGTCGGCGCGGGAGTGGAGCGCGCCGTCCCACCGGAGGCTGGGGCCGTTGGGGCAGTTTTTCATACAGCCGGTGATGCGGTAGGTGAAGCGGCCGCTGGCGCTGACGCCGCCCGGGCGCACGCCGTAGGTCTCCTCCACGAAGGCGGCCAGACGGGCCGCGCCCCGGCCGGAGCAGCGGGGGCCGCCGCACAGCTCCAGGCGGTGGGGGGCCTCCTCGGTGCGCAGGCCGGGGTAACGCCTGATGATGGCGGACAGAAAGGTATCTCTGAGGGAGAGGGCGGCGGCGATCTCCGCCAGATCGGCGGCGGGCAGTGCGCCGCCGCGCTCCTCCTGCACCTCCCGCAGCAGGGCCACCAGCGCCCCCTGCTCCCCCGGCGCCCCCTGGCGGCGGTAATAGGCGAGGGCCTCCTCCAGTGTCCAGTCCTGTGTCATGCGTCTGCCTCCTGTCTGTCGTTTCCCTCATTATGCCGCATTTCCGGGGAAAGATCCACCCCGGACAGGGAGGACAGGGGAAAGGGGGGG
>ERZ1036412.290-NODE-290-length-44941-cov-8.869982_pt1 | contig 44941 bp, 43 predicted proteins | sample MGYA00514218_ERZ1036412 | MGnify/ENA primary metagenome ERZ1036412 (study PRJEB33795, sample SAMN09464944) | human gut metagenome | host: Homo sapiens | place: USA: Stanford, California | collected 2016-11 | study: EMG produced TPA metagenomics assembly of the...
TTTTTGCCTGAAATAATCAATTTACTATTGACTTTTTATTTGCAGGCTTAAAATAAGCCGCTTAACAGAGGGATCAGCTGAGTTCCAATCAGGATTACACCGCCGCCGCTCATCAGCTGCTTGATTCCCTGGCTCTTAGCGCCAGGATTGTCATTCCCATATCCTTCCATCAGATTGATGACTCCCCAAACACCTAAGCCTGCGCCGATCGCTACAACCAATGTCTGCAGAATTGTAATTGCACTACTGAAAAATGCCATTTTGTTTTCTGAACCAACGCTGTTTTTTATGGCCTGCCAGCGTTTTTTCTCTCCTTTCCCTTTTATTCAGGCCTCTTTTTACTGCTATCTACCCACAGGGTGAACGAATTTTAACATTCATGTTTTTTACTCCTTGATCTGTTCCATAACCATTTGTAAAATTCTCCAGCTTACTCCAAATACATAAATTGAAAAATCTTCAAGCTGCTTTCTGCCGTAGTCATCAAATGAGATTCTCTTCATCTCATGCCAGACCCGCCTCTTGTGATACGGAAGATCAGAAATATACATACAACCAATCTTCGCCTGCATATCTGAAAAAATATCTTTCAAAACATCACCCCATTCATCAACAAAACATAGGAAAAGCGGTCCATCTGGAAAGACGAACCGCCCAAAATATAAAGTATTAAGTTGTGATCCCTTCTTCTGAAACATCATACTCATATAATTCGAACTCTGTATTTGGTGAGAATACCAGCCTATGTTCCAGATACTCTTCAACATCAAATGTATTCTTCTTGTCATAATCGGCCAGTTCTTTATACCGTTTATGTTTTGTAATATCATACTTGTTGCTAAGAAATGGTCTGACACCCCGCAGCTGCAGGATACACTTGTTTCCATCCATCACCGCCAGTTCATCCCGACTCATCAGTTCCTTACCGGTTTTTTGATAATTCGTACCATATGACGGGTTCTGACCTCTGGTATCAGAAGTGTTATAAAGATCAATGGTTTCCTTTCCAAGAGTTTCCGAAATCTCCTTCAAGGTTGAACTTTCTTTTCCTCCCAGAAAGAGCATCGTATCGCAGTTCCCAAGAATTGTCTCTGCCGCATCTTTATAAATCGTTTTCAGCTGGCTTTGAGACTGCAGGATGATCGATGCAGAAATTTCCCTGCTTCGGATCGTAGCAATCAACTTATCAAACTTCGGAATCTGACCAATATTACTGAACTCGTCCAATAATAACCGGACATGATAGGGAAGTCTTCCTCCATATTCATCGTCTGCTTTATCGCAGAGCAAATTAAATAACTGTGAGTACATGATAGCTACAAGAAAATTAAAGGTGTCATCTGTATCGGAAATGATAACAAACATTGCTGTCTTTCGGTCTCCCAGAAGATCCAGATCCAGTTCATCATAACTGGTCAATTCTCTTAGCTCCGCAATATCAAATGGGGCAAGTCTGGCACCACAGGAGATCAGGATTGACTTTGCCGTCTTCCCTGCCGCCAACTTATATTTACGATACTGCCGAACTGCAAAGTGCTCCGGATTTTCCGCCTCCAGCTCGTCAAATAACTCATCCACTGCATTCTTAAATTCTTCATCATCTTCCCTGGCCTCACTGGCATTGATAAATTCCAGCAGAGTAGAAAAGTTCTGTTCCTCCTCCGGTGCTTCATACCAGATATAACCAATCAGTGCAGTATACAAAAGCCTTTCAGCTTTGACCCAGAAATCTTCCGTAGCTTTTTCTCCTTCCCCTTTCGTGTTGGCAATGATCGTATTTACCAGCTTCAGGATATCTTTTTCACTGTGGATATAGTGAAAAGGGTTATAATGCATGGATTTACTGAAATTGATGGTATTGAGCACCTTAATCTGATATCCGTGCTTTACAAGCATATTCCCACATTCCACAATGATTGTTCCCTTTGGATCGGTAACAACATAGGATACTTTTTCCGGCATCTGCATCAGGTTCGGTTTCACATAAAATCTTGTTTTACCGGACCCAGATCCGCCAATAACGATCACATTTTTATTCCGGGCATATTTTGGTGCTTTCGGACGGCTGTTCATAGTCAGCCGTTCCGTTTCTGTCAAAAGAATGTTATTCTCAAAGACAGGATCCATGAACGGTTCTATATCCTTTGCATTTCCCCAACGGGCAGAACCATATTCCTCACCCTGCCGGAACTTTTTTGCATGCTTTCCCCGATAAAGGATCACCAGCTTAAAGATGACTGCTGCAATTACACCTGCCGTCAGATCATTCAAATGAACGCTGGGAAACCAGCTTGTAAATGCCAGTGGGAAATTCATCAGCATGGTTCCCAGTCTTTGGATCATACTTTTCCCAATGCAATGCCGGAACAACCAGGCTCCTTTGTCTGCTATAAAAAACACGAACAGATATGGAGCATTCATCATGATCAGACGTGGAAGAGAAGTTGTTCCAATCCAGGATTTCACGAATCCTTTCAGCTTGACTGGCAATCCTTCTTTCTGTTGTTTCATCGTTCCTGCCCCCTGTCTTTCTGTCTGGTCTTGATACGTTCCCGATGCTTTGCCAGCCGCTGGATTGTTTGCTGCAATTTTTTTCTTACGGAAGGTTTCTTTGCCTTATTCATAGTCACTCCGGTATATTCTCGGAAGGCTGCCGTCATCACATCTACATCTTTTGCCCGGAAAAAAACCAGATATTTCGGAGGCGTGACACTGTTATCCCTTTTCAGGCTGTAATCAATCCCATACTTTCTTGCTATCCTGTCAAAAGATTTAATATTATCGTCTGTGATCAGGATATTAGTCAGTTGAGCTCCTTTTGCCATAAGATTCTGCATGGTCTGTTTCCCTTTCGGCGTCTTTTTCTCCTGTCGCAGCTGTTCTTTTCTTCGGCCTTTTTCGTTTGCTTGTCCATTTTTTTCTGCCTGTTTGACCTGATCATGCTTTTGTTTTTTTCTGTCCAGATCATTCAGACTCTTTCGCATAACAGCTTTTAAAACACTGGCTGTCATCCGGCTGCATTGGACACAAAGACTGATCGTTTTTTCATTTACTTCTTCCTGCAAGCTTTCACCTCCTTGTCAGTAGCTCCCAATTCACGATATAAAGCTGCAATGCAATATCCTATACATGGAAAGTGCTGTCCATAAGGGCAGCCTTTACAGTTTCCCGGCTCATGCAGGATGTCTTTTTTCTTTTCTTTTGTCACCAGATAGCGGCACTGTTCTTCTTTACATCCTCCTTTATTCCACCAGTAGCAATATCTGCAGGACCAGGGTTTGTCCTTTTGATATTTCCGTCCGGGAAGTGCCGCTTTCGGATCGGTAACTAATTTTCTGTTCCCCATGATCCTGTTTTCCTTTCTGTTACAAAATAGGAGAGTGATCACCGGAATTTCCGGCAGTCCACTCTCCCTTATCTGTTTATTTCTTAAGTTTCTTTAACAGAGCAGCTGCTCCTGCTCCCGACAAGCTGATACCAAGCAGTATGAACCATAACAGAACATTTTGAGAATCGCCTGTTTTTGGAGCATCTACGCTTGTTTTATCCTGTGGTGTTTCCGGTTCTTCAGTCGGAATAGCCTCATCTTTCATCACAACCTTCTGGATTTCACCGGTATCTTTCACTTCAAATGTTACATCCTCCGCAACCAGATAACCATCCGGTGCTGTTTCTTCGTGTAGGGTATAGGTTCCGATCGGCAGCATCTCAATATAGTGAGGCTGATCTGTAGAAGTCCAGCTTTCAACTATATTTCCTTCTTCATCAAGGATTGTCAGTTTCGCCCCTGGAAGTTCTTTACCTGCAACATCAGTTTTAGAAATTTCCACCTTAGTCACGTCATCTTTCATCTCAATCTTCTGAACTTCGGCAGTATCCTCTACTGTAAACTGAATGCTCTCCGCTGTCACATATCCCGGAGCTGGAAGTACTTCCGTCATGGTGTATGTTTTTCCAACCACGAGCTCCTTGATGATATGTGGCTCTTTCCCGGACACCCATTCATCGATCACATCTCCATTCTCATCAGTGACAGTCAGTTTTGCTCCCTCTACTTCTTTACCGTCTGTCAAAGAAGTCTTCGTAAATTCAAAAACAGTAGGTTCGTCTTCAAATGTAAACTCATAGGTGAGCTTTTCCTGATCTGTTTCTCCGGCTGTGAAAGAAAATTCTTTCTCTTCATCTGTTGATGCAAACCCTGGGGCCGGAACTGTCTCTTTTACCGTATAGGCGAATCCAATCGGAAGATCCGCCTCAAATGTCAGCTTACCATCTTTATCTGTTGCCTTTTCTTCGATTACAGTTCCTGCTTCCAAGATAACTTCACCGTCTCGATTTTTGATATCTTCCTTTGCAGACAGGGCAAATACAGCACCTTCCAGAACTCTGTCGGAACCCTTTTCTTTTTTCAGCACGGATACTTCTACTTTCTGACGGTTATTCTGCCAGTCTGTAGAATAAGTTACTTCTGCGGTATTCTGATCCACATAGGTCAGATCGATTTCTCGTATCTTATCATCCAGAACAAATCCTTCTGCAGTTTCTTTTTCCTTCACATAATACTTTCCAAGAGGAAGATCTGTAAGCTTTGCGATTCCGGAACCATCCGTGGTGATCTCCGCCACCAATTCATCCTTCTGATAATAATCCTCGCTGACGCCATCAGCTGCTTTGATATCTTCCAATGCATAAACTTCAAACGTTACGTCTTCCAAAGCACCCGTCACATATTCAAAAAGATGGCTGATCCAGCCTCCAATGACATCCAGAAGTGTGACATCCTCTAGAAACTCTCCCTTCTTATTGATGATCAAAGTTCCTGTCGGTACATCGTCTTTCATTTCAACCTTTTGGAGCTCTGCCGTATCCTCCACGGTAAAAGTGATTTCTTCGGCTTTCAGATATCCATAAGGAGCCAGTTCTTCCCGTAATATGTAAGTTTCACCCACGGTAAGACGTTCGATAAGATGTTCTTCTCCTTTTACAGAAGTCCAGCTGTCTACCACATTTCCGTCCTTATCAAGAACAGTCAGTTTTGCACCTTCCAGTTCCTCACCAGTCGTAAAGTCTGTCTTTTTTACTGTGATTTTGGTTGGTTCATTTTCAAAGTCGGAAGTTAGTTCCACTACCGGAATTTCCTGCCCCTGATAAGCCGCTGATACTTCGATCACTTTGTCAGAGGATACATATCCATCCGGTGCTGATTCTTCCCTGATATAATACGTTCCAAAAGGAAGGTCATTCATAAATACAGCCTTTCCGTTTTCATCTGACAAGGCTTTTCCGATCAGTTGATCTGCTTTCACGATTACCTTTCCATGTGCAAGGATATCTTCTTTGGCATACAGACCAAACACAGCACCTGCAACTGCCGCCTGTGTTTCAGCATCCTTTTTCACTACAGATACTCCCACTTTCTGACGGTCATTCTGGAAAATAGCCTCTTGCTCGATCACAGGTGTATCCTGATCCTTGTAAGTAAATGTGATAGTCTGCACTTCCTCATTCAGTACAAACCCTTCCGGAGCTGTCACTTCCTTAACCTGGTAGCTTCCAAGCGGCAGATCAGAAAGGAACGCTTCTCCGTTTTCATCCGTAGTCACTGTTCCCACCAGTTCTCCGGCAGCATACTCTAAAATACGGTTGCCTTCTGCATCTTTTTGGAAGTCGGCAGTATAAATGTTCTCTGCAGCATAAACTTCAAAGGCTGCTCCTGCCAGGTTCTCCACTTCGTAAACAAAATCCTTGCTGAAACCGTCCAGCACTTCGCCCTGTTTTACAATCTTTAGCTGTCCTTTGACCGGATGATTCTCATAAACCACTTCAATGATCACATCCCCGGAAACACTGTCCACCTGGTAAGCGGTATCGGAATCCACTGCAATCTCAAAATAATTCTCATTTAATGTATAGCCGTGAGGCGCTGTGACTTCTTCTATCCGATAATGGCCGATCTTCAGATTTTGCGGCAGGATCAGATAGCCGTCCTCATCCGTAAAGAAAGAGGTATGAACGATTGTGGTTGGATAGGTTGTGACCTGTTCTACATATTCTTCATTGTCCAGATCGTAAATCCTAAATTCCGTTCCCGCTCTAAGAACTGCCTTTTTCGTCTCATCATCCTGTTTGATGATCTTTAGCTTTGCCTCAAATTCCTCATCCAGAAGCACTCTCCAGACTTGCGGAGTATTTGGATCATGTTCTGTGATCCGCACGATAAAATCATCCACCGGCTTATAATTGTGCGGAGTAGTGGTTTCGCGGACAAGATAGGTGCCATAAGGCAGTGCGATACTGCAGGCATATCCCTTTTCATCCGTAAAGATCTCTGTCGCTCCATTTTCTCCGAGTACGACAGGTTTTGCTGATTCCAGATCATAGCTTCCATCTTCTTTTACTTCCAGATCCGAAACCAGATAGGCCGTAAATCCTGCACCAGCAAGAAGATCGGCATCTGTTTCCCCATTATCAGCTGCCTTAATGATCGCAAACGGCTGCTTTTTCACCTGTTCCAAAGAGACACATTCGCGTTTTACAGTAGCCGTCAAGTCTCCTTCGTAGCCGCACACCAGATCATACTCATTTTCGTCTGCCAGATATCCGACGGGCGGTGTGATTTCTTTAATGAAATAACTTCCCAGATACAGGTTTTCTACAGAAGCTTTCCCTTTTTCATCCGTTGTGAGGGTTGTTACCTGGTCTCCGGCTTTATAGATCACGCCGGTTGCTCCATCCGGATGCACAATATCCTCTCTGGTATACAGTCCATACACTGCTTTTTCCAGAGATGCATCTCCCTGTGCAACTGTCTGATTTGTTTCGGCATCCCTTTTCTGAAGGGTAATCTTTGCATTGACACGCTCATTCACGAATGTATGGGAAAATACTACTTTCGGTTCACTGTCATTGGTATACGAAAAAGTAAAGGAATACACATCCTGAAGATTTCTTAAATAACCTTCCGGAGCCTGGATTTCCTTCACGTCATAAGAAAATCCGATTGGAAGATCTGCTGTAAATACTGCAGTTCCCTTTTCATCCGTAGTTATTTTTTCAATCAATGTTCCTTTTGGTACCACCACAGTCCCATCATCATTCTTGATATCGCTGCCGGCATACAGTCCGAAAATCCCTCCGTCCAGAGGATTCAAAGTATCTTTGTCCTTTTTCACCACCGACACTTCCGCTTTCTGGCGTTCATTGATAAAAGTCGTTTCTGAAAAAACAACTTCTACATTCTGCCCGGCATAGGAGAGAGTGACCGTTTTCTTCTCACCAGCATTATAATAATTTTCCGGAGCCTGAACCTCACGGATCTCGTAGGTTCCCAAATGAAGGTTCTTTAATACTACCGCACCATTGGAATCTGTCTTCAGGTTTTCTTTTACCAGATCCCCTTTACTGTATACTTTTGCTCCATATGCAGTCTTGATATCTGCACCGGCATAAACATTATATACCGCTCCTTCCTGGCGCCGGTTTTCATACTGGAAGGTAACTCCTTCCTCTGTCACAACTGCATCGGTCAGTACCTGTCCTTCTTTATAAACTGTCAGTTGACCAAGCTGCTCCTCATCGGGAACGGTTACGGATGTTGTCTGATTTGCCACCAGTTTCACGTTGTAAGAAGAAGTGTTCAATCGATATCCTGTCGGAGCTTTGATCTCTTTTACATACACGGTATCCTGTGTTTTCACGATCTCCGCAGCAGAAGATCCATTTTGATCCGTTGCTGGCATTTCTATGATCAGTTTGGTACATTCCGGATCACTGTAGATTCCAAATACCGCACCTGAAAGCCTTGCATTTTCATGACGGGAATCTACTTTGATAATTTCTACTTTTGCAAGTTCCAACCATTTTACAGAAAGACTGATATACTTTTTGTCTTCCACACCTTCTCCGAATACCAGTGCCAGATCCTGGGTATCACCATCTGTCGTAATCTTATAAGCAGAATAGTCTTTGGTAATGCTTCCCTGCATCTTAGCAGACCAGGTTCCGGATACATCCTTTGTCTGGGTAAGCGGGGCAGTCAGGTAAAATTTTGTACCTCCCGAAATCGTAACCTTTGCTCCTGCAGAGCTTGTCTTTCCTGTACTGATGTTATGGAGCTTTACTCCATCCGGAAGATCCATTGTGATCGTCTGCTGACCGGATGCATGAAAAGTAATATTTTCAGTCCGCTGCTGACCGCCGTCCACATAGGCGGTTACATTCGCATTGGAGAATGACATTTCCACATCCGGAATTTCCGGCTGGCTCACTGCATAATGATAGAGTTCCATAGCCAATGCTTCACCGGTACTGTTTGTTCCGTAAAATGCATCACTGCTTCCATTCGCATAAGAGGCAGCCAGATGTGTGATGATAAATCGTTTTCCTGCTGAAAAGTCCGTATGGTGGTTGTTAAAAAAGTATGCCGATCCGGAAGCTTCTGTTCCGTAATAACATACCTTGGCCAGTTCTTTATTTCCTTCCAGCTTTGTAATCTGATAGGTTCCGCTTCCTGGGCCAGGTTTAGACGGCTGAATACAGTATGCCGTGGCTTTTACATTACCAAATGACACGGTAAACGGTGCGGTCAAATAAGATCCAAGACCGTAATCAGCATAATAATACCAAGAGCCCTGCGTAATTGTTACTGTCTGGGATGCTGCTCTTGCAGATCGTGCCATAGGAGCTTGTGCAGTAAAGCTTACGCTTTCTCCACTATTCAGACCTTGAATGTCCACGCCCTGGCTTTCCGCCTGCAGAAGGACTTCTCCAAGAGACAGTCCGCTTTCCTCATCCACAGTGTTCTGGTTTTCTGTTTCTTCGATTGCTGCATCCAGTTCCTTTTCAGACAGAACGTCCATCTGCTCCGTCACCTGTTTTTCTTTTGAGGAAATGGCATCTTCTGATTCAGTTATGGATGCCTCCTCATCCGAAGCTGCATCTTCCTCATCACCGGAATCGTCCTCGGAAGAATGGACTTCATCTGCCAGATTTTTTTCATCTGTCTGCTTTTCTTTTACAGTGATATTTCTACTGATCTGATACTTTGGATGATTGGTTGTCTGGGGTTCTACATAATATACCGCCTGATACGTATCTTCGTGGTCGGTCTGAAAATCATCTCCAGATTCATTCTGCGCTTCATGGAAACTCACTTTTACTTTTTTCTCATCCGGAATCTCAATCCCAGAAAAATCAGAAGCAATGTCAAAGGATGAACCTACCGCAACCTCATAATCCTGTGCTGTTACAACTTCATCTGCATCCAGCTGTTCTTTGACCTCTTCATAATAGGGAATCCTCTCTTCTGCAGGATCAGCTGCATATGTCATGACAGGAGAGAAGGTAGTAGACAATAAGGATACCAATGCCAGACAGCCAGATATCAATTTTCTTGCTTTTCCTTTCTTTCTCATTTTCTTAAATCCTTTCTGAATCATCGGTTTTCAAGTTTCTTTTTGTATTTCACAATATTATCTTTTTGCATTTTCCTCCTTTCCATTTATTTGCACTGCCTGGGACAATCGGCTCTCAAGAGTAAAGCCGGGATAACAGCACAAAAATATGGCGGTACCCATTTTGGAAAACGAATACCGCCACACTGTTTCTACTGTCATCATCTTTATGAATCAGACATTTGATTTTAGATTTAAGTTTGAGCTTTCCTGTTTTCTTTCCCAGATCCGTTCCTGTCCCGGTTTCCAATTATTCCGGAACGTTTTCTCTGACAGGATACGCCGGATGCATATTCGAGTCAGGTATCACTCTGGGCAGGGTATTCACTTTTCAAGGTACCCGGAAGTTTTTAACCCCCTCACCTTTCAGAAGTGATCTATACCCTTTTACAAGTTGAATAAGAAACTTTTTATTTATTTTCTTCCTGTTTCGCATATTCATATAAAATTCTAAGCACTCTCTTGATCATATCGGATATATTTTGCTGGGTAGTTTTGAAATATTCTGCAATATCCTTCTGCTTCCATTGTTCAAAATAGAAAAGATAAACTATCTCCCGTTGTCGCTCATTAAGAATTCCCATCATTCGCTTAACTAAATCATTCGTAGAAAGGTTTTCCAATATGTCTTTCTCTCCAGATGGTATGTCTCCACATTCCTCAATAAAACGATCGTAAGAACACACTTTATGAAATGCTTTAATTCTTTCCTGATTTTTCTCTAAACGATCTTCAGCCTCCATAATCAAACGAACATACCAGTTCTCGTTCTCAAAAAATGAAAGTTCATATTTGAGTGGATATCCTTTTGCTGATTCATATTCATAAGTTTCACAGTCACCAATAGAAAAAACCGTGTAATGCTTTCCTGACTGATAAAGTACATACCCATTTGCATATACACTAATAGCTGTCTCTCTTGCGAGAACTTCCTTTGCTATTATTTCTCTTCCAGATTCGATCAACTGTTTTGCAGTTGGAACTTTTTTTGAACACTCCGGGATAGTTACCAGGTTTCTTAATTCTCTTAATGTCAACATATGGACCACCTTTCTGCCTTACGGCTACGGGCAGTCCAAGGACACTATTTTAAATATCTTGATATTCAAGCACTACAATAAGCCTCGGACTCACCCGTTTTTTTTGAACGGAAGCCCGAAGCTTCAATTGAGGGAACGCATCACCTCCCTTAAGTGGAATATTCTTTTTTACAGTTTAATAAATTTCAATTTTCCAGTTATTTTTGCAGACAAAAAACCCGACAAAACACATACGTATTCTTCAACACACACAATTACATTCGTAATCTGTGTTCAACACGTAAATGTTTTGCCGGGCTCTTAGTGATTCCAGTCAGGTTCAGCTCCTTGACAAACTCTTGCTGTCTGGTGCGGTCTTGATGGTTCCAACCAAATTCACCACTCATCCTGACAGCTCAACTTATTTCATTCTTACGGATTCATAATCTTTTGAGAATAAACCCTGATTCTTTCTTTCAATTTATCATCCCTGATAATCATAGGACGAACAGATACAATATCCTCTTTTACCAAAACTTCTACTGTACTCTTACATTTTTTGCAATCCACCTCCGAATCGCTCTGTGAACTCTTCTCCAGAAAAGCTCCGCAAACAGGGCAGTGAACGTGCCACTTATAAAAATCAGTTCCCATAGGCCCAAGCCCTCCTTTAAGCAATAATTCATACTTCTTTTTATTACTCAACGGATCAAAGGGAAATCAAATCCGCCAGAGCTTTTCATGCTGCCCATTCCGAATAGCGCCAAAGCTGCGCGGGCAGACATGATATCACAATTACAGATCTGCTTTGTAGATCCGCCGCATTTTTCAGGATATTTTTCTGGTCCCACTCCCAGAAAAAATACTCTCTGATCTTTGCGGATCATTTTTCAACAAGGTGATTCCAATACTTCAAAGTTATCCCCAGACAGATCAAAGAGATTGTGGATATTGATTTCCACATTTTCTATACGGAGATAGACCGCTGGATCATAGAAATCCACTCTGCCTCTGACAGTATGATACTGCCCATATCCCGGTCTTTTCTCATTTTCCTCAAAGTATTCTGCCTGGATCTCCATACCAGGTTTTAAAATTTTCAGTTTCATATCCAGATCATTATTCTTTTCCTCCGGTAAAACTCTTTTCTTTTCATAAATATATTCTTTTTCTCTTATGGTTTCTTCAAATCCTTTCAGTGCAGCAAATGGAGCGAACTGTTTTGCCCTTCGTTCCACTGCCATAGGATGTCGCTTCGAAACAGGTCTTTGTAGATACATGATCCGCTGATATTGTGCCATCATATTGCATCATCTCCTTTACGCTTTATGTCCTCCAATCTGATTGTTCCTTTCCTGATAGGTGGAACAATCCAGTAAGTTTACACCCCGCATGATTGCATTCTTTCCATATCGCTTTTTTACTTCCAATACTGCTTTCTGTAGGCTTTTTTCTTTTTCCTGAAAAAAGGGAGAGGAAAACAGATCATACTGTACATAACTTTCCGGAAGAACCTTATTTGCACAAATTTCCACACGCCTGATCCCGGTATAAGGATCTGTGATCTTCCGATATATTTTTTCTACTGTATCCATGATTGACTTGGAGCTATTTGTGGGATCCGAAAATCTTTCTGTTCCCTTTGAAGGCTCCTGGCCATATCGATGATCATAAGCAATCCATAGTGTGATAGAGCTTGCAACCAGCCCTTTCTCCAACAGATCCAGAGCAAGTACATCCGCCATCTCCTTGGCAATAACAACTGCCTCCTCATATTTATAATTTCGCATCAATACCTGGCCATTGGATAGACTATGTTCTTCCGTATGGTAATTTTTAATGTCACTCATCCTGCAAAATTCATATCCCCAAGCATGATCGATCAGAAGCTCTGCATCTATTCCAAAAATCTTGTATAAAAAATCTTCTGATGATATGGATGCCAGTGCAATGTCACCCATCGTATGGATTCCATAACCAGCAAGTTTTTTCTCTGTCCGTGATCCAATCCTCCAGAAATCCCGGAGAGGCTGATGTTCCCAGAGTTGTTCCCGATATGAAATTTCATCCAGTACTCCAATATGATCATCTGCATGTTTTGCGAGGATATCCATTGCAATCTTGGCAAGATAGAGATTCGTCCCGACGCCTGCTGTCGCAGTGATCCCTGTTTCCTCTTTTACAGCTTTCATCATTTCAAAGGCCAGTTCTTTCGGTGTCATATGATGAAATTGCAAATACTCCGTGACATCAATAAAACACTCATCCACGCTGTAAACATGAATATCTTCCTTCGAAACATATTTGAGATAAATACTGTATATCCGAGCCGAGTAATTCAGATAAAGCTGCATCCTTGGCATAGCAGTTATGTATTTGATATAATCCGGTATTTCATGGATCCGGCATCGGTTTTTTACCCCCAGACGCTTCATTGCCGGAGTGATAGCAAGGCAGATTGTAGATTTGGATCGTTCAGGATCTGCTACAACAAGATTGGACTGAAATGGATCAAGTCCTCTTTCCACACATTCCACAGATGCATAAAAAGATTTCAGATCAATGCATATATAATAGTTCTGACGTCCCATAAACATTCACCTTTCAACCTTATATTTCTTATTTACGTATTTCCCATTTGATTTAGTTGCTATTCCGAAATAAAAATTTCACGAAACAGGCAATTCCTTGGTATCTTTATTGACAAAAAAGGAAATATCGTTTATATTATAGGCAAGTAGTTGCCCCTTTCTTGTGATTCACAATTATAGGCAAATATTTGCCTGTTGTCAAGAGGTAAGATGAAAGAATAGGCAAGTGTTTTCCTTTTTTCAATCAGGATCAACACTTTTGTCCTAAAAAGACCGCTTAGAAATGAGGTATTGTTATGACTTTCGGTGAGAAGATAAAAAATTTGAGAAAATCAAAAAACCTGAACCAGACCCAGCTTGCCAATGCCATTGGTGTTTCTCTTCGTACCATTCGCGGGTGGGAGATAGAAGGTCGTTATCCAAAACAGCATGAACTTTATCAAAAGCTTGCGGATATTCTGGGATGTGATGTTTCTTATTTGATGACGGAAGACGTGTCTTTTGTGACAGAGGCTACAGAACAGTACGGATCCAGAGGTGCAAAACAGGCACAACAGATATTGGAACAGGCCGCCGCTATGTTTGCCGGTGGGGAGCTGTCAGATGATGACAAGACAGCTTTTATGGATGAGATCCAGATGCTTTACCTGGATTCCAAAAAACGTGCAAGAAAATTTACACCCAAAAGATATTTGAAGGATACCCCACAGGAATAATGTGTACATTTTATAGGACATGCTATCTGATATAGTGATACTGGTAATCTAACCGGTATTCTTAAATACAGGGGTTCATTACATATGCGGGGTGATTTATTTGGGAAATGATTATATATACAAAAAGACAGAATCCCTGGTTAAAAAATTTCAGACTAGGGATCCGATAGAAATATTAAAAGGTTTGCACGTGATCGTGGGAGAGACTTCTCGTTACAACCGATTAAAAGGCTATTGTTTTATGAGCTGCCAGACTATATATGTTATGCTTAGCAGTTTCCTTTCTGAAGAAGAGAAACGGATTGTTGCCGCTCATGAGCTAGGACACATCACACTTCACCGCTCACAGCTCAAAATGGCTCCTATGTCTGATAACCGGCTTTACAATATGATCAACGAGACAGAGTATCAGGCAAATCTGTTTGCTGCCGATCTTTTAGTCCAGGATGAAGATGTCGCTGCCTTATCAAAACAGGAGGACCTAGACTACTTCAGTTTCTGCAGTTCTCTTTACGCGACTCCAGAATTGATGAGCTTTAAACTTTACAGCCTGATGAAAAGGGGGCAAAAATATAATATGCCAATGGAAATCAACAGTAATTTTTTGAGCAAATAGAAATAATCTATATGACCATGACTATTTATTCGAAAAAAGCTTGTAGATATGAAAGCGAAACTTGTGCAATCTAATTTACTAGGAAATATAAATTTTACCCAAAACTTTTAGAACAATTCAAAAACGAAATAGATAAAACCAATATGTCAAAATATATTATAGATTAAATATTTCTTACCTCTTTCAAATTAAATCTAAACAAACAATAAAAGGAGAGAAACTACTATGGCTCATTGTATAATTTGTGAAAAACCAATAATTGTGGAGGGAGATGAACATGTTATTCCATATGCAATTGGCGGCAGACTGATAATGCATCAGGTTTGTACTGAATGTAATAGCAAACTTGGAGATAAGGTTGATTTTCTCCTAACGGATGATCCCTTCATTATTTTTCTTCGACATACTTTTAATATTAAGACTAGGGATAACAAACCTGTGAATATTATTAAATCTTTCCCATTTTTCGATTCAAATGGCAACCCTCTAATTATTAAAAGGGATCCTGCGAATCAACTCCCGCCTCTCTATGATGGAACCCAAAAACCAGAGGTTATATTTACCCGTTTATCGGATAGAGAGATAAATATGACATATTCAGGTTCTGATATACCTTCAATTGTCAGTAAGGCAAAACGTGAAGCAAAAAAAGCAAATGTAACCATAGACGAGGAAAAATTAAAAGATATAATAAAACATGGCACTTCAACATGTACTACAACAAAGGCCATAACAAATGTAACAACCGATTTAAAAAACTATATCCCTTGCATCGCTAAAATTACATATGAGATTGGATATATGCTATTTCACGAACAATATCTTCAAGACAAAAGAGGTAAAGAGCTCCAACGTTTCTTATATGATTTTATTAATGACCAGTGGTCTTATGATTTCCCATCAGATGTCAGAATAGACATTGAAGTTTCCAAACTAAGCAAAATGCATTCAATAACTCTCAAGCTTGAAAATAGAATTGCAAAATTAATAATTGTTTTGTTTGGTGGAATACAAATTTCTATCCCCTTAACGTATGACGCCCAAAACTATAACTTAGAAAATATAATAGATAGTGACCTTATTTTTTTATTGAAACAACATGCATCTACAAATAATAAGTGATTCTATTTATCAATGATATCGTATCTTGCCATTATATTTATACCTATTATTGATTATCCATTTTTGCAATTTCTTTTTTAATCCTTGCCCTATCCGTAATATGATTATATACTTCCATGGTTACATTAATATTAGCATGTCCCATCACATATTGAACAACCTTCATATCCAATCCCATTTCCGCCATCCTTGTACAAGCCGTATGTCTGAGTATATGAGCGGAGATATGGGGTAGTTTTTCCGGCTTTCTCTGCTCCCGCTTTGCCCGCTCATTTTCTTCCTCGTTATACGCCTTCACAATATCCCTGAGAATAAAGTTCACGGTAGTAGGCATCATAGGACGCCCACTCCTACTCATGAATACGAAATTCGAAAGCCCTTCGATTTTAACATCCCTGGGAGTCCCCATCTGAAAATTCAGCCGTCTCTGAGTCTCAAAGGCTTTTGCCACCATCTTACTCATGGGTATCTCCCGGATCCCGGCTTCTGTCTTCGGCATAGTCACATGAAAATCGCACCCGTCTCCATAATTCTTATAGATCAGCTGATGATTCACGTATACAGTCCAGGTCTTCAGATCCACGTCTTTCCAGGTGAGTCCGATCATTTCTCCACAGCGGAGTCCCGTTCCGATCATCACCTGCAAAAGCGGCAGATAGATATGGAATACCTCGCTGTTCTTTACATAGTTCAGCAAATTTTTCTGCTGGTCAAAGGACAGGGCGATACGTTTCTTTTCCGGTTCTCCATAATCTCCCAACGTTCTCTTGGCCGGATTCTTCCGGATGATATCATCATCTACAGCCACTTCAAAGCTCGGAAAGATCATATTATGGAGAAACTTAATGGTACTGTGGGAATATTTCTGTTTGCTCAGCCGGGAATAAAACAGACGTACATGAGATGGTCTTACCTGTACCACTTTCATCTGTCCCAGTTCATTTCTCACAAGACTGTTCCACATCCTTCTGTAATTGGCCTGTGTACTTTCTGCCAACTTTCTGGTATCCATGTGGATCTCAAACAAGTCATTGAGTGTCATATTCTTGCATTGAGTATCGGTCAGAATGCCTTCGCTCTGGTCTTTCTCAATCTCTTTTTCTTTTTTCCTGAGTTCGGCCAAATCCGGAGAATAAACGGCCACACGTCTGCCAGTCCGTTTATCTTTATATCGGTACATATAGAGTCCATCCTTTCGCTGGGATTCCCCAGTCTTCAGATTTCTTCCTCTATTGTCTTTTCTTGCCACAAGACCATTCCTTTCTCTAATTTCCACATCTCTCTGTTGTAGGGAATGGTCTTGTCCTATCTATGAAAAATATAGCACAAGACTTTCCCTACTCACATCCATGTTCCTCTATTCCGCTATGGCTTCCAGATATTTCTCTACCTTCTGCACGGAGTACAATACCCGACGGCCGATGGTAATCCTCGCTCCCGCATCTTCGGCAATCTTCCTTGCAGTCATCTGTCCGCAGGAAAGCATAGCAGCCAGACCTTCAATATCCACTGCCAGACGGTAGTTGCTTTGTCTTTCTTTCGTCTGTCTCATTTACCTCATCTCCTCAATAAACTCAACTAATCTTGGTTTCCATATAAACAACATTGAACTATATGTAATCGCATTAATACCATATCTTTTATATCTTGATTCATTTCAAATGTTTTTATATCATTGATTAATTTCTGTATTTCGCTTTCCACTAATTGTTTCCCATATAATAAATGTTCCCTATTGGACTCATGCAAATCTTTTTCTGGAAACTGGAAATGTTCCTGATTATTATCAGTTCTTATTAAATTATTCTCTCTATCAATATTCTGTGCTATATCCCTCATAAGAAGTATTCCAAGTTGCAATCCAATTTCCGTATATACACTTGCTGTTTCACTTGTTATTTCATTTGATAGATCGAGTAATTCAGATGCCGGATTCTTATCATATTTTTCAACCGCTTTTTCAAATCGCTTATATGGTTCATCCAGCCTTTCCTCATAACTTCTTCCATCTATTTCCGGGCTTGATCCAAACAGAAGATAATCAGCTATACCTTGTATTGTTGCTCTTTCAAATATTCCCTTAATATAACCCATGAAATCACCTCCAACTGTACACTGTGTTATAACAAAATCAAGTCTACCACTTTATTTCTTAAATGTTCCAAGTATGTTTGCATTGCAACACCTATAAACAAAATTGCAAATAAAAATATGTATATTACAAACAGCAGAGCGGCCTGTACCCAATCGTGATAACAGTAGATTACTCCCATAAAGAGTGCAGAAAGAATCAATACCGCAATGGTTCTTCCAGTTCCGTAAATAGTAACGAATAATCCAATAACTAAGCAAATTATTGTCAATATGAACCAAATCGGAAACAATAACAATTTTTTAATCATAAACAATTTTCTCCTCTCCACTAAGCAAACCATGGCATATCATGATTTACTTCCGCCGTATAATATCCGTCTATGGTGCTGGGAGCATTAAACAATGCGGCCAGCATATATTTTTTGATATTCTTTACCTTGGTGGTATTTCTCCCAAAACATTCCAGAACATACTCGATGTGAGAGTGATTTAACTTTAAAAATTTGCTCTTCACAAGCTCTGCCGGATACCAATTACTGGCTATCAGGATCTTTTCATTCTGACACAAAACGGTCTCAAGAATCATCTCATAGATCCCCTGTATCAATTCTTTTTGAACAGGATGACTGATCAGTAAGGACTCATAGTCTATATTCTCCTTCACCAGTTCTTCATAGGCTTGCACATATGCCTTATTATCGCTATCCAATCTATTCTCCTCGGATGTGATAGGATATGATTCAATATCACTTTTTTTATTATAACTAGAATTATTATTATTAGAGTTTGAAATGTAAACTTCTTGAAGTTTATTTTCAGGACTTCTTGAAGTTTGCTTTTGGGACTTCTTGAAGTTTGTTTTATAAACTTCTGTATCTGTTTCTTTTTGCTCATCTGTTTGAAATGTAAACTTCTCTATAGCAGCGTTCTCCAATTTCGTTTTTTCCTCCCGCATCATAAATGACTTCACATAGATAATATTTGTCTTTCCAAAACCTTGCCTTTTTTTCTCAATCAGCCCGATTCCATTTTCTTTATCTAATTCCTGCATAGATTTAATTGCTTTGTTTCTGCCGCAATTCAGCAGTTCCATAATATCTTCTATGGAAAAATAGATATATGCCCGGTTCTTTTCATCAAACCACTGATTTTTAATGGAAAGAGACATTCTGTCCAGCATCAGCCCATAGAGAATCTTGGCATCACTGGAAAGGTTTCTGAAATAATCATTTTGAAATAATGCCTTTGGTATTCTGTAAAAACTGTACTGATCGGCTTGTGTGCCGTAAAAATAATTAAAAGATACTTTTTGTTCCATGCATATCCTCCTCTCTTTTATTTTGTGAAGTTTTCTTTCGGCACTTCTAGCCTGTATCATCACAAATTTCTTACTCTATCTGTAGTTCCTTCCTCCATTCTTCTAAGAGCGAAACAATAATCTCTTCCACCTGCTCCTGTGTATAATCAGGTGGAAAATAATTTTTCAATTTACGTTCCGGCAATGTAACTTTACGTTCTCTCTTTTTCGGAGCAATACAATTATTAAATATAGAAATCATGTAATTGTGTCCGACATTTTCGTCTTCCATCCTTTTTCGCAAAACAGCTATCTGGTTCGGCTTAATAAAGCCATTATCTCTGATATACTCATAAACCCATTTCTGCATTTCTTTATCGATATATGAGATTTCTACCGCTACAGTAAACTGCAGCTTTTTCTCATCAACCATATCAAGCAATTCTGGGATAAGTTCTGTAAGCCGTATGTACCTTTGAACACTTCTAGCACTTTCGCCTACCTGCTCACCCAACTCCTGATCTGATCTGAAATTCGTGCCAGTTTGGCACGCATTATTTTTTGATGGTCTACCAGCCTGTCTTTTCATCGCATTTAACTTCATCTTATAGGCAAAAGCTTTTTCGCTCGGTAGTAATTCTTCTCTTTGAATATTGGCATCTACCATAGCGATTACAGCTTCATCATCTGAAAAATCTCTCACAATTGCCGGAATCGTAGTAAGCCCCGCTTTATGAGCAGCATACATTCTCCGATGCCCGGAAATCATTTCATAACGGTTTTCTCCTACAGTTCGGATCAATACCGGAGTAAGAACTCCTTTTTCTTTAACACTATTAATTAAATCTTCCATCTTTTCATCATCTATCACCTTGAAAGGATGAGCCTTAAATGGACTAATTGCATTAATCTCAATTTCCATTGCAGATTCTTCATTTACAACACCCAATAATTCATCAATGCTGGTCAATTTAATTTTTTCACCACTTCTGCTATTTTTCATTTTTCAACACCTCCTGCGTCAGATTCCGATATGCTTCAGCTACCTTGCTTTTAGGACAATGGGAATAAATACTAATTCCTTCTGCACTTGTTTCTGCAGCCTTGACAGACATGGGTATAACTGATTTAAAAATTGCAATCCGGGATCCATATGTTTCACACAGTTTTGCAGTGATATCCTTTGCATAATTTGTCCTGTAATCTACCATAGTAAGAAGAATACCCTGAATTTCAAGTTCCCGATTCAGTCTCTTTTTGACCATCAGGACTGTCTTAATCAATTGCTGAAGTCCTTTAACAGGCAGATATGCTGCTTGAACAGGAATTAATACAGAATCCGCAGCAACTAATGCATTGATTGTCATCATTCCAAGACTCGGCATGCAATCAATCAATATAAAATCGTACTTTTCTCTCATCAAATCGATATAATCTTTCAAAATGAGTTCCCTACTCATCACATTCCCCATGATAACTTCCAAAGCAGATAATTCGATATTCCCTGGCATAATATCAATATTTTCCTCATGATGCAGGACGCCTTCTGATGGATTGATTGCTTCTTCATTAATAACTGCCGTTAGAATATTCGCAAGCGTAATTGAAATCTCGTCGGGTTCCATATATCCAAGACTGGCTGTGAGACTTCCCTGAGGATCTGTGTCTACAAGTAGTACCTTTTTTCCTTCTCTTGCAAGTCCAATCCCAAGATTGACTGCAGTTGTAGTTTTAGCAACTCCACCTTTCTGGTTTGCTACCGCAATAACTTTTCCCATTCTTCAGTCCCCCTTTTCACATGATTTCGCAGATATTCTTCAAAAATACTCCGCCGGATTAATACCTTCTTCCCTATTTTATAAACAGATCCTGATTTATGAGATAATCTGACAATTGGTTTATAACCCAATCCATAATATTCTATTGCCTGTTGATAACTGACAAACTCCCTCTGTAAAAAAGCAAGATCTTCATCATCAATCAAATGAGAAAACATCCATACTTTACTATGCATCCTTGTTCCCCTTTTCCTCCAAAACAGAAGTTTCTTTTGTCTCATGAAATCTTTCAAGGTATTCATCAAAAATTTCGCGGTTAATCAGTACAATTCCATCCATTCTATAAATTGCCCCAGCATCATACGCCATTTCCATTAACTTCTTATGGGACAGACTGTATACAATCTCTGCCTGCTGATAGCGAAGAAACTTTCTCCTAAGCCGTCTGGCCGCTTCCATTACCTCACTGCGTTTCTGCTCGTTATAGTACATGTCTTCTGTTCTCATAAACAAACTCCTTTCTTATCTGGCCACTACTGCAGTTTTTGCGCAAGGAATAAAAAAAGGGCACTCTTTGAAAGTTTTTCTTTCAAAAAGTACCCAAATCATCGGTTTCCCGATATGGATCAAGAATGACAACTATTTACCACTCTTCATGATAATTCGTGATTATATTTGAATTTGTTGTCAAAATGTTGTCAAAATGAATTTTTGTTGTCAACCAGAATGATTATATAACCATTAATACAGCTTTGCACCTGCCGGAATCTTATCATCCACGATCAGAACGTTCAGTCCTTCTCTACCTTCTACCAGATGCGTTGCGGAAATGATCATACCGCAAGAATCAATTCCCATCATCTTTCTCGGCGGCAGGTTCACAATCGCAATCAGTGTCTTGCCGACCAGTTCTTCCGGCTCATAGTAATCATGAATACCGCTCAGAATCACACGGTCCTGGCCGCTTCCGTCGTCCAGAACGAACTTCAGAAGCTTCTTGCTCTTCGGCACTGCCTCACACTCTTTTACCTTTACGGCGCGGAAATCAGATTTGCTGAAGGTGTCAAAATCCACCATATCTTCAAACAACGGTTCCACTTCCACGTTGGAAAAGTCATACGTCTCTTTCACTTCCGCAATCGCTTTTTCCACAGCTGCCTCAGCGTTTGCTTCTGGTGCCTTCTGTGCCGCGTTGTTTGCCGCGTTCTTTTCAGCGCCCATGGTCTTCATTGTCGGAAATAGCAGCACGTCTCTGATGGCCGCTGAATCTGTCATCAGCATGCACATCCTGTCAATGCCGAATCCTATGCCGCCTGTAGGTGGCATACCGATCTCCAGTGCATTCAGGAAGTCTTCGTCCGTCGTGTTGGCCTCTTCATCGCCTTGCGCCAGCAGTTCTTCCTGCGCCTTGAAACGTTCTCTCTGATCGATCGGGTCATTAAGTTCTGAGTAAGCATTTGCCATCTCCCAGCCATTCATGAAGAATTCGAAACGCTCTACATAGTTCGGATCTTCCGGCTTTTTCTTGGTGAGCGGGGAGATCTCGATTGGGTGATCCATAACGAATGTCGGCTGGATCAGGTGTTCCTCTGCGAACTCTTCAAAGAAGAGGCTTAAGATGTCGCCCTTCTTATGCCTGTCCTCATACTCCACATGATGCTTGTCTGCCAGCGCTCTTGCTTCTTCCAATGTGCTGACTTCATTCCAGTCAACGCCTGCATATTTCTTAACCGCATCTATCATCGTAATTCTCTCGAATGGCTTTCCGAGATCCATCTCTACGCCATTGTAGGTGATGATGGTGGTTCCTAAGACCTCCTGCGCCACATGGCGGTACAGGTTCTCTGTCAGATCCATCATTCCATTATAATCGGTATATGCCTGGTACAGTTCCATCAATGTAAATTCCGGATTATGCCTGGTATCCAATCCCTCGTTACGGAACACGCGGCCAATCTCATACACTCTCTCAAGTCCGCCTACGATCAGCCTCTTCAGGTATAACTCTAAAGAAATGCGAAGTTTGAAGTCCTCATCCAGTGCATTGAAGTGCGTTTCAAACGGCCTTGCAGCGGCGCCGCCCGCATTGCTTACCAGCATCGGGGTCTCTACTTCCAGGAAGCCTTGTCCATCCAGATATCTGCGGATCGCGCTTACGATTCTGGAACGCTTGATAAACGTATCTCTTGATTCCGTGTTCATAATCAAGTCTACATATCTCTGACGATAGCGCATATCCGTATTCGTCAGGCCATGATATTTCTCCGGAAGAATCTGAAGGCTCTTGGACAACAGGTTTACAGCAGACGCGTGAATAGAGATCTCTCCAGTCTTCGTCTTGAACACTTCTCCTTCAATTCCTACGATATCTCCGATATCCAATTTCTTGAAGTCTTTATATGAATCCTCCCCAACGCTGTCTCTTGCAACATAAGACTGGATATTTCCGCTCTGGTCAAGGATATTGCAGAAAGAAGCCTTGCCCATCACGCGCTTCTGCATGATACGTCCGGCTACGGATACCTGCTTTCCTTCCATCGTTTCGTAGTTATCTTTGATCTCTGCTGCGTGAGCGGTCACGTCATACTTTGTAATCAGGAATGGATCTTTTCCATTTGCCTGAAGATCTGCCAGTTTCTCGCGACGGACCTTTCTTAACTGGTTTAAATCTGGTTCCTGTACTTTCTTCTCCTGTTCAGCCACGTTACCTTCTCCTTCCATCTGTATCTATTATAAGGAACGGCTAATGTTTAATACTTCATATTCCATTATGCCGGCCTGGGTCTCTACTTCCACGGTATCTCCAACTTTGCAGCCAATCAGCGCCTGACCTACCGGAGACTCATTGGATATCTTGCCTTCCAGGCTGTTTGCCTCTGTGGAGCCCACAATCTTAAATTCCATCTCTTCGTCAAATGTCTTGTCAAACACTTTGACCGTGCATCCAACATTAATTTTATTGTAATCTACTTCATCTTCTACAACTACTTCTGCATTCTTAAGGATGCCTTCCAGTTCCTCGATGCGCGCCTCGATATCACGCTGCTCGTCTTTTGCAGCATCATACTCCGCGTTCTCAGACAAGTCGCCCTGTTCCCTGGCTTCCTTAATCTTCTGGGCAACTTCCTTACGCTTTACTACCTTTAAGTTTTCCAGTTCGTCTTCCAGCGCCTTTAGGCCTGCATAAGTAAGTAATCTTTTCTTTGCTTCCATGTGTCTCGTTTCCTTTCTTTCTTATACTTTCTTCCGTTACCATTTATAAAAATACGTTCTGAAATGTAAAATCCCTTGCTCCGTCTATCCGTAAAATAAAGACACTTTCACAATTCCATTATTATACATAAAGCCGGCGGTCATGTCAACATTTTTCACTGCGGGATTCTGCATTGGTTAAGTATATGTAGGACAGGTCTTTTTTATTATCCAAATCCTATCGGATTCTGGCATTTAAAAGTTCTACCAATTCCTCATATGACTCTACCTTATTAATCTCATCCCTCAGTTTTGCCGAGCCTTCCATTCCTTTTGTATACCATGCTACATGTTTTCTCATCTCGCGGATTCCCAGATAGTCCCCTTTGAACTCGATCTGCAGCCTTGCATGGCGGAGCATGGTGTCCTTAATCTCCTGCTTTGAAGGCCTGGGAGGAAGTGCGCCTGTTCTTTCATATTCCACAAGTTCCCGAAATATCCACGGATTGCCCTGCGCGCCTCTTCCGATCATCACGCCGTCGCATCCTGTCTGTTCCCGCATTGCCAGAGCCTTTTCTCCGGAAGTCACATCCCCGTTGCCGATCACCGGGATGGAGACGGCTTCCTTCACCTGTCGGATGATCTTCCAGTCAGCCTTCCCGGAATAATACTCCTCCCTGGTCCTCCCATGGACTGCCACCGCCGCGCCGCCTGCCTCCTCGATGACGCGGGCGATCTCCACCGCGTTAATGCAGGCATCATCAAATCCCTTCCTGATCTTTGCCGTGACCGGCTTGCGGATGGCCTTTGCTGTCCGGGAGACGATGTCATATATCAATCTCGGATTCTTCATAAGTGCGGATCCTTCCCCGTTCTTTACCACCTTTGGAACCGGGCACCCCATATTGATATCCAGTATCTGAAAGGGAAGTTCCTCAATCCGCTTCGCCATCTCGCTGATAATATACGGATCAGACCCGAAGAGCTGAAGAGATACGGGATGCTCCTTCGGGTGAATGGATAGCAGCGTCTTTGTATTCTTGTTCTTATACTGCAGCGCCTTAGCGCTGATCATCTCCATACATAGAAGCCCGGCTCCTTGTTCCTGGCACAGCAGGCGAAACGGCAGGTCGGTCACCCCCGCCATGGGAGCCAGAATATATGGATTTTCTAGTTTCACGTTACCTATGTCCAATTTTGCACACCCCTTGAGTCAATTTTACACACCAGTTTTGCAAGTTGACACGTAACATTTTTGCGATGAGCACGTAACACTTTTCAAAAGTGTTACGTGCTCATCGCAAAAATGTTACGTGTCAACTTACTTACCGTCGGTTCTTTTCATAAATAATCCGCAGGCCTTTCAGCGTCAACTGGGAGTCATACACATCAATCACATTCGTCTCCGGCGCTATGATCTTGCCAAGACCTCCGGTGGCAACCACCTTTGCCTCCGGGTAGCCGGATTCTTTCTTCATGCGGTTAATGATGTACTCTGTCTGTCCGATCTGCCCGTAGACCAGCCCGGCCTGCATGCTGGAGATGGTCTCTTTGGCAAGGATGGACTCTGGCTTCCTAATCTCGATCGCCGGGAGCATGGCTGCCTGTCCCCACATCGCCTGGGCGGAGGTCCGGATGCCCGGCGCCGTAACAGCGGCTTCGAAGGTTCCATCCTGCCCCACGAGATCGTATGTAGTGGCAGTTCCGAAGTCTACCACGATAACCGGTCCGCCGTGAAGGGTATATGCCGCGACTGCATCCACGATCCGATCCGATCCGACTTGTCTTGGATTCTCTGTCACGATGCGGATGCCCGTCTTGATTCCTGCCGATACCACGATAGGCTTGACACCGAAATATTTGATAATCGCGCTGCCCAGCGAATGCATCACATCCGGCACTACCGATGCGATAATGACCGCATTGATATCCATACTCGACACCCTCTGGTGCTCCACCAGTTCTTTTAGCGTAATTCCGTATTCATCGGATGTCCTTGGCTGCTTTGTCGTCATACGGTATGTTCCAAGAAGTTCATCTCCCCGGAAAGCGCCAAGCGTAATATTCGTATTCCCTACATCTATTACTAACAGCATGTCTTGTCCTCCTATACCTCTTCCCCAAGGAAGAATACTTTGTAATAAACCTGCAGAGCCTGAAGCAATTCCTGCTTCTCCTTCTGCAGTTCCTTTATCTTAAGCCGGCTCCCGATCTCGTCGAACATAGGATCACCTTCTTCGGAAGTAACCTCGAAGCAAAGTTCGCCGTCTTCTTCATAGACCAATGTCAAAATGCCACCCACGTCATGAACGTAGAGAACGCACATAATCTTAAGTTCATTTTTCACCGTATCCGGCAGCTGCTCAAAATCCGGGTTCAGATAATATTTCTCTTCATAAGAATTGGCGCCGCACAGCACTACTTTTCCATCATACATATCCATATACTCCTCTGACCGATACTTCTCCTGCAAATATATTCTTCTCCTGCCCATCAGCCGTCTTTACGATCAACTCTCCCGTCTCGTTGATTCCCATGGCAAAGGCCTCGTATTCATGGCCCGGCTCCAAAACCTTGACTTCCCTTCCTCTGTTTACCAGAAGAGAATTATACTCCTCCATTAGCCCGGATAAGTCCTCGGTCTCCATAAACTTATCATAGCATTTTTCGAAACTTTCCATAATCGCCGCTATCAACTGCGACCGCTGTACCTTATGCCCCAATTCCAGGCAAAGGGAGGTCGCCCGCTCCTTGATCTCCTGCGAAAATAATTCCTGATTCACATTGACGCCGATCCCAATGACTACATAGTTAATATAGTCAATCTCCGCACTCATCTCCGTCAGGATGCCGCAGAGTTTCTTTCCGGTCAGGCTCACAATATCATTGGGCCACTTAATCCCAGCCTCAAGTCCCGTCACCCTGCGTATGCCTTGCGTGGCTGCAATGGCCATCAGAAGCGTCATCTGCGGCGCCTTTACCGGCATTATACCCGGGCGGAGCAAAATGGTCATATATATGCTGGTTCCTTGCGGCGACTCCCAAGATCGGCCTCTGCGCCCCTTGCCGGCATTCTGTTTGTCGGCAATGACCAGAGTCCCGTGTTCTGCCCCTCTTTCCCCCTGCTCTTTGGCACGGGTATTGGTAGAATCCGTCTCGCCATAGTAGACCACATGCCTTCCTGCCCATTTTGTGCTGATCAGGCTCTCAATCTCCGCCTTTGACATCACATCCGGACTATCTACAAGGCGGTACCCTTTATTACGTACCGCCTCAATCTGATATCCCTCTTTTTTCAGTTGTTCCATAACCTTCCACACAGCGGTGCGCGATACCTGGAACTGTTCGCATATCTGCTGCCCGGACAAGTAAGTATCGCTTGACTTAAGTAAGCGCAATATCTCTGACTTCATATGAATCTATCTTTCTCCTAATGTCGCAACCATGACTGCCTTGATGGTATGCATCCGGTTTTCTGCCTCATCGAATACTTTGGACTGGGCAGATTCAAACACTTCATCCGTCACTTCCATATCGCTGATGCCATACTTTTCTTCAATTTCCTTGCCAATCCTTGTCTTAAGGTCATGGAATGCCGGCAGGCAGTGCAGGAAGATCGCGTCTTCCCCTGCATTCTCCATCACCTTCTTCGTCACCTTATAAGGGGACAGTTCCCGGATTCTCTCTTCCCATACCTCGTCCGGCTCTCCCATGGATACCCACACGTCCGTGTAGATTACGTCAGCATTCTTGGTCCCCTCATCAACATCTTCAGTAAGAGTGACCGTGCCGCCGCTTTCCCTCGCATACCCTTTGCAAGTCTCTACTAACTCTTCATTTGGAAAATATGCCTTTGTCGTGCATGCAACGAAGTGCATTCCCATCTTGGCGCAGGCAATCATCAGGGAATTACCCATGTTGTATCTCGCATCTCCCATATATACCAGTTTGATTCCCTCTAATCTTCCAAAATGCTCACGGATTGTCAGAAGGTCAGCCAGCATCTGCGTAGGATGATACTCGTTGGTAAGCCCGTTCCATACCGGAACGCCTGCATATTTGGCAAGAGCCTCCACAATCCCCTGGCCGTATCCACGGTACTCTATGCCATCGAACATTCTTCCCAGCACGCGGGCCGTATCCTCGATGCTCTCCTTCTTTCCGATCTGGGAACCGCTGGGATCCAGATAGGTAGTCCCCATTCCCATGTCATGGGCTGCTATTTCGAAAGAGCAGCGTGTTCTGGTACTGGTCTTTTCGAAGATCAGCGCAACATTCATGCCTCTATAATGGTCAACTAATACTCCGTTCTTCTTCTTTTCCTTAAGGTCCGCAGCCAGATCAAGAAGATATGTAATCTCTTCCGGCGTAAAATCCTTCAGCGTCAAAAAGTTTCTTCCTTTTAAGTCCATTTTCCGTCCCTCTCTTACTCCTATTAATACATGCACGAACCTGGGAAGGTTCATCTGATCTCGTAAAGTTTCGTATTTCTTATATACAATATCATATAATTGGTCCACTGTGTATATCTGATATTTGGGAATATGCAATATTTTTGCAGCAGCCTCCAGCATTCCCATAAAAAGTTCCTTATCTGAGAAGCCCAAAGACAGTTTCAGCACAAATCCGATCTCCGCTTTTTCGATCTCCCTGATGCCTCTGAGCAGTTCCTCGTAGTATTCATCTTCATGGGTCTGCTCCAGATAATAGATAAATCCTTCCAGCCCATACAGCATCCTTTTGGCATCAAAATATCCGATTCGAAGATTCTGGCGGCTTCGTTTTCCAGAAAATTCTATGATGCTGCCAAGCTTGACACGGGGAGTGATTTCGTATTTTACCCCATTCTCAGGCATCTTGACCCGTGGCTCCCTTCCGGGCCCGTAGATCCGAATCTCAATGACATTTTCGTATCCCCTGCCCACGAGGGAACTTAAGGGTACATTATTAATAACGCCTCCATCGATATATTTCTTTCCGTGGAGACGTTCATTTTTAAATCCGATGAGATATGCGCTGGCCAGCAGGAAATCCTCCAGAAGCCCCTCTGGAATATCCTCCACGCTCAAGTCCAGTTCCCTGAAATCAGACAATGAGAATGTCAGCAGGCAGAATTCCTTGCCGCTCTTCCTTATGGCATCTTCGTCAATCACTTCGTGGATCAGGTTCCGAAGCGGGGTAATATCGATCCCGCCGTCTTTCATTTTTTTCCAGCCTTCGTTCAGAAACTCCTTGATCGTAGTCTGCTTGTGAAACAGGCGCTCCATCCATTCATCATCCACATCCATGACCGTGGAAAATGTCATCTTACTCCAGATATCTTCTGCCTTATCTACGTCTCCCATGCAAACGAGGGCGCCATTTAATGCGCCCACGCTGGTTCCTGCCACTGCATTGATCTTTACTCCGGCTTCCACAAGCGCTTTCCACGCGCCTATCTGGTAAGCGCCCCTGGCTCCCCCGCCGTCAAATACAAGGCCATATTCTTTTGACATGTCAATGATGGGCTTCATAAGTCCCACACCCTTTCATGCTAGTTCGGATTGTCGTCTTTTGCTCCAACTTCCGTCAAGGATTTTACCAGTCCCGCCATTCCCTGTATCTCTGATGGAATGATGATCTTAGTAGCCTTTCCGTCAGCTGCTTTCTCAAATGCTTCCAGGCTCTTGATGGTAAGGACTGCCTGATCCGCTCCCGCATCCTTCAGGAATCGGATACCATCCGCATTCGCCTGCTGTACCTTCATGATTGCCTCAGCCTCGCCTTCCGCCTCGCGGATCATAGCTTCTTTCTTCGCTTCCGCGCGAAGGATGGCTGCCTGCTTCTCAGCCTCTGCATCCAGGATCGCGGACTCTTTGTGTCCTTCCGCCACAAGGATGGTAGACTTCTTCTCGCCTTCAGCGCGCAAGATTGCCTCACGACGCTCACGCTCAGCCTTCATCTGCTTCTCCATCGCATCCTGGATGGCTGCCGGCGGGATGATGTTCTTAAGTTCTACACGGTTTACCTTGATGCCCCATGGATCTGTGGCAACATCAAGGGATGCCCTCATCTTCGTGTTGATCGTCTCTCTGGATGTCAGCGTCTGATCCAGTTCCAGGTCGCCGATGATATTACGCAGGGTAGTTGCCGTCAGGTTCTCAATTGCCATGATCGGATTGGCAACTCCATAGCAGAACATCTTCGGGTCTGTGATCTGGTAGAATACTACCGTGTCAATTCTCATAGTTACATTATCCTTCGTAATAACCGGCTGCGGCGCAAAGTCCACGACCTGCTCCTTTAAATCAACCTTCCTTGCCACACGGTCAAAGATCGGCAGTTTAAAATGAAGCCCTGTCCCCCAAGTTGCCTGGTAAGCTCCAAGCCTCTCAATAACCAGCGCCTGCGCCTGTCTGACGATCCTGATACAAGAGATCAGTACCAAAATAACAATGATCAATACAACAATTCCAATTACTCCTAATCCTAACATCCCTTCTCCTCTCTGGCTCTCACTATTAGTTTTACGCCTTGAATCCCTTCAATAACTACAACTGTATTCTTTGCAATCTTGCCGTCCAGGTCATCCGTCTTTGCCGACCATTCCTGACCGTTGACTTCAACCCGTCCTTTTGATTGAAGCGTATCTATATCTTCCAATACCAACGCCTGCTGCCCGATCAGGCTTTCCGCATTCGTCTTCTGCCTCTCCTGGTTAAAAAACTTCACTGCAATCGGCCTTGTGGCAATCAGCAGCACCAGTGACACTACAATAAAGACAATTACCTGTACCACCATGCCAAACCCCAGGATGCCTGTGATAAATGCCACCAGGGCTCCGCCTGCAAACCAGATGGTTGTAAGCCCCATTGTAAAGATCTCTATCACCAGCAGTATTACAAATAATATCAACCAATATACTGTCTGCATAAGCCTTCCTCTCTTTTCTTAATTAGTATAGTATTCCTTTTCTACCATATTACTATACTTTAAGTTATAAAGCAATTACATATGTCTTCTTTGCCGTGCCGCTTCAAACATCAGAACCGACGAGGCGATGGCCGCATTCAGAGACTCTACCCGGCCTTTCATCGGAATCTTTATATAGGTATCCGCCTGCTGCGCGATTTCCTCATCCAGCCCGTTTCCTTCATTGCCTATCAAGAACGCGCAAGGCTTCGTATAATCAGCCTCGTCATAATCCTGCCTGCCATTTAGATGCGCGGCGTAGATGCAGATCCCTTTATCCTTCAGACGTCCGATATCCTTCTTCAAATCCTGCGAATAATAGAAAGGCATCCGGTAAATGGATCCCATGGTAGAGCGGATGGTCTTCGGATTGTAGATATCCACGCATTCCTGATCCAGCAGGATTCCCGTCACGCCTGCGCCCTCCGCCGTGCGCAGTATGGTTCCCAGATTCCCTGGATCCTGCAGCCGGTTCAGCACAATCAAATGCGCCGCCCTGCCTGCCGCCGCTTCTTCCAGTCTATAGTCCAGCTGCTTGACCACGCACAGGATTCCCTGAGGAGTCTTCGTATCCGACACATAGCCAAAAACCGTATCCGACAGGATCTCCAGATACGCGCCGCTGCCTTTTAGTGCCTCATCCGTCATGCGCCTCTCCTTTTTATAGAATGATTCCGAAGCATAAACTTCTTTTAGCAGCATTTTCGGTGTTTCACGAAACATCCGAATTCCCTCCACAAGAAATACGCCTTCTTCATCCCTTAATTTTCTCTTTCTTTTCAGGTTTGCCAAATGCTTGACTTTGGCGTTCGCGGTACTGGTAATCATTGCTGCCCTTCCTTTCTATAACTGTTCCAGCGCGTCGTTGGAGCCAACCAGGATCAGAACCATTCCTGCTTCCAGAGGTTTTAATGGATCCGGGTTCACTTCCACGTCCTCATCCACTTTGATCCCCACTACATTCACGTCATGGGATCGCCTGACATCCAGTTCCTGCAAGGACTTCCCTACCCAGTCTTTTGGTACGGCAATCTCCATGATGCTGTATTCAGACGACAAGGCAATCCAGTCCACAAAATTTGCCGACACCAGATTCTTAGCCGTTCGTATCCCCATCTCCTTTTCCGGGAAAATGACTGCGTCCGCGCCAATCCTTTCCAATATGGTGGCATGCAGCTTATTCTTTGCCTTTGCCATCACATAGGGCACTCCCATCTCCTTGGACACCAGGGTAGCCATAACGCTGGCTTCCATATCATCCGCCACCGCCACGATGACGCCGTCCAGATTCCTGGCGCCCATAGTGCGGATGACATCCGGGTCTCCAATATCTGCTTTCATAGCATAGGATACCGAGTCGGAAATCTCCTGAACCCTCTCCATATGATTATCTACTGCCACGACTTCGCATCCCAGCCGCTGCAGAGTCACTGCTATACTTTCTCCAAAGCTTCCAAGGCCAAATACCGCATATTGCTTCTTCATTCAATCTTCCTCCATTATCCAACCATAATCCGTTCATCCGGCAATTCTCTAATCTTGTCTCTGTAATTCGGCTTCCCCGCGAATACCAGGGCCAGCGTCAGCGGGCCAATTCTTCCTACATACATAAGCGCCATAATGACCGCCTGGCTTCCCCGGGCCAGGCTAGGCGTCAGGTCTGCCGTAAGCCCCACCGTACCTATGGCCGACGCCGTCTCATACATCACATTGATCAGCGGCACGCTGGCGGGCTCTATGATCAAGACAGTCACCGTGCCGGTAATAAATACCAGGAACGCCAGCATGGCCACCGCGAATCCCGTCCGGAAGTTTTCCATGGTGATCTTCCTTCCGAAGCACTCCGTATCCTTGCCGCCCCGCACGAATGTAATGCAAGCCATTACCAGCATGGCGATCGTCGTCGTCTTGACCCCTCCGGCCGTACCGCCGGGGGAGCCTCCTATGAACATCAGGATGCAGTCAAGCAGCTTGCTCTCCTGCGTCAGCCCTGACTGGGATACCGTGAAGAATCCCGCCGTCCTAGTAGTCACCGACTGGAACATGGATGCCATAACCTTCTTTCCGAAACTAAAGTCTCCCATAGTCTCTGGATTATGGTACTCCAGCAGAAATGTCGCAATCGTCCCAATTGCAAGAAGAATCAGGGTAGTCACGATTGCCAGTTTTGAGTGAAGCCTGAGTCTGGTAAACCACCACTTTTTCGGTACCTCATGCCTGGATATCCGTTTTCCATTGGTGATCACGTCATGCCACACTGAGAAGCCGATGCCGCTTAGAATAATCAGCAACATTGTCGTAATATTGATCAGCGGATTTCCGGCATAGTCTGCAAGACTGTTGGCGCCCAATATATCAATTCCCGCATTACAGAAAGCGGACACGGCATGGAAGATTGAATAGCAAATTCCCCGTACCAGCCCGAATTCCGGCACGAACTGAAACGCATATAGAAAGGCTCCGGCCCCTTCCACCAGGAACGTGCCGGTAATCACCCGCTTCACCATGCCCACCATGCCTCCGAGGGAGTCCATGTTGTAGGTCTCCTGTATCACCACCCGTTCCCTTACGGTAATCTGCCTGCGAAGAATCAGAAAAAATACGGTGGCGCACGCAATTACGCCCAGTCCGCCTATCTGGATCAGAAATAGTAATATAACCTTGCCAAATACGGTAAACTGTGCCGCCGGCGTTATGGTGACAAGGCCCGTCACGCAGACTGCGGAAGTCGCCGTAAATAGCGAATCCATAAAAGCAATGGGCTGCTGGTTGGATATCGGAAGCCATAGGAGTACTGCGCCAACAAATATGACTCCCAGGAATCCAAATACCAATATCCGCATCGTATTCCATCTGATATTCTGCTTTTTCTGCTGCATAACCTTATCTCCTTTGGCGCCGATTCGCCTGATTCCTTAGACTTTGCGTACTATGATAGCACATTCATATGGTTATTTCTAGTGGTCCTTATCCAGTTTCCTGCCGCCCCAGGAAACAGGCACAGGAACAGCACTGCAAAAGGCACAGGCCGAAACGACCCGTGCCTTCCATATACAATCTGTCGGAATATCCGAAATATATGTTCCGTCCTATACCTTGAACCTGTATCCAACTCCCCATATCGTCTCAATATACTGAGGGTTGGAGGTATCCATCTCAACCTTCTCCCGAATCTTCTTGATGTGTACTGTAACCGTGGCGATATCCCCGATAGACTCCATGTCCCATATCTCCCGGAACAGTTCTTCCTTTGTATACACATGGTTCGGATGGCTGGCAAGAAAGGTAAGCAGATCGAATTCCTTCGTGGTAAATGTCCTTTCTTCTTCATTCACCCACACCCTCCTGGCTGTGGTATCAATCTTAAGGCCGCGGATCTCAATCACCTTGTTGGCCTCCACCGCGCTTCCTGTCAGGCGGTCATACCGTGCCAGATGGGCCTTCACCCGGGCCACCAGCTCGCTGGGGCTGAATGGCTTGGTCATATAGTCGTCCGCCCCAAGCCCAAGGCCACGGATCTTGTCAATGTCATCCTTCTTGGCAGACACCATGATAATGGGCGTATTCTTTTTATCCCTGATCTGCCTGCAGATCTCGAATCCATCAATCCCGGGAAGCATAAGATCCAGGATGAACATGTCAAACTCCTCGCCCAGCGCCTTCTTAAGGCCCGTCTCGCCGTCATTGGCAACCTCCACCTTGAATCCGCTCAGTTCCAGATAATCTTTTTCCAGATCTGCAATCGCCTCTTCGTCCTCAACTATCAATATCTTACTCATGAAATCGGCACCTCCTGATATTTTCTTAAGACAAAATACATGGTCGTTCCAGTTTCCTCCCTGCTGGTTGCCCATATCTTGCCGCCATGCTCTTCTATAATCTTCTTGACGATGGAAAGCCCTATGCCGCTTCCTCCTTTGGAAGAATTCCGTGAAGCATCCGTCCGGTAGAACCTGTCAAATATATTGGGCAGGTCCTTGGCCGCGATCCCTTTTCCATTGTCCTCCAGTTCCACCTGTATGAAGTCTCCTACGTCCTTCACCCGGAGATTAATCTTCCCTTTCGGCTTATCCATATACTTCAGGGAATTATTTACAATATTGTGGATGACCCTCTTAATCTGCTCCGCATCTGCGATTACCTTGACGCTGCCTTCCACGTAATTGAAGTACCCAAACTCCACATTCTTTGACTCCAGCTCTATGGAAAGATCTTCCACGCAGTCATCGAAATAGGCATTTACCGACAACGTATTAAAGTTATAAGGAATCCTGTTGGTGTCAATCTTAGTGTAAAGAGTCAACTCATTGATCAGCGTATCCATCTCATTGGCTTTATTATAAATGGTACGGATATATCTTTCCATCTTTTCCGGCGTATCCGCCACCCCGTCCATGATTCCCTCCGCATAGCCTTTGATTGCCGTCACCGGTGTCTTCAGGTCATGGGAGATGTTGCTGATCAGTTCCTTATTCTCCCGGTCGAATTTGATTTTTTCTTCTGCATTATCCTTCAGCCTGCAGCGCATCTGTTCCAGATCCCGGCACAGGCTTCCCAACTCGTCTTCGGATTCTGCCTCCAGTTCAAAGTCCAGATTCCCGTCCCGGATATTCTTAGCCGCTACCTGCATCTTCCCCAGCGGCCGCATGATCGCCCGGTAAATCCAGAATATCAGCAAAGCCGCCGTAAGAATCAGCACAATGATGATTCCAAATACCATATCCACAAAGAATTCCTCCACTTCCGGAATCATGTTGCTCACATCCGTGACAATAAAGGCACTCCCCTCCTGCCCATCCGAATAGTGGAAATCTACCTGTTTAATCAGCGCCTGGGCTTCTCCCCCCAGATAGATCCCGTTTTCCGAGGTATTCTCCGATTCCCCATAGTCTGGGAGCTGTCCGATCACATGGTTTGCCTCATCCATATCCGTTCCCACATAGATAATGGTGCCTTCCTTGCGAACCAGCAAGTATGCCTTCTTCTCCTCCAGCTTCTGGTTGAATTCCTCCAGGCAGGTGGCGTCCTCCATCTTGCGCGGATTCTTCTTTGCCATCTTGGCCAGTTCATGGTATGGCTTCTCCGTAAGCCTTGACATTACAAGGACAGAATTGGAGAAACTCTTTACCGTGGTTCCCGAGATCTCATACGTCTTTTCTATAGCACTGATCTGATACCGTCCCAGCAAGCAAACCATCGTGACGGTCAGAACTATTGGAATTAAAATAAGCGTCAAAAAAGCGATGCTTAATCTTGTCTTTAACTTCATTCGTTCATGCCCTCCAGGAAAAGTATAGCATGAAAAAGGGCGCTTCACATCAAAGCGCCCATAAACTTTTCTAAAATTTTTATAAATACTTCTTCAGTACTTCCACCTTGTCAAGCTTCTCCCACGGAAGGTCGATGTCCGTGCGGCCGAAATGGCCATAGGCCGCCGTCTGCTTATACAGCGGACGTCTCAGATCCAGCATCTTGATGATGCCTGCCGGACGCAGGTCAAAGTTCTCGCGGATGATCTCTACCAGTTTCTCATCGTCAATTCTGCCGGTTCCAAAGGTGTCTACCATGATAGAGGTCGGATGTGCCACGCCAATGGCATAGGACAGCTGGATCTCGCATTTCTTGGCAATCCCTGCCGCTACGATATTCTTAGCAACATACCGGGCCGCATAGGCTGCGGAACGGTCTACCTTCGTGCAGTCTTTGCCGGAGAATGCTCCGCCTCCATGGCGGGCCATTCCGCCATAGGTGTCTACGATGATCTTGCGGCCTGTAAGGCCGCTGTCGCCATGAGGCCCGCCGATCACAAATCGGCCTGTGGGATTGATGAAGAACTTCGTATCCCCGTCAATCATCCCCCGTGGAATAACCGCTTCGAAAACATGTTTCTTAATGTCTTCATGAATCTGCTCCTGACTGATATCCGGGTCATGCTGGGTTGACAGCACCACCGCATCCAGGCGTCTTGGAACGCCTGCCTCGTCGTATTCCACCGTCACCTGGGTCTTGCCGTCTGGCCTTAAATAGGGAAGCGTTCCGTTCTTCCTGACTTCCGTAAGTTTTCTGGCCAGCTTGTGAGCCAGGGCAATCGGGTATGGCATCAGTTCCGGGGTTTCATCCGTGGCGTAGCCGAACATCATTCCCTGATCTCCTGCGCCGATTGCCTCGATCTCTTGTTCAGACATTTTATTTTCCTTTGCTTCCAACGCCCTGTCAACGCCCATGGCAATATCCGAGGACTGCTCGTCGATTGCCGTGATCACGCCGCAGGTATCTGCGTCAAATCCAAACTTCCCTCTTGTGTAGCCAATCTCCCTTACCGTATCCCTGACGATCTTCTGGATATCTACGTAAGCGTTGGTGGTAATCTCTCCCATAACAAGTACAAGGCCCGTGGTGGTGCATGTCTCGCATGCCACGCGGCTCATGGGATCCTGCTCCATAAGCGCATCCAGGATCGCATCGGATATCTGGTCGCACATCTTGTCCGGGTGGCCTTCTGTTACTGATTCTGACGTAAATAAAAGTTTTTCCATAACATTCTCTCCTTTTCTACTAAAAGGGACTTGCCCTTTCGCACACTTTCTCCCTGGATGGATTTATTCCAGGCTTGCGGCGCTCAAGAGACATGCGACGCAAGGCCTACTCCAAAAAACAGCCCGCATAAAGCGGACTGTTTATATCATCATAAACCAATCCTCTTATTGTTCGATTACTCGCTCAGGTTGGCACCTTCCACGCGCCGGGGGTTGCCGCAGCTTCATAGATCCTTTGTATCTCCACTGCTCTGAATAAGAGAAAGTTTGCAATATTTAATTAATGGTTCTATGTACGAATAAGACTTTACACTCTTTTCCCCTAATTGTCAACATACACCTTATGGAATTTGTATCATGTCTTGTTAAAAGTACCTGGTTCCCCACAATCCTGCCGCACATGCGATCCCCGCGATGAGAAATGAAGTATTAAGCCCTGCAATGTCCAGCAGATACGGACACAGGATGGATGCCAGCCCATAGCCCAGCATGACTGCCCCAAAGTTCATGCCCTGATACTTCATGCCAAAATGCTCCGATACCAGCACCGGAAATACGCTGACCACGCCTCCATACACCAGGCATACTATGGAAATCAACAGGATGAACAAGCCGCCTCTGGCGGCAATAAGCCCCACCATGGATACCATAGCCAGCACATACATGACCCGGATCACCGCCTTGCGCCCGGTCTGATCCGACAGCCAGGGCATAGCAAACCTCCCAATGATATTGGCAAAGGATGCGATCATGACGCCCGCCAGCGCCTGTGCGCTGGTAAGCCCTCTCTTCATTCCCAGGGACTTCATCAGAGGATTGACCAGTACGTATGCTGGAACCGCCAGAGCCATGGTGATGGCAATGGCATAGAACGCCTTGGTATGCATCATTTCCCGGGTCGTAAACTGCCTCTGGATTGCCGCCTCTATGCTTTCATCCGGCTTTGCGCTTCCATCTGTCCTTATCACTCCCTCTGGCTTTGTGCTCCCATCTGTCAGCACGCCGCCCTGGCTTGCCAGTTCTTCCGGAGCTTCCTCGATGAAGAAGGCGCCCAGGCAGAGAACCGCATAGACTGCCGTCACCACCAGCATGGCAGTCCGGTACCCATATCCCGCCAGTATGGAATCGCACAATGGATTCATCAGTACCCCTGAGATTCCTATGACTCCTACCGTAATTCCTGTGACCAGCCCCCGCTTGTCCGGAAACCAGCCCTGGGGCACCGCCACCAGCATGCTGAACGCGCAGCCTGATCCCAGGCCTCCTAAGGCGCCATATCCCAGCGATATAACCCAAGGCATATGACTAGGCGCCACCGCGGCCAGAAAAAATCCTAGGCACATGACAAGGCTTCCTGCAAGTATCGTCTTTTTCGCCCCTACCTTATGCTGCAAGAACCCTCCCAGCATGTTTCCCAGAGCAAATATACCGATAATGATCGTGAACGGCTGGCTGGAAGCGGCCAGGGAAAGACCATATTCTTTCCTCACATAGGGCTGGAATACCGTCCATATGTAAGGATTGCCATGCACAAAGTTCACGATGGAAGCAATCGCCAGTATTGCGTACCTGTTCTTAATCTTCTTCATCCTCGCACCTCTCCCTTTCCCCGGCATAAAACATCGTAATATAAAACTAGGATGGAATTTTTCAACTCCATCCTGCCTGACTAGCTAACTTTTAATTTGAACTTCTGGATATCTTTCTCCGTCTCCACCTTCTCGATGATTCCTCCGATACCCCTAAGCTTATCTTCAAATCTTTCATATCCTCTCTGGATATATACGATATCATCTACGATCGTGATTCCATCCGTGGCAAGGCCAGCAATGCAGAGCGCAGCTCCTGCCCTCAAGTCCGGCGCGCTCACTCTTGCTCCCGTGAACTTCTTCACGCCTTCAATCGTTGCCGAGTTGCCCTCGATCTTGACGTTGGCTCCCATTCTAGCCAGCTCATCCAGATACTTGAACCGGTTCTCGAAGATGCTCTCCGTGATCGTACTTGTCCCCTGGCACAGAGCCAGCGTCACCCCGATCTGGGGCTGCATGTCTGTCGGGAATCCCGGATAAGGCAGCGTCTTCACATGCGTGCTGGTCAAGTCTCCTTTGGAAACCACGCGGACAGCATCATCGAACTCTTCCACTTCGCATCCGATCTCCACCAGTTTTGCAATGGTCGCCTCCAGATGCTTCGGAATTACATTTAAGACGGTTACATCTCCCTTTGTGGCCGCTGCCGCGAACATGAATGTCCCGGCCTCGATCTGGTCCGGAATTACGGAATACTCCGTACTGTGCAGGCGCTGCACGCCGCGAATCTTGATCACGTCTGTCCCGGCGCCCCTGATATTGGCTCCCATGCTGTTCAGGAAGTTGGCAACATCTACTACATGCGGCTCTTTTGCCACATTTTCCATGATGGTCAGTCCATCTGCCATCGTTGCAGCCATCATGACATTGATGGTAGCTCCAACGCTTACCACGTCAAAATATATATGCTTGCCCACCAGACGGTCTGCTTCGGCCATAATCTTTCCATACTCAATGTCCACATCCGCGCCCAGAGCACGGAACCCCTTGATATGCTGATCTATAGGCCTGCTGCCAATATTGCATCCGCCCGGAAGCGCAACTTCCGCCCTCTTATACTTTCCAAGCAGGGCGCCCAGGAGATAATAGGATGCGCGGATCTTCTTGATATAGTCGTATTCTATGTTAACATCGTTAATGCCTTTACCATTAATCTTTACGGTATGACGGTCAACCCGGTGTACATTCGCGCCGATGCCTGATATGGCATCCAGCAGTACATTGATATCGTTAACGTCCGGAAGGTTATCAACCAGTACTGTCTCATCTGTCATAATTGCTGCGGCAAGAATCGCCAGTGCGGCATTCTTTGCTCCGCCTATTTCTACTTCTCCTACCAGCGGATGGCCGCCTTTTATAATATACTGTTCCATACTGCACCTCAAATTTACTATCTATTCACTCTCATCTATCCATTTTTTTCTATTCGCATTCTTCGATATTATACCATAGAATTTGAATTTGTAAAACATTTTTTACAATTATGTAATTTATCCGTAATATTTTCCAGGATTTTACTATTGACCGAGAGTCTCCAGAACCTTCTGGATCGTATCTTCCAACCTTAATCCGTCTTCACAGACGGTAATATCCGCATATTTCTCAAAAAGGCGCACTCTTTCATCATACAGCCCCTTCAAAGACTGGCCTTCTTTCAGCACGACGCCTCTGTTTTTTGCATTCTTCAACCTTTTATTTATTGTGTCAAAAGATGCCTGCAAATATACTATTTTACCAATCTCTTTATAATGTTTCATGGCATTTTCGCAATATACTACGCTGCCTCCCGGCGATATTACCGTATGCCACGTATCTACCTTCGCATTTACACGGTCTTCCACTTCCAGAAAACCATCGATTCCCTTTTCCGCAATAATATCTTTCAGCAGTTTTCCTTCTTCTTCCTGAATCAGAATATCTGTATCCACAAACTGGTATCCCAGGCGTTTTGCGATTACGACGCCTATCGTGCTTTTACCCGCTGCTGGCATGCCAATCAATATGATATTATCCATATCCGGCTGTCCTCCCCTAGTGTCTTTGGTGAGTATTTTAACACACAAGAACCTTTTTTGTCTACCCTCCTGCAAATCCAAAAGGAGTCAGACCCTTTTATCCCAAGGTCTGGCCCCTTTCTTTCATTAGTAAAATTTTCTTTTGAAATTCCTGTATTCGCTTCGCCTGTTGCATAATTCCTGATATGCCATCACCTGAATCAGATCCTTCAGCCATTCGCCCGGATTCTCCTCCTCTTGTGCCACTTGGTCATAAATTCTTCTGCACATCAGCCGAAGCTGCAGCTGATCCGGATATTCGTCATACATCATGCTTCCTTCATATTCCAGCCGGTCGCATTCTTCTTCGATATATGGGATCAGACGTTTTGCCGCTGCAGGATAGAGGCTTTTCATGTAATCCAGGTCCCTTCTGGCAATCCTGTCGTCATCATAGAGTAAAGGCATCGGGTAAGCCATGTAGTAAGGCAGTCGATCGTCCATGTACGCACGCTCCTAAGATAAGTATCTATCTTATCATATGCGTTAGGATTCACAATGTTACTTGCCCTACTTTCCTTGCATTCTATTCTTCTTATAATCATATTGGAATTTTTAATTGCTTTTCCTCAGAACTAAAAATCCGGAACCAGGCGAAAATATAAAACAACAAGCATACAGGCGGATGACATACGCCATCCGCCTGTATCTGCCTTTCTTATATCAGGCTCTCTCACTGTAATGATGCGCTTCTTCAAGCATCATATCTTTTACTTTCATCAGACGAATCTGGGAACTTCTCTCGTTCTCATCCAACTTCATCGTAATATACTTGATGTTTTTCTGTGCTTCCGGAATAATAACGTGTTCCAACGCATTTACACGGCGTCTCGTCTTCTCGATTTCAACCGCCATAAGCTGGCACGCTTTTTCCGTCTCCGCAAGTTTCAGCATATCCGGCAGTATATCTGCCAGTGACTTTACGGCACCATCCAGATCGCTGGAAGTAAATGCGAAGCCGTAAGAGTAGATGTCATTGGCGTCCGCCGTCCTGGTCTTCGTCTCAAAGACCGGGATATTGACACTCATGACATTCTTCTTACCTACCTCGAGGTTTACCTCCTGCTTTGGCGCCATTAGCGCTGTATTAAGCGTAGCTTCGTCCATTCCGGCCTTGGCTATGACAAAATTCTTATTTGCAGAGCGGATTCCGGCTTCTACTTTCAGACGCAGTTCCATGTTCTCACGAACCAGATCCAGGAACTGGCGCATCAGTTCGTCACGCTTATCTTTCAAAAGCTTATGGCCTTTGACGGCAGTGACTAATTTTCTTTTTGTCTTGGTCAACTCCATACGGGTAGGAGTCACCTGCGTAGATGCCATCTATCATCCACCTCCTTATTCGCTACATCTCGCTGCGGGCTTGCGCCCTATGCACCTTTACAGAAATCCCCTTTCTCAAGCACGCTTGCTCGGGGATTTCTCTTTCTCCGCTGTCGGACGCCGTGCCAGCTCGATTCCGCTTCGCTTCTTCTCGCTGCGGGCTCGCGCCCTATGCAGCTGACCGAAAGCAGCCGCTCGCAAGCTTGCTTGCGCGTCTGCTTTCACTCATCTGCGCACGGCTTACTGCTTACCATAATATAAATCTAAGAATTTGTCGTCGATTCGTTTTAATTCGGCTCTTGGCAGCATGGAGAGGAGCTTCCAGCCGATTTCCAGCGTCTCTTCGATGGAGCGATCGGTGTTGTAGCCTTGCGATACATACTCCTTCTCGAATGCATCGGCAAACTTCGCATAGAGAAGGTCAATCTCTGTCAAGGCGGCCTCGCCTAAGATGGTCATAAGTTCTTTCGCGTCCTTGCCTCGCGCATATGCGGCGAAGAGCTGGTTGAGCGTATTGGAGTGGTCAGCCCTTGTCTTACCTTCGCCGATACCTTTATCTTTCAGACGGGAAAGGGAAGGCAGTACGTCGATCGGCGGCTGAACGCCTTTTCTGTACAGGTCACGGCTTAAGATGATCTGTCCCTCTGTAATGTATCCCGTCAGGTCAGGGATCGGATGAGTCTTGTCATCCTCAGGCATGGTAAGGATCGGGATCATGGTAATACTTCCCTTCTTGCCTTTCTGACGTCCCGCTCTCTCATAGAGGGACGCAAGATCCGTGTACATATATCCAGGATAGCCACGACGTCCGGGAACTTCTTTACGCGCGGCAGATACTTCACGGAGGGCATCTGCATAGTTGGTGATATCAGTCAGAATAACCAATACATGCATATCCTTCTCGAATGCCAGATATTCTGCTGCCGTCAGCGCCATACGAGGCGTGGAAATACGCTCGATAGCCGGGTCATTTGCCAGGTTGATAAATAATACGGTCCTGTCAATAGCTCCTGTTTCTTTAAATGATTCAACGAAGAAGTTGGATTCCTCGAAGGTAATACCCATAGCCGCGAATACAACGGCGAAGTTCTCGTCTGTTCCGCGAACCTTGGCCTGTCTCGCAATCTGCGCTGCCAGATTGGCATGCGGAAGACCGGACGCGGAGAAGATCGGAAGTTTCTGTCCACGTACCAGCGTATTTAGTCCGTCGATAGCGGATACGCCTGTCTGGATGAACTCCTCAGGGTAACTTCTGGCTGCCGGGTTCATAGGCAGTCCATTAATATCTCTTCTTTCCTCAGGCAGAATCTCCGGGCCGTCATCGATCGGGCGGCCCAGGCCGTCGAATACACGGCCCAGCATGTCGCCGGATACTCCCAGTTCCATGCTTCGTCCAAGGAAACGCACTTTACTGTTGCTTAAGTTGATACCGGTAGCACTCTCGAATAACTGAACCAGAGCATCACTTCCGTTGATCTCCAGAACCTTGCAGCGGCGTCTCTCTCCGCTGGCAAGCTCGATCTCTCCTAATTCATCATAAGATACGTTTTCTACTCCGCGCACCAGCATCAGAGGGCCGGCAACTTCTTGTATGGTTCTATATTCTTTTGGCATAATTAGAAGTCCTCCTTCCCGAATGCACCTGCGATCTCGGTATGCAGTTCATTTAATATCTTTTCATACTCTGTCTCAATATCAGCATCCAGCGTATATTTGTAACGCCCGATTCTCTCTCTTACCTCCATGTTGATCAGGATCTGCATAGAAGCGCCTTTTGTCAGCGCCTCGGAAGCCTCCTCATAGAACGCGAGAACCAGTTTCATCATCAGGTATTGCTTCCTCAGAGAGGTATAAGTGTCAATCTCATGGAAAGAGTTCTGGTGCAGGAAGTCCTCACGGATGGATCTTGCCGCTTCCATCTTAAGGCGGTCTGTCGGCGACAGCGCATCCATACCTACCATCTTAACGATCTCGTCAAGTTCTGCCTCTTCCTGCAGAAGGCTCATCATCTTCTGGCGGTCTTCCATCCAGTCCCCAGCAACCTCGCTGTTGAACCAGTCTGCCATATTATCGACATACAGAGAATAACTGGTCAGCCAGTTGATCGCCGGGAAGTGACGCTTGTAAGCCAGAGACGAATCCAGGCCCCAGAATACCTTGACAATACGCAGGGTCGCCTGGGATACAGGCTCGGAAATATCGCCGCCCGGAGGGGATACGGCTCCGATTACGGACAGCGCTCCTTCTCTCTGGTCTTTGCCTAGTGAAATCACATGTCCGGCTCTTTCATAGAACTGTGCCAGACGGCTTCCAAGATATGCAGGGTATCCTTCCTCGCCAGGCATCTCTTCCAGACGTCCTGACATCTCTCGAAGGGCCTCTGCCCACCGGGATGTGGAATCTGCCATCAGGGCTACGGAATATCCCATATCGCGGAAGTATTCCGCAATCGTAATGCCTGTATAGATGGATGCCTCACGGGCAGCAACCGGCATATCTGACGTATTGGCGATCAGAACAGTCCTTTGCATCAGTGACTGGCCTGTCTTCGGGTCTTTCAGTTCCGGGAACTCGTTCAGAACGTCCGTCATCTCATTTCCACGCTCGCCGC
>ERZ1036412.291-NODE-291-length-44937-cov-93.631545_pt1 | contig 44937 bp, 34 predicted proteins | sample MGYA00514218_ERZ1036412 | MGnify/ENA primary metagenome ERZ1036412 (study PRJEB33795, sample SAMN09464944) | human gut metagenome | host: Homo sapiens | place: USA: Stanford, California | collected 2016-11 | study: EMG produced TPA metagenomics assembly of the...
AGTCTCCATACTGCTTTTTCGTTTGCACCACCTTCGATTCTTTCCTTAACGATTTGGATATATGTTGAGATTCGATAGGTTCGAAAAGAGCTACAACGGGTATGGTAGTTCTTTTATTGCAAAAAATGAAGTTATTATTAAATTTAGGGGGCAGGATTTATTAGGTTAAATTATATTCATGTTACTTATAGTCGGTTGACTTATAAGTAACAAATGATAAGATTATACCATGGAGGATCTGGAATATGATTACAGAGGAAATAGGTAAAAGAATCAAAGAAATCCGTAGTGAAAAAGGTATAAGCCAAGAAAAATTAGCACTTAAAGCTGAACTTGATCGAACATATGTGGCAGGTGTTGAGAATGGAAAAAGAAATCCTTCAATAAAGAGTCTTGAGAAAATTATAAATGCATTGGACATAAACTTCGGGTGTTTTTTTAAAGATATGTAATGTTGACTATGAGTCACATAAATGATAGAATGGGAGAGTGGAAAATGAGTTATTCTTTTGAAAATAAGAAAATTGATGAACATATTCAAACTTATACCGTATATCAAGTGGATAAGATGCCGGATTTGTTTTTGGAAGTTGAATTTTCATATCCAAGAAGTCAATCATGGAAAACATGTATTCCGATATATGAGAAATATCAAGGAATAAATCTAACTAATGTACCAGAAGAAGATGTAGAAGAATGGATTCAGGAGTGCTACGAATCAATGTCTCCTTCCAATGCATCTGTTTGGAATAGAACAGAAAAAATATATTGGGAAAAACATCAAAAAGCAAATAAAGCTAAACCACTTTTTGATGTTCTAAATACAGAGGATAGATATCATCTTACTCAATGGGGATGTAGACAATGTACGGATACAAGTCAAGTTAATTCACAGGCAGCCAGTAGAATTAGAGCACTTAAACAGTCGCATGGATATCACATTGCTACTAAAGATGTATATTGTCCGGTGTGCAAAGAGATTACACCCCATGATATATTATTAAGGATACCTAGAAAAAAGGGCGAAAGTCAAAAGCGTTATTCGATATCAACTTCTTTAAAAAATCGTATTAAAGAACATTTTTCATATACAGACGCTTGCTTTGGTGTAAAGCTATCGAAAGGTACTAGGGAACTGATTATTGATCACAAGTTTCCTGCAACTAGATGGGCTGCAGGAGAAACAAAAAATTTTACAACAATGACTGATGAACAGATAGAAGTAAAATTTCAGTTATTGACCCAACAAACAAATTTACAAAAGGATCGTTACTGCTTTAGATGTTTTAATGAGAATATCAGAGGAGATTTTTTTGGAATAAAATGGTATTCAAAAGGAGATGAATATTGGCAAGGGGCAAATAAATCAGATGAGAATGGCTGTGTCGGTTGTCCGTGGTACGATCTTGCAGATTGGAAGAAAAAATTTAATGAACATTTATCACAAGAATAATGAGGAGGTGGAGCAATGATAAAAACAGTTGGAAGTATATGTTCAGGTATAGAAGCTGCGTCTGTAGCTTGGAAACCTATGGGTGTATCTTTTAAATGGTTTTCTGAAATTGCGCCTTTTCCATCACAAGTTTTAAAGGAAAAATTCCCAAAAGTTCCAAATTTAGGAGATATGAATAATATTCCTGATATGTTAAAGTTAGGAAAAATTGAAGCACCAGACTTATTATGTGGGGGTACGCCTTGTCAGGCATTTTCTTTTGCAGGAAATCAAAAGGGATTAGATGACGAAAGGGGAAATTTAACACTTAAATTTGTGGATATAATCAAAGCAAATGATTCCGTAAGAAAAAAAGAAGGAAAAGAAGAAAGCATAGTATTTTGGGAAAATGTAGAAGGTGTTCTGAGTGACAAGACCAATGCATTTGGATGCTTAGTATCATCACTAGCAGGTTTAGATCAGGTTTATAGTCTTGATAAATGGCCTACAGCAGGACTTATTGAAGGAAAAAAGAGAAATGTTGCATGGAGAGTACTGGATGCTAAATATTTTGGACTCCCTCAGCAGAGAAGAAGACTTTATGTTTTAGCTGGCGGTAAACATTTTCATCCTGAGAATATTTTGTTTGAACAAGATACAAACCATCTTGACAATCAACCTGAGTATCCTTTGTGTGGTATCAAGGAGGGGGTTGAGTTTGAAATATTCAGACAATATTCAGATTGTTTATATTCTGCTTATGGAACAAAGTGGAATGGAAATGCGGCGGCATATAATGGTTCACTATTTGTTGTTCAAGATGGAAGAATTCGTAGGTTATCTCCATTAGAGTGTGAAAGGTTGATGGGATTTCCAGACAACTATACAGATATTAAAGGTGCAAGTAGAACAAATAGATACCAAGCCATAGGAAATTCGTGGGCGGTACCAGTAGTTAGATGGATTGGAAATCGTCTTATAAATAATCAAGGAGAACCAATAGAGTTAAGAAAATATAAAAAAGACTTGGCTGTAGAAATTGGGAAAAAATTATGGTTTTATGATTTGAGAGACGGCAAGTTGCCAGTAACAAAAGATAGAGTTATAAATACGTCTTCTATACCAAATGAATGCAATTATTGTTCTTTGCTTGATATTGTATCAAAAGATGCACCGAAATCAATTTACATTTCTCCAGTAGGCTGTAGGGGAATTGTAAGAAGAAAAGAAGAACGTAAGATAAACATTAATGAACGATTGGAAGAAGTTCTTTTGAAAATTGCAGACGAAATGGATGAAGAGGAAATAGAAAAACGTTCACGAATACAAAAAAGAGGCAAATATAGTCCCCCTATGAAAGAAACGATAATCGTGTGATTTTTGATTGCAGTGTGCAGAGGTGTAACCATCGCCCAGTTAGTGGCGTTTCGTCACTAAGTACTGGGTATTGCTTGTAGCTGAACTTCACAAGATTAAGCAACTTCGTTGCAAATCCCTTTGGGAAAAACTAAATATTGTTATTATTAACAGACTGAGTAGAGAGATTTACTTGGTCTTTTTTGTAGAAAAAGAAAGGAAGAATTGAATTGAAAGCAACAAGACACAATGGAAGATTGCGAAAGCATGAAACTTACGATGCCAGGCATAATGACTGCAGATTTGATGTGGAGAACAGAGAGCATATTGATGCAGAGAGGGAGAAAACTCAATGTCTATTGGGATTGTAGGTAGTGTAAAATAGACAATATGTAATGACCTCCGATTTGTAGGTTCGTGGATTTACCTGTATACTATGAATTGGAAACATAAATGGTAACAGGGATTACCGCATACAAATGGAGGTCATCAAATGAATTATAACACAGTTTACGTAGGAATGGATGTACACAAAGAAACTTTTTCACTCTGCTGCTATACAAATGAGAAAGAGCTGGCTGAATATTCCCAGAAAGTTGACGCACATTACAGTAAAGTTCTCAACTATCTGGAAGCAATGCGTTTCCATTACGGAGACGATGTTATGTTTATATGCGGTTATGAAGCTGGCTGCCTTGGTTTCACGTTATACCACCAGCTTACCAGCCATAACGTGAAGTGCATTATTCTTGCTCCAACAACTATGTCAAAACCGACGGGCAGGAAAAAGGTAAAAACAGACAAACGAGATGCTGCCCTGATTGCACGATGTCTTGCACATCATGATTACAGCCCGGTACATATCCCAACGGAACAGGATGAGCAGGTGAAAGAATATATTCGGATGCGGCAGGATCACAAACTCGCATTGAAAAAGATCAAGCAACAGATCCTGGCGTTCTGTCTTCGCCATAATTACCGGTATGATACTACGAAAAGCCATTGGACACAGGCACATTTAACATGGCTGCGCTCATTAGAGCCAGAAGGACTTTATCAGGAAATCCTCACCGAATATCTTGCCACCTATGATCAGCTGACTGACAAACTGGAGAGACTTGATCAGCGTATTGAGGAACTTGCATCAAAAGAAGATTACCAGGAAAATGTCAGTCATCTGTCCTGTCTCCTTGGTGTGAAAACCCAGACGGCCTTATCTACCCTTGTAGAAGTTGGCGATTTTAAACGTTTTGCCAGTGCCCAGCAGTTTGCATCTTATGGGAAGCTCTTTTAAGCCCCTCATTCCTGCTCTCTGTCTATTCCTTCGGCATTTATATTATTGCCAGAAATTTCCGATCCTATTCCAGAGGTCGGGTGTGGGCAGAGCCCACAAAAGGCAATAATCATGATGCCTTACTTGTCATGCAAAAAAATCGAAAATGATGTATATAATTTTCCTACATGGCAATACTGTAAGTACAAAGATATATTCGACAGCCGCATAATCATTAATTCGACAGCAAAATTTTACATATCTATTTCTTATCAGAAAGATTTACTTTCCATAGACACAAGAATTTTTACACCCTCGGATTGTACCATTTTTTTCCTCTTTGAAGTCCATGTAGCAAATTGGGTCGGATAATCAATTATTATAACTACACCCTGCAATTGTTTGGAAACTATATTCTGCACTGATCTGAGCAAGTACATCTGCCAAAACTGTTCCGTCAATGTTTTCAAGCTGTAATAAAGTCTCTTCCGGACACATTTTGTTATTTTCAAGAATCCCATCAATCGTTTTTACTCTGTCATAATACCTTGCTTTTCTATTTTTTTCATTCTGCCCGTCTACATAGTCTGAATATTTTTCAACATAATATGCCTTTTCCACTTCTGCAAAAGTAAATTTTACTCTTTCATTTTTATCATTTAGCAGACTATAACCTTGATAGCAAGCATTGGAAGAAAAGATTGAAAAAGCAGAGGCTGATGTGATTGCAGTGAAGAAAAAGTATGACCAGGCAACAGCAAATCTGAAAGAACTGTTAGACAAGCGGGATGCCATAAGAAAAGAAGAGATTCTGTCAGCAGTTGTAAAAAACGAGTGGCAGTCATATGAGGAAATCATGAACTTTTTAAATGTAGGATCAGATGGAGAAAAGAAGGAAAAATAGAATTATTTTGAGTCACAGATATAGCGACACTCGATTTAGGCGAAAAAACTGGAAGTTCACAATAAAATAAGTATTGACATAAAAAAACTAAAGCCATATAATAGTTAGGCAACTAATGGATAGCAACCTAACTATTATATGGCTTTGCTATAGTATGGGTACTGATTTTAGGAGGTTATTAGCAGTTAAATATAAATTATAAAATTATATAAGCATATGTTGAGTTTTGCAAGATATTAGAGTGGAATATTATTGAAAAGAGTTGATACTTTGAGTAAATATTACTCTATACATGAATTTTCAAAAATTATAGGCGTATCTGCCCAGACATTACGAAATTGGGATGCCAATGGAAAACTTCATCCGCATCATACTACAGTAAGTGGCTATAGATATTATTCTGATGAGCAACTCAACCAGGTAATAAATGTAAAGCCTAAAAAACGCATTACAATTGGATATTGTTGGTTTCCAGCCATAAACAGAAAGATGATTTGAAACGACAGATTGATAATGTTAAGACATATCTTCTGGCAAAAGGACAGCCATTTGAGATAATAAGTGATATCGGTTCCGGGATTAATTATAAGAAAAAAGGACTTCAGGAATTTAGAATATATCGCTTCACTTTATAATTGTGAGATTGAGATCATTGATAATACTGAAAATCCGAACAGCAGGAACTTGTTGAAGATCTGGTTCAGATAATCACAATATTCAGTTGTAAATTACAAGGAAAACGAGCGAATAAAGCTAAGAAACTTATCCGTGAACTGATACAGGAGGAAACAGATGGTAAAAGCCATAAAAGTAATGCTGATACCAAACAATGTACAGAAAACTAAGATGTTTCAGTACGCAGGTGCTTCAAGATTTGCTTATAACTGGGCTTTGGCCAGGGAAATAGAAAACTATGAAAAAGGCGGAAAATTCCTTTCAGATGCAGAACTCAGAAAAGAATTTACAAAGCTTAGACATTCTGATGAATATGCATGGTTATTGAATATTTCAAATAATGTAACCAAACAGGCGATCAAAGATGCCTGTACTGCTTATAAGAACTTTTTCAGGGGGTTGCAGAAATTCCCGAGATTCAAGTCAAAAAAGAGGTCAATGCCGAAGTTCTATCAGGACAACGTTAAGATACGATTCAGTAATACCCATGTTAAATTTGAAGGCTTTTCCTCCAGCAGGAAAGCCAACAAACAAAAAATGAATTGGGTAAGACTTGCAGAACATGGACGAATTCCGACAAATGCTAAATATATGAATCCGCGAATATCCTTTGACGGATTGAACTGGTGGATCAGTGTATGTGTAGAATTTCCTGACTGCAGGGAAACACTTAATGATGACGGAGTCGGCATAGACCTGGGAATCAAAGATCTGGCTGTCTGCTCTGATGGAACTAAGTATAAGAACATCAATAAGAGTCAGAAAATAAAGAAATTAGAAAAACAGAAACGCAGATTACAGCGTAGTATCTCTCGTTCTTACGAGAAAAATAAGAAAGGGGAAAGTTACTGTAAAACAAATAATGTAATCAAAAAGGAAAAACTTTTATTAAAACGAAATCACAGATTAACAAATATCCGTAAAAACTATTTGAATCAGACCATATCTGAGATCATAAATCGAAAACCAAGATTTATATGTATTGAAGATCTGAATGTCAGCGGAATGATGAAAAACAGACATTTATCCAAAGCAGTCCAGGAACAGGGATTTTTTTGGTTTAGAAAACAGCTCGAATACAAATGCAGCGATAAAGGAATCCCGCTTATTGTGGCTGATCGGTTTTATCCATCATCAAAGCTTTGCAGCTGTTGTGGAAACATCAAAAAAGATCTGAAGTTATCTGACAGAGTTTATAGATGTGCGTGTGGGAATATGATTGACAGAGATTTCCAGGCATCTATAAATCTCAAGACTTATGGAGAAAAATTTGCAGGCTGACACTGAAACGTTAATGCAAATATGTACGGATACGTTAGTCCGGAATTTACGCCTATGGAGAGTACAGGAACTTGTGAGTAGATAGATATTTATATCATCAAAAGCATACTCGTTGAAGTAGGAATGGAACATAGAAGTTTATAACTTTTTATAAGTTTTCAGTAACGGTGCGGCGAGATAGACGAGGAAATGAAACAGAAGCTGAATGAGATGCATGTAGGCAGGCTGATACATATTTTATCCCATACAATGAAACGGCATAATCCGGCAGAGGTGATGGAGAATGACGATCTGACGACCATGCAGAAGCATGTGCTGAAATTTATCCTTCTGGAAACCATGCACAGAGATCTCTATCAGAAAGATATTGAAGAGGAATTCCAGATCAGGAAACCTACAGTGACAGGGATCCTGAAGCTGATGGAGAAGAACGGTTACATTTACAGAGAGAGTGCGAAACAGGATGCACGCCTGAAACAGATCATTCCCACAGAGAAAGCAGAGAAGATCCGTCCTGCAATCTTAAAGAGTATTGAAGAAGGCGAAGCCAAAATGCTCCGGGGAATTCCGAAGGAGGATGTGGAACTGTGCAAACAGGTTCTCTGGCAGATGTATGAAAACCGGAAAAAATCCTGCGATAGCGGAATGATTTTCAACAGAAATAACGAGACATAAGGAGGACGTTGACGAAGATGAATAAAAAACTTTTACGTTCAGTCCGGGAATACAAGAAGCAGTCTGTACTGGCTCCGGTCCTTGTAATCCTGGAAGTACTGATGGAAGTTCTGATTCCTCTGGAGATGGCGAAGATTATCGACGTAGGTATTGCAAACGGAGATATGAGCTATATCATCCAGCGTGGAGTCATCCTTGTTGCAATGGCAATGCTTTCCCTGTTCTTCGGCGTACAGGCCGGAAATATGGCGGCAGTTGCAGCAGCAGGATATGCGAAGAATTTACGACACGATATTTTTTATAAGGTGCAGGATTTTTCCTTTAAAAATATCGACCACTTTTCAACATCAGGTCTGGTCACACGACTGACCACTGATATCACAAATGTACAGCAGGCATACATGATGAGTATCCGCCTTCTTGCCAGGGCACCGTTTATGATCATCCTGTCATGGATTATGACACTGACGATCAACAAACCGATCGCAATGCTTTTCCTGATAGTTGTTCCTGTCCTTGGCGGTACACTGATCTTTATTGCGAAAAAGGCACATCCGCATTTCATCAAGGTATTTGATGAATATGACAACCTGAACAATTCCGTTCAGGAGAATGTAAATGCCTCACGTGTAGTTAAGGCTTTCGTAAGAGAGGACTATGAGATTGAGAAATTCCATGGAATTTCCAGATATGTTTATAATCTGTTTACTAAAGCAGAGAAAATCGTTGCATGGAACTCACCGGTTATGATGTTTGCCATGTATACTGTAATCATTATCATTGTTGTAATTGGCGGAAGAGGAATTGTTCTCGGTGGCATGGAAACCGGTGAGCTGACAAGTATCATTGTCTACGCACTTCAGATTCTCATGTCCCTGAACATGGTAACTTTCGTGTTTGTTATGATCATGATAGCAGAAGCATCCACAGACCGTATTGTAGAGGTTTTGGATGAAGTTCCTGAGATGCAGGATAAAGCTGATGCAGTAAAGAATGTGGCAGATGGTTCCATTGACTTTAATCATGTAGATTTCAGCTATGCAGGAGAGGGAGGAAATCTTTCCCTGAAGGATGTAAATCTTCATATTAAATCCGGTCAGACAGTAGGTATCATCGGCGGAACCGGAAGTGCAAAGTCTACCCTGGTGCAGCTGATCCCCAGACTCTATGATGTCACAAAGGGTAATGTCCAGGTGGGAGGCGTGGATGTACGTAACTACAATCTGGAAGTACTTCGTGACCAGGTTTCCATGGTACTTCAAAAAAATGTGCTGTTCTCAGGAAGCATCTATGACAATATTCGCTGGGGTGATGAACATGCCAGTGAGGAAGAAGTTCGGAGGGTCTGTAAGCTGGCCCAGGCAGATGGATTCGTCAGTGAGTTCCCGGATGGCTACGATACAATGATCGTTCAGGGCGGTAACAACGTATCCGGCGGTCAGAAGCAGCGTCTGTGTATTGCAAGGGCTCTTCTCAAGAAACCGAAGATTCTGATCCTGGATGACTCTACCAGTGCAGTAGATACAAGAACAGATGCCCTGATACGTAAGGCTTTCCGCGAGGAGATCCCGAACACAACAAAGATTATTATCGCACAGCGAGTTTCTTCTATTGAAGATGCAGATCAGATCATCGTACTGGATGACGGTAAGATCGCAGGTGTGGGTACTTCAGAAGAACTGCTGAAGACAAATGATATTTACAGAGAAGTATATGAATCACAGGTCAAAGGAGGCGGAGACGATGAATAAGAAGAAAAAATTAGATCAGAACACCATCCAAACTGCCAAAAGACTTCTGAAATATATGACAGGAACCCATAAGATACAGTTTATCATCGTATTTATCTGCATCTTTATCAGTTCCGCAGCAAGTATTGCAGTATCCCTGTCCCTGAAATTTCTGCTGGATGACTTTATCATCCCGCTGATCGGACAGACAGATCCGAACTTTGCAGAACTCTATAAGGCACTTGCAGTCCTTGGCTGTATTTTTGCACTTGGTGTGATTGCCACATTTATTTATACCCGAATGATGGTTTATATCGGTCAGAGTGTGCTTAAAAGTGTCCGTGATGATATGTTTGAGCATATGCAGACTCTTCCGATCCGCTATTTCGACCAGAATACAAACGGATCTGTCATGAGCCTCTATACCAATGATACAGATACCCTGCGACAGATGATCAGCCAGGCGATCCCGCAGGCACTGATGGCGCTGTTTACGATTGTGGTTACCTTTATTTCCATGTTACTGTTAAGTCCGCTGCTTACGATTCTGGCAGTTGTGATCATCTTTATCATGCTGAAGGTTACCAATAAGATTGGTTCCAACAGTGGCAAATATTTCATCCGTCAGCAGGTATCTCTGGCAGATGTGACCGGTTTCGTGGAAGAACGAATGAATGGTCAGCGTGTGGTAAAAGTTTTCAACCACGAAGATAAATCAAAAGAAGAATTCGATAAACTCAATGAAGCACTTTTCGAGAGCTCCGCAAATGCCAATAAATACGGAAATATGATGGGACCGGTGATCGGTAACATCGGTAACCTGCAGTTCGTACTGACAGCAGTACTTGGGGGACTTCTCTCTGTAACAGGTGTGGGCGGCATCACCCTCGGTGTTATGGCTTCCTATTTACAGTTCACCAAGAGCTTTACCCAGCCATTCATGCAGGTGGCACAGCAGTTTAATGCCATTGTTATGGCACTTGCAGGTGCAGAACGTATCTTCAGGCTCATTGACGAGAAGCCGGAAGAGGATGAAGGTTACGTAGAACTTGTTAATGCAAGAAAGGATGCCAACGGCAATATCACAGAATGCAAAGAGAGAACAGGCATGTGGGCATGGAAACATCCACATTCTGCAGATGGCTCCGTTACTTATACAGAACTGACAGGAGATGTCCGATTCGAAGATGTTACATTCGGATATAACCCGGATAAAGTTATTCTGAAAGACATCAGCCTCTTCGCCAAACCGGGACAGAAACTTGCTTTCGTAGGCTCTACAGGTGCAGGAAAGACAACCATCACAAATCTGATCAACCGTTTCTACGATATTCAGGAAGGTAAGATCCGTTACGATGGAATCAATATTACCAAGATTAAGAAGGATGACCTGAGACGTTCTCTGGGAATCGTACTTCAGGATACTCACCTGTTTACAGGAACTATTAAAGAAAACATCCGCTATGGTAAACTGGATGCTACAGATGAGGAAGTATACGAGGCAGCAAGACTGGCTCATGCAGACCAGTTTATCAAAATGCTTCCAAAAGGTTATGATACCATGTTAAGCGGAGACGGTGAGGAACTGTCCCAGGGACAGCGCCAGCTTCTCTCCATTGCAAGAGCAGCAGTAGCCAATCCGCCTGTACTGATCCTGGATGAAGCAACTTCAAGTATTGATACCCGTACAGAGAGTATCGTACAGAAAGGTATGGATAACCTGATGAAAGGCCGTACTGTATTTGTAATCGCCCACAGACTTTCAACTATCAGAAACAGTGATGCCATCATTGTACTGGATCATGGAAAGATCATTGAAAGAGGCGACCATGAAGATCTCATTAAGTTAAAAGGAACTTATTATCAGCTTTATACCGGTAAGCTGGAATTGTCATAAGAAACGATCAGAAAGACTGCAATTATTTCAGAACATGAATAATTGTGGTCTTTCTTTGCGGGCGTTGCGTTTTCTGCGTTATAATGCTATGATCGTACAGGTATGTGGATCACAGATGATGAAGTTCCGGTTTACGGATAAAAAAGAAAAATTATGCAGCAGCAAGGGAGAGATATACGATGGTAAAGATAGATCTGATCACTGGTTTTCTTGGTTCAGGGAAGACGACGTTTATCAGGAAGTATGCGCAGTATCTGATGGATGCTGGTAATAATATTGGGATTCTGGAGAATGATTACGGGGCTGTGAATGTGGATATGATGTTGCTTCAGGATCTGATGGGAGAGAACTGTGAGCTGGAGATGATCTCAGGAGGGTGTGATAAGGACTGCCACAGGAGGAGATTTAAGACGAAACTGATTGCTATGGGTATGTGCGGTTATGACCGTGTGATCGTGGAGCCGTCTGGGATTTTTGATGTGGATGAGTTCTTTGATATTCTTCATGAGGAGCCGTTAAACCGTTGGTATCAGATTGGGAACGTGATTGCAATTGTGGATTCTAAGCTGGAGCGTGATCTGTCAGAGGAGGCGGATTTCATTCTGGCTTCTGAGGTGGCAGATGCCGGATGCATTGTGATGAGCAAGAGCCAGGACGCATCACCCGAGGAAATCCAGGGTACGATTGAGCATGTGAATCAGGCGTTGGAGAAGGTTCATTGCAGCAGGAGATTTTGTTGTGAAATGGATGATGTGGATACAGTTAATATTATCCACAAGAACTGGGAGGAAATGTCGAAAGAGGACTTTGACAGAATCGCATCCTGTGGATATGTGATGGCAAGCTACAGGAAACCGGAGTTTGAGGCAGAGGATGCCTTTACTTCTCTGTACTTTATGAATGTGAAGATGACTGAGAAGGAGCTTCGGGAAGCGGCTGAGAAGATTCTGTCTGATCCTGAATGTGGGCGTGTGTTCCGAATGAAGGGATTTATGAGAGTAGACAGTGACAGCGAAGACGGTTCTGGACTATTTGCATGGGCAGAGTGCGATAGACGGCAGTGGATTGAATTAAATGCTACGAAGAATGAAATTACAATCCGACCGCTTCATGTAGGGCAGGAGGTTCTAATCGTGATCGGGGAAGAATTGCAGGAGGAGAAAATCAAGTCTTACCTGAAGATCTGAGATTTGAACGCAGGTCGCGAAGTGACTGCGTTCATGAGCAAGTAGCGAAGCGGATTGCGAGTTACTGTTCACACACCACTATCCCGCGAGGTGTTTTGGCATGAATATGCCAAAATCCCGAGACATACAAGCCAAAATTCCATTGCCGCAGGCAATCTGGAATGAATTTTGGCTACGTTACTGTGAACGGAGTGAACAGTAACGATTGCGAATGTCCGCTTTATTTTATAAAAAAGGGCACTTGAAAAATTTAAGTGCCCATTGTATAATCTACTTAGAAGATGATCGGAAGTATGTTCCGGTTGCCCTCGGTAAATTTAATATGTGAAGAAATTAAGCATCCTACCGCCCAAAGTTGGATGCTTATTTCTTTTTATGTTGATCTATGTAAGTCAATGCCGTAAAAATTACTAACAATAAAGTAAGAACTTCCATTGTATTCATCTGGCATCACCCTCCTTTCGTGAAACTGGAGGGCAGGGGTCGAAACTTCGCATCCGGGTCTGTTCAATTATACTTGTTCAGTATAACGTGAAAAATAGAAGATATCAAGTACTTTACGTTCTATATTATTAAAAACAAAACAGGGTATGAAGTTCATCGTAATCTGATGAAACTTCATACCCTGTTCATTTATTTTTATGGAGTTTTGTAACCGTAAGGATTATTTGGTAAACAGATCAACCAGATCCTGGCCGTCTTCGTAGCCCTGGCTCTTCAGCTCATTTACGAACCATTCGTCTACGCCGTCTACAGCTTCTTTAAAGGAATCGATATCCATATCTGCTTTCTCTGTGAAGGTTACGCCGTTTTTGGATTCCCAGCGTTCTTTGATCTCATTGTCGCTGGAACGGTTGATGTAACGTTCATACTCAACTGCCTTCTGGCCACATTCGTCAACAACTGCCTGCTGTTCTGGTGTGAGGCCGTCATAGATATCCTGATTGATGCAGAAGAACAGACAGTCATAAATCGCATCCCACATGGAGCAGTAAGGCTGAACCTCCTGAACGCTTGCTGCGTCGATAGCAGGAAGTGGATTTTCCTCACCTTCAACCGTGTTCTGCTGAAGTGCTGTGTAAGTCTCTGACCAGTTCATGTTGGTGGCATCAGCACCCCATCTCTTGTAGCATTCCATCAGAAGGTTGGAACCTGCTACACGAACCTTCAGGTTCTTCATATCATCTACAGATTTGATTTCATGTTTGCTATTTGTGATCTCGCGGAAACCGTTTTCTGCGATACCCATGCAGTGGAGTCCGTATTCGCCAAGGATTTCTTTCAGTTTTTCACCAGCTTCGCCATCGAATTTCGCATCTGCATCGTCGTAAGAATCATAGACGAATGGAAGAGAAACAACGTTGAAACGTGGATCAAATGCAGAGTAGATCAGGTTGGAGTGCATGGAAATCTGAACCGGGTCACCATTCATCAGAGCCTGAATACCTTCGGACTGGTTGCCGTTTGTAAGCTGGTCAGCTGCATAAATATTGACTTTAACCTTTCCGCCTGTAGCTTTTTCCATCAGTTCACCGAACTTACGTCCGCCGTCAGCCCAGGTACTTGTCTCAGTAGTGGAGCAAGCGAAGTTCCAGGTTGTTTCCGGCCAGTCCAGATCACTGTAATCTTCCACTGTATTGAAGGAATCCTTTGTGAAAAGGTCAACCAGATCCTGGGCATCGTCATAGCCCTGGCTCTTCAGTTCGTTTACAAACCAGTCATCGATACCGTCAACTGCTTTTTTGAAGGAGTCGATGTCCATGTCTTCTTTCTCTGTGATTGTTACACCGTTCTGGCTTGCCCAGCGTTCTTTGATCTCGTCATCTCCGGAGCGGTTGATGTAACGCTCATATTCAACTGCTTTCTGTCCTGCCTCGTCAACAACTTCCTGCTGTTGTGGTGTGAGACTGTTGTAGATGTTTTCGTTGATACAGAAGAACAGGCAGTCATAAATTGCATCCCACATAGAGCAGTAAGGCTGAACCTCCTGAACACTTGCAGCGTCGATAGCGGGAAGCGGATTCTCCTGACCTTCTACTGTGTTCTGCTGAAGTGCTGTGTAAGTTTCAGACCAGTTCATGTTTGTGGCATCAGCGCCCCATCTCTTGTAGCATTCCATCAGAAGGTTGGAGCCTGCTACACGAACCTTCAGGTTCTTCATATCGTCTACAGATTTAATCTCATGTTTGCTGTTTGTGATTTCGCGGAAACCGTTCTCTGCAATACCCATGCAGTGGAGTCCGTACTCACTGAGGATTTCTTTCAGCTTTGCACCTGCTTCGCCATCGAATTTTGCATCTGCATCGTCGTAAGAATCATAGACGAATGGAAGAGAAACAACGTTGAAACGTGGATCAAATGCAGAGTAGATCAGGTTGGAGTGCATGGAAATCTGAACCGGGTCACCATTCATCAGAGCCTGAATACCTTCGGACTGGTTGCCGTTTGTAAGCTGGTCAGCAGCGTAAATGTTGACTTTGACTTTGCCGCCTGTGGCTTTTTCCATCAGTTCACCGAACTTACGTCCGCCATCAGCCCATGTACTTGTCTCAGTAGTGGAGCAAGCGAAGTTCCAGGTCATTTCCGGCCAGTCAAGGTCGCTGTAATCTGCGATTGTGTCAAAGGAGTTATTGCCGTCTCCTGCCTCCTTGGAAGCTGTGTCAGAGGAAGCGGAGGACTGATCACCTGTGTAGGAGCCTTCTTTTGCAAGAGCTTTCGGAAGGAAAGTGGAGGTGATTGGGATGTATGTAACGATCAGAAGAACTGCAACGCAGGCTGCGATCATTGGCACAACTGCCCTTGAGATTTCCTGCAGAGTAACTTCCAGACCTTTTTTGATCTTGATGCTGATTGCTACGAAAAGGTTTACACCTACAGGAGGAGTTACCTGTCCGATTGCAAGGTTTACAGTTGCCATAACACCGAATGCTACTATATCGTATCCAAGAGCCTTACATACAGGAAGCATGATCGGAATGAAGATGTACATAGCAGAGTTTGCATCGATGAAGCATCCTGCGATCAGGAAGATGATATTTACGATCAGCAGGAAGGTAAACTGATTGTGTGCGATGCTTCCAAGTAAATTGGAGGCTGCATCTGCAATACCGAATTTGGTACATACAAAGGAGAACAAAGAGGCACTTGCTACGATGAGCATGATACCGCCGGTTGTCTTTGCTGAGTCTACCAGGATGTCAAACATATCGCGGATAGAAACTTCGCGGTAGATGACCATACCTACGAAGAGTCCGTATACAACGGATACGGCTGCGGCTTCTGTTGGTGTGAAGATACCGCCGTAGATACCGCCCAGGATGATGATCGGCATCAGGAATCCCCAGAAAGCATCTTTAAAAGCGTCCCAGCGTTCTTTGCCTGAGGCTTTTTCTCTGGATGGTTTGATGTTGTGTTTCTTTGCTTCCAGCATTACTACGATTACCAGTGCCACGCCCATAAGAAGACCTGGTACGATACCTGCCATGAACATATCTGCGATGGATGTGCCTGTGATGGAGGCATATACAACGAAGGCGATACTTGGCGGGATGACAATGGCGATGGAGCTTGAGGTTGCCATCAGTGCTGTGGAGAATGGTGCGGAGAAACCGTCCTGTTCTACCATTGCAGGGATCAGTACGGCGCCAAGAGCTGCAACAGTTGCAGGGCCGGAACCGGAGATGGCGCCGAAGAAGCAGGCTACGATAACACATACGATGGCGATACCGCCTTTTTTGTGGCCTACGCAGGTATCAACGAATTTGATCAGTCGTTTGGAGATACCGGCTTTTGCCATGATGTTTCCTGACAGTACGAAGAATGGGATTGCCAGGAGCAGGAATTTGCTGATTCCTGAGTACATGTTGGTTGCTACGATCGTCAGGGATGTACCGGAGTAGAGAATTGCGCATACGGAGGAAAGTCCGAGGCAGATTCCGATGGGTACACCCAGGATCAGGAATATGAAGAAGGAGATAAATAAGATTGCACTGATCATTTATTTGCCCTCCTTTTTGTCTGTTGTGATTGTGTTCATGTTACTTTTTGTGCTGTTGTCGGTATTTTTGGCGCTGTCGGTTTTGCAGCAGAAGTCCAGACAGAATTCAATGAAGTGAAGGATCATGCATCCTGCACCGATGGGTACGAAGGACCAGAAGATCCATTCAGGCCAGTTTAATACGAAGGTTCTTTTTCCATTCTGAAGCTGAGTAATTACCTTGTCCATTCCGTATTTGAAAAGGATGACGCTGAAGATGATGCTCAGGACTGTGATCAGAATTACGGATGGTTTCTTCAGTTTCTTTGGAAGGCGGTCTGTGACCAGTGTCAGGCTGACCAGTTCTCCTTCGCGGCAGGCCAGTGCGGCTGCCAGCAGGGTGATGAGTACGAATACCGCTACTACAAGTTCTTCTGTGAAGGACCAGGAACGGTGGATGACTTTACGGGAAAATACGTTTCCCACAGTCAGCACCAGGATCAGCAGTGTGGAGATCACAAGGACGATCTTTTCTACTGCAGCCAGTGCGTTCATGATTTTTTTGTAGATTTTCATGCTCTCTACTCCTCTCAAAAAATTTACTGCTGTTTTTCGGAATTTGGAGCAGATTCAAGGCAGATGGAATGTAATGGTTATAATATGTAATTAGTTACATTTTTCATCTGTGGTGAATTCTGTTGTCTGCGAAAAACAGAAGTAGTGTTTCGGTTTCAGATCGACAGCCTGGAAAAGAAAGTATGTCTCGTGTGTCAGGGCTTTTTTATGTTATAGGAATATTATGGAGTAATTTCCTATAACATAAAAAAAGTCCGCCCCACGCAGGGACGGACATATGATATTCCGTAACCACCCTGTTTCACCTTTGAAACAAGTACGATTCTGCAACGTACCGATATACGCGGCTCCTGTAACGGGGGGCGGCCGGGGAAGCTTACTGTGAATACGGCAATATCTGTGATGGCTGTATTCAAGGGTTCGGCTTTCCTTCTCGGGGATGATATTCGAAACAGGTCTGTCACTGCATTTCACCGGACTGCAGTTCTCTGAGGACAGGGGGGACTGTTTTTACTGGTTCCCTTCGTTGAATTTATGCGTTATAGGTTTAGCTGTTTAAAAAGCTAAAGCAATTTTAACGCTGTTTGTTTTGAAAGTCAAGAGGTTTTTGTAAGTATTTGGGGGAAGTTTGTTGGTGTGGGGCGTACACAGACAATAAGGGACGCGCGAAGCAGCATCTCTCTGCAGGTTCAGTTCCGGGGGCTAAGTAACTCTAAGGTGGGGGAAATCCGCTAAAAGCATGAAGAAAAATGCAAAACTCGCTCCGTCGCAGACTCCGCTCAGACAGGTTGCTATTTTTCTTCATAACGCGGATTTCCCCCACCTAAGAGTTACTAAGCCCCCTCCAAATTCACCTGCAGAGAGATGCTGCTTCACGCTGGCTATTGGCTGTGTAAGAGAAAATGGATGAGGTGGTGGGAGCGGAGGGGTCAAGTGAAAAGAATCAGTTGTTACTCTTGACAATTGAATGATTTTCTGCGTATATTGTAAAAAATAAAATATTAAATATTGGATAAGTAAAATTATGAAAATAAATGAGTAAAAGCTACAAAGATGAGCAGAAAGAGGTAAAGATCATGGATTTAAAGAATTATTCAACAGGGGTACAGCATATCGGGATTCCGACAAATGACATTGATAAAACTGTGGAGTTTTATCATAAGCTGGGATTTGAGACGGCGTTTGAGACTGTGAATGAGGAAGCGAATGAGAAGGTTGTTTTTCTGAAGCTGGGAACTTTGGTTGTGGAGACTTATGAGAATCATGCGGCGAAGATGGAGCATGGGGCGATTGATCATGTTGCGCTTGATGTGAGAGACATTGAGGAGATTTTCCAGTATATTAATGAAGCTGGTTTAAACTCCACACAGGATACCATTCATTTCCTGCCATTCTGGGAAAATGGTGTAAAATTCTTTACCATTGAGGGTCCGAATAAGGAGAAAGTGGAATTCAGTCAGTATCTGTAAAACAGAAAAAGTTACGGAATATACCTACATAATAAAATTCCGAACATAATAAAATGAAGCAGTAAAGCCGATACATTGACTGGAAACAGTGTGTCGGCTTTTTCACTGTTCGAAATAGACTGTAGCAGTAAAAACCGGGAAAAATAAAGGGGCATTAAAGGGAAAAGAGAGATGAAAAATTTAAAGAAGTGGTATATTAATCTGTCGATACAGAGAAAAATTCTGTATTGTACATTAGGGGTAGCATTGGTTGTTTTGCTGGCTGCCAGTGTTTCGCAGTATATGTCTGCATCTTCAATTGTGACAGAACAGACAAGGAAGCAGTCTGAGGGAGTGGTGAACGAGTTGTCGGTGAATTTGGATCATTATTTTGATATGGTGAGGAATTCATTTGAGTATATTGCAAATAACAGTACGGTTCAGGAGGAATTGGAGTCTGATGAACCATATAAATCGGATGGCACAGAGCTGTATTCCTATTATTCAAGATCGGGGCAGATCAGAAGGCTGCTTTTGCAGGGATATACAAGTATTTATATGAAGGATATCCAGCTGTATGGTTATAACGGAGCAAATCATCTGCTGGCAAATAATCGTGAGATTCATGAAAAGACCGCTCAGATATCCTGTGAACTGGCGGAGCAGGCAAAAGGACGCTGTATTTATTATAATGCTTCTGAGGAAGGCCTGATGTATATGGCAAAGCAGATCAAAGATTCTCTGACTATGAAGCCAGTGGGAATATTGAGAGCATCTATTAAGCTGAGCTATCTGAAAAAAATGACGATCACAGCCAGAGATTCTTTGGCTGCACATATTTTTCTTCTGGACAATGACAAAAATGTTCTGATAGAGAGTGCAGAGAATGATGCGACAATCAGTGACAGAAGCTGGATAGAAAAAATATCAGGCAACACAGGAGAATTTCTGTTTACTGCAGATGGACAGGGTTATGACTGTGTATATCAGAGAAGTTCTGACACAGGACTTACAGTTGTAGGAATGGTCCCTATGAGTTTCTTGCAGAAAACAGCCAGAGGATTACAGAAAACGACAATCATGCTTATTCTGGCAAGTTTGATGTTGTGTATTTTTCTTGCTAATATTCTGGCAAAGGGAATCGCTGGTCCGATCAAGCGTACAAGTAAAGCAATGCAGCAGTTTGCGGAGGGTGACTTTTCTGTCCGTCTTCCGGAAGGAAGAAGGGATGAGATTGGAACCATGAATTCTGTTTTCAACCAGACGATAGAGAAAATAGGGCAGCTGATAAAACAGGTTGTGGAGATGGAAACAGTTAACAAAGATATTGAATTCCAGGCTTTGCAGGCACAGATCAATCCGCATTTTCTTTATAATGTACTGGATACGATCAACTGGATGGCGCGAAAGAAGGGCGAGGATAATATTTGTCATATGGTTACTTCTATCAGCAGTCTGATGCGTGCAAGTATCAGTAATAAAAGAAGTATGGTTTATATTCGTGAGGAAATAAAATATGTACAGGATTATCTTTACATACAGGAAACCAGATATGGAGATAAATTTACATCTTATATTGAAGTGGATGAGAGATTAAATGAATTAGAGATTCCGAAGATGACTATTCAGACACTGGTGGAAAATGCGGTGATTCATGGTGTGGAAAATGCGACATGGGACTGTTTCCTTTATGTTTCAGGAGAAATTACAGATGGAATGGCAGTATTTACAGTAAAGGATGATGGAGTTGGAATGTCACAGGAGCAGTTGGAGAAATTGATGGGGACAGAGGAAGAGCCAGATCATGAAGCAGAGCGGACACATACCCATCTGGGAGTATATGCGGTGAGAAAGAGACTGGATTATGTATATCAGAACAAAGCAAGGATGAGCATTATATCAGAACCGGGGAAGGGAACACAGGTAATACTGGAAATCCCGATGAACGGTAATGTCGGAGTTACCTACAGGAAATGTGATGAACCTGTTAATGAAAATAACAAAAAAAGGGGAGACGAGAGATAATGGAATTGCAGGTAATGATATTAGATGATGAATATATTATTCTGGATGGTTTATGTTCGTTTCCATGGAGCGATTATGGATACCGTATATCCGCAACTGCAAGGAACGGATTGGAGGGTCTGGAGAAACTGGAGCAGGCGAAACCGGATCTGATCCTTACAGATGTGAAGATGCCGGGAATGGACGGACTGGATTTTGCAGAAAGAGCACATGAGATTTATCCCAATGCGGTTATAGTGATACTGACAGGATATGACAGTTTTGCCTACGCTCAGAAAGCAATCAGCATTGGTGTGGAAGAATATCTTCTCAAACCTGTGGACTATGATGAGTTAAAGGCAATGGCTGCCCGGATTGCCGGAGAAATTCATGCAAAGAAGGAAAAACAGCAGGAAATCCGGGATTTGAAGAAATATTTCAACAGGTCAGTTCCGCAGCTGAGATCCAAATTTGCGGGAAATCTTCTGTATGGAAGAATCCAGGGAAAAGGAGTTGTAAAAGAGCAGGCAGAATCTCTGAATCTGACAATAGAGAAATATATTGTGTGTGTAGGGCGAAAAGTTGTTGGAGAAAATAAAATCCATACAGGAGATAAATGGATAGAGGAATTTGCATGCATCAATATTTTTGAGGAAATTTTTAATGATTTTGGAATTCATGTTTTGAGCGATTATAATACAGCAACTGCAGAATATAATTTTATTCTTTTGTTTGAAAAGGAAGAAGAAAACGCAGTATGTATGGAAAAAGCATTGCAGGCATGCAGTAAGATACAGGTAGAAGTAGAACGGTATCTGAAAGCACATATGAATTTTGGATTGAGCGATGTAGAAGTGGACGAATATCAGGCAAATGCACAGTACCGTAAGGCACAGACAGCATGCAGGCAATGTGTTTATCTGGGTACGAATATCATACTCAGATACGAAGATCTGCAATATAAAAAACAGACAGACTTTGTGATTACTTCCGGTGAAAAAACACATTTTATGATGACTTTGTTTCAGGATAGTTTTGAGAAAGCGGAGGATGAACTTCATCAGATATTTCGAAACGCACCGGAAGATGTATCTCCGGTGAAATTTGCAGCAATGGATTTACTTTTGGGATGTATGAAATTTCCATATATCTGTGCAGTTGACAGTGAAATTCATAATAAAAACTGGAATCTTTCTGTGCTTCAGGATGGAATAAAAAGAATCTGTCAGTGCGAGAACACAGAAGAGGTGTTGAATTGTCTGCTGAATCTGTTTGGAACGCTGATTAAACAGAATACAGAAGGAACTGATGAACGGAACCGGAAACTGGTTCAGAGTGTTCTTTCTTACATTGAGAAGAATTATTCAGGAGATTTATCTATGGATGATCTGACTGAGAAATTCCATGTAAGCAGAACCTATATCAGCCGCCTTCTTAAGAAATATGCCGGAAAGAGTTTTCTGGAATATCTGACAGATGTCCGGTTCCAACAGGTGGAGAAACTGATTGCAGATAATAAATATAAACAATATGAAATCGCAGAAATGGTAGGATACAAAGACTTTGGATATTACATAAAAGTATTCAAAAAGCGTTACGGTATTACACCCAATGAATTCAGGAAATATATATAAACAGCGAGGTTAACTGTATCAGGTAAGTCATTTAATCGAATCAGGCAAGTAGCGAGGCGGATGATTTTATCTGCCTGACGATAGAACAGGAGATTTGTGCACAGTATAAAATTTGTGCACAAATCTCCTATTTTTACTTTTATTTCCAATTGTTTATAAAAGGCAAAAAGACTAAAATAAAATCATCAAGAACGAGGAAACACAAATTAAAAGGAGGAAACAAGTAAATGAGGAAAATGAAAAAAGTGTTATCACTTGCCATGACGGCAGCTATGACAGCCAGTCTTCTGACAGGCATGGGAGCAGTTACAGCTTCTGCGAAGAAATCGGATGATGGAAAAAGAACGAAGATTACTGCTTTATTAAAAGGTACAGAGTCTACAGAACAGTATAAGACATTTGATTATCTTCTTAAAAATTTCTGTGATGAAAAAGGTCTGGATTATGAAATTGAACTTGTAAACGATCAGCAGGATTATTTCACAAAGCTTCAGATGTATATCAACAGCGATACACTTCCGGATATTTTCGGATGCCCGAATGGAACACTTTCTACAGCCTGCAAAGATATTGATGCTTTGGTTAATGTAGGAGATGAACTTGAAAGAAATGGATATGCAGATAAATTGAATGGCGCAATTCGTGATTTTCTTACAGATGCAGATGATGGAAACCTGTATCTTTTCCCTCAGGCATTGTACTGTGAATATTTTATGTATAGAAAGGATCTCTTTGAAAAAGCGGGAATCAAAGATACTCCAACAACATGGAAAGAATTTGAAGAAGATTGTCAAAAAATCGCAGATATAGGAGAAATTCCGGTAATCATAGGCGGCTCTGAAGCATGGCAGATTATGCGATATCTTTCTTTCTCTCCATGGAGAGTGACAGGACCTGAATTTATTCAGGGATATCAGGCAGGAACCGAATCTTTTGATAAAAACGAATCTGCAAAATATGGTGTAAATCTTGTTTATGATCTTGGAACAAAAGGATATTTTGAACCTGGATTTGCAAGTGTAGATTTTACTTCTGCAAGTAACCTGTTCTTCGGTGGTTCAGGAGCGATTTTTTATACAGGTTCTGGTCAGTTTAATCTTGCTGAAGATATGTATGACAAGGGAGAAATTGGATTCTTCCCTGTACCAGATACAGAAGGAATGGACAATATGCCTACAAACATACCGATACATGCAGGATTTGCAGAAGCATTTAATAAGGCAACATATGATGATACCATGCAGGAATTCTTTGATTATATGTGTGAGAATTATTCTGATGTCTGCTACAATCAGGTACAGGTATTTTCACCATTTAGTAGCGACGAAATTCCAGAGGGACTTCCTCAGTTATTCTATGATATTCAGCCAATGTTTGAAGATGCAGAAACAGCATGGACTTCCTGGGATGATAAACTGGATTCAGATGTAATGACTAAAATTGTTGATGAACAGCAGCAGCTTGCTCAGGGAATCATAAAACCGGATGAATTTATTAAGACCTGTGATTCTCTGGTAAAGAAATAAAAAAATTTAAGCAGTAGTCTGGAGACTGGCAAAATTTTTGTCAGTCTCTTTGAAAGAAAAGACATAAAACAATTTGATTTTCGGAAAGGAGGGAGCCTCGTGCAGAAAGCATTTGGAAAAAAATCAGTAATTTTCTTATTTATTTTTCCGGCATTTCTTATCTATACGGCATTTGTAATCGTGTCCATTGTATGGGCCGGATATTACAGCTTCTTTGACTGGAGCGGTGTTGGTGAAAAGGTATTTGTAGGCTTCAAAAATTACATTGAACTTCTTACACAGGATGATGTTTTCAGATCTACTGTATGGCATACACTGATTTATACAGTGATCAATGTTGCAATTCAGGTATTTGGAGGTTTATTATTTGCGATTCTCCTCAGTCGTATTAAAAAAGGAAGAGTTGCTTTACAGACTCTGTATTATATTCCGGTAGTTATCTCTTCTGTAGCGATTTGCCAGATTTTTACAAAGTTATTATCAGTAACTCCAACCGGTATTGTGAATCAGGTATTATCATTCATCGATCCATCTCTGAAACTGATGGAGTGGATTTCCAATCCTCAGATTTCACTGTATGTAACAGCTTTTGTAGAAGCATATAAATACCTGGGACTGTATATGGTTATCTTTTATGCAGCACTGATCGGTGTTCCGGATGAACTGGGAGAAGCAGCACTGATCGATGGAGCATCAACATGGCAGGAATATCTTTATGTAAGAATTCCTTATATTAAACCGGTTATCATTGCAAACTGTCTGCTGGTACTGAATGGTTCCCTGAGATCTTTCGAGTTCTCTTATCTGTTAACACATGGAGGACCGGGAAATGCTTCTGAACTTATGACAACTTATATGTATAAACAGGCGTTCAGCAGTATGAAATATGGTTACGGAAGTTCTGTAGCGATTATGATCGTAATCATCTGTATGGTAGTTGGAATGTTATTCCGTAAATTCACAGGAGGAGGGGATGACGAATGAAAAAGAAAAAAACAACCATTCCGAGCATCATTAAATGGGTTATCGCATTAATCCTTGTTGTGATGCAGGTTTATCCTTTCTTCTATGTATTTACTTCAAGCTTTAAGTCACTGGATGATTTCAGACAGTTACCGGCATATGCACTCCCGTCAAAATGGGTGCTGACAAACTTTATCAATGTTTTTACAAAAAGCCATATGCTGACTTATTTTAAAAACAGTATTATTGTTTTGATCGGTGTACTGATTCCTCTGCTTTTATTTGCACTGATGGCTGGATTTGCATTAAGCAAAATCAAATTCAAAGGCAGAAAATTTGTCCTTAATTATTTCCTTCTTGGATTGATGCTTCCTATGCAGGTTGCACTGATTCCATTGTTTACTATTTTTAATAAGATGGGACTGATCAATACATACCCGGCAATTATTTTGCCACAGATTGCTTTTTCACTGTCTTATTCCATTCAGCTGTTTTATTCATTCAGCAAATTCTTCCCTGAAGAAATGCTGGAAGCAGCGATCATTGATGGATGTTCACCGATAGGATGTTTCTTTAAGATGGTGGTTCCGATGTCACTGAACTCTATTATCACAGTAGCAACCATGCAGGCAGTATTCTGCTGGAATGAGTATATTAATGCTTATACATTTACCAGATCTACAGATATGAAAACCATTACACTTGGTTTAAATGACTTCGTAGGAAGCATGGGACTGACAGACTGGGGTGGTACATTTGCAGCCATCACTGTAACAGTACTTCCGGTATTTATTTTCTACTTCTTCAGCAGCAAGAAGATGCTGGCAGGTATGACAGCAGGTGCAGTAAAAGGTTGATAATATGCAAGAATTACCTGATAACAGTAGTTTGATTTATGAGTAAATAACAGGCTTGCCGGAAAAGTACAAGCAGGCCTGTAAAGTGAAATAAAGTATAAAAAAGGAGATTAAGACTATGCAGAAATTATACTATCAGTTCCCGGGAACATGGTTTGGCGATTGCATGCCATTTGGACATGGAGATAAATTCTATTTATATCATCAGAGAGATACCAGAAAACCGGGACCATTTGGAGAACCATTTGGCTGGGATCTGGCAACAACTTCTGATTTTGTACATTACGAAGATAAAGGCGTGGCAATTCCGAGAGGAACAGATGAAGAACAGGATCAGTTCATCTTTGCAGGAAGTGTTTTCGAGGCAGAAGGACAGTATCATATTTTCTATACAGGCTATAACCGCGATTATCCGGCACTTGGAAAACCATCTCAGGTTCTGATGCATGCATACAGCGATGATCTTGTAACATGGCACAAAACTCAGGATGCACTTACCTTCACACCACAGGAAGGTTATGACCCGGATGACTGGAGAGATCCATGGGTGATCCGCGATGAGGAAAATGATCAGTACCTGCTGATCCTTGGCGCAAGATTACAGGGACCAAAGACAAGACAGACAGGAAGAACTGTTAAATTCACATCCAAAGACCTGAAAAACTGGAAATTTGAAGGAGATTTCTGGGCACCGGATCTCTATACTATGCATGAGATGCCAGACTTATTTAAGATTGGTGACTGGTGGTATCACATTGTGACAGAATACAGTGACAGAAGCAAAATGGTATACCGTATGAGCAAGAGTCTGGAAGGTCCATGGATTGCACCGAAAGATGATGCATTTGACGGCAGAGCTTATTATGCAGGACGTACTTTTGAACTGAACGGACAGAGAATCCTCTTTGGCTGGGTTGCTACCAAGGATCAGGATGATGATGACAATAACTTCATCTGGGCAGGAACATTTATGGCACATGAGGTTTATCAGAGAGAAGACGGAACTCTTGGTGTAAGAATTCCGGAAACTGTATGGAATGCATTTGATAAAGAAGAAAAGACAGAAGATTTTGTAATTGATACTCCAACTAAGAGTACAGAAAAAGTAGTTGCAAAAGACACAGGAGATATCTTCAAATTCGAAGCAGATGTGGAATTCACAGAAGGAACCAGAACTTTCGGTGTGAGATTCTATGAAGATGAGGATAAAGCTGAGTCTTACCAGTTCGTATTTAATGTAACAGAAGACAGATATGTATTTGAGAAAAAACCAAACTGGCCATGGCCTGCAAACCAGAATATCGGACTGGAGAGACCGCTGGAGCTGGTACCTGGTAAGAAATATAATATCAAAATGATCGTAGATGATACAATTGCTACAATCTATGTAGACGGTGTTGCATTAAATGCAAGAGCATATAAACGTCCGGGAGAAAGCCTGTCACTCTTTGCTTCTGAAGGAAGCCTGAAAGTAACTAACTGCAAGGTTACAACCGGATTAAAGAAATAGAGACAGACAGCAATTTAATCGATAAACCGCGGAGCAGTGATTCGGTGTAGAGTAACGTGATGAAGAAATTGCTGTAAATAAAAAAGTTGCTGTGCGTTTCAGTTATAGAAATGCACAGCAGCTTTTTTGCGTTAAGTCGATTGGAAACAACAGCTTTAGGGGTTGCTTAATCTTCTAATTTAATCTTCTCCTTAAGAACCACACATCCTGCCATATCACCGATAACATTGACGCAGGTTGCGCCCATATCGCAGAGTGTATTGATACTGATATAAACACCCATAACTCCTGCCGGTAATCCTGCCATGGTTGCCAGGGCTGCGAAGGATGCGATGGCACCGCCAGGGATTCCCGGGGTTCCTACTGACAGGAGTACGTTTGCCAGAAGGATTATGATCATCATGGAAATGCTTACGTTAATTCCGCATGCATTGGCGAAGAACATGATCATGAATGACATCAGGATGGATACGGCATCCATGTTTACAGTAGCGCCAAGAGGAATGGCAATACTTGTGATCTTGTTGGATACGCCCATTTCGTCTTCCATACGCTGTTTACTGATCGGAATGGTCGCTGAACTGGAACAGGTTCCGAATGCGTTCAGAGCGGCAGGAAGCATTGCTTTGAAGAATTTCACAGGGCTTTCTTTGCCGATGAATTTCACGGAGCCGCCGTAAATGACCAGGGCAAATCCGAAAAATGCCACATACAGGATGATCAGCTGAGTTGCCAGTGAAATGATGGTTTCTGTACCGTTGGCTTCTACAACAGGAACGATAGTACAGAATACACCGATAGGTGTGAAGTACATAACTGTGCTGATGACTTTCAGACAGACTTCGTTACAGGAATCGATGACTTTCAGAAGTGCAGTACCCTTTTCGCCGATGGCGATAAGTGTGAAGCCTACGATGACTGCGAATACAAGTACCTGAAGCATATTTCCGTTTGCGAAAGCTGCAACCGGATTGGATGGGATCAGGTTTTTGATGGTGTCCAGAATGCTGGTCATCTCAGTTGCCTGAATGTCGGAAGTTGCCATCTCGAATTTAACACCCTCACCGAGATGAATCAGCCGCGGGATGATCAGTCCTGCCAGGCTGGCAAGTGCTGTGGTGCACAGGAAAAAGATCATGGCACCGGCTGTAATCTTGCCGGTTGTGCGGGCATTTCCGATACTGGAGATACCCATGATAATGGAACAGAAGACCAGTGGAAAGATCATCATGTTCAGGGCATTCATGTAAATGCTTCCTATGAGACTTGTGACGGTAAGAACCGGTTCGAAACGGTTTGCCAGAAACAGTCCGGTAATGATACCCAGGATCAGTCCGGTAAAGATTGCTGCGGTAATATGTTTTTTATACCACGAATAGAATTTTTTCATTTGTTCCCTCCTCTTTATTTTTATTTCCTGATACCCGAAGGACTATATTGGCAGACGGATTGAGTGATGCGCAGATCTGGTAAAATTTCTGCGGCCTATAATTGTGATAAGATACCGGGTTCAGGAAAAATAGCACGACACTACTTTACCACAATAATGTGTGAATTACAATATTTCCCGCTGTTTTCTTATTTGAGTGGGAGTGTTTCCGAAGTGCTCAAGGAACATCCTGCGAAATAGTTTGTAATTGATAAAGCCATGCCGCTCCAAATTGTAACACAGAAAAACAGGCATCGATGAAACAAATATCGAAGCCTGTTTTTCTGCGTTGCCGGAAATTATTTTGTAATATTCCTGTGACATAAAAAGTCCTATGCAGGCTATTATGATTGTCAGGTGCGGGTGAAGAGGGTATAATAGTTGTAATTATTTAACCGAATCAAGGAAGTCCCTGCTTCAATTGTAAAGAGCAATAAGTAGTGGGTGGGGATTTATTTGTATCAGAAGGAGTGTTTATATGAAACCAACTATTTTATTAATAAATTTTCAGGATCAGCAGAAGCTTCGCAAGTTAAAGATGGCGTTGCTGCCTTTTAAGCTTCGGATTAAAACTGTAGAACCTCAGGACTATAGTCAGCCAATCGGATATCTGGCAGGAGTGAAAGAGATTTCTCAGGTACAGATTCCATCAGCGCTGATCCCTCAGGAGCAGATGGAGAAGGAAATGCTGATTCTTGCAGGAATCACTGGGAATCTGTTTGACCAGGTGCTCTATATTTTGCGGAAAGCAGGTACACCTGTGGATTACAAGGCGGTTCTGACGGAGCATAATCAGAACTGGAACTGTATGCAGCTTTATAAAGAACTGGAGAAAGAACATAATATGTATCACCCGTCTTAAATAATAGAAATAGTTGGAGGTTTTGGCTATGAAGGTTGTAGTTGCAGTTGATTCATTTAAGGGAAGTATGACTTCCATGGAAGCAGGAATGGCTGTCAAAGAGGGTATTCTTGCAGCAAAAAAGGACGCAGAAGTGATCGTAAAACCTCTGGCTGACGGTGGAGAGGGAACTACGGATGCGCTGATCGAAGGTCTGAAGGGAGAACGTGTGGATGTGACAGTTACAGGTCCTTATCATGAGCCGGTTCAGGCATATTATGGATATCTCAGGGAAAGTAATACCGCAGTCATGGAAATGGCAACAGCAGCAGGTATCACACTTTCAGATAAGAAGGAGCCTATGACCGCTACCACCTATGGAGTGGGAGAACTGATTCTTCATGCAATCGGCAGAGGTATCCGCAACTTCATTATCGGTATTGGCGGAAGCGCCACTAATGACGGTGGAGTGGGAATGCTGAGAGCCTTTGGATATAAATTTCTGGATGAAAAGGGAGAAGATGTAGGGGAAGGTGGACAGGCACTTGCAAGGATTGCATCTGTAGAAATTTCAGACAAGAAGGAACTTCTTTCCCAGTGTAATTTCAGGATTGCCTGTGATGTGACCAATCCTCTCTGCGGTTCTCAGGGAGCTACATATATCTATGGACCGCAGAAGGGAGTTACCCCCGATATCCTTCCGGTTCTGGATGCAGGCATGAAAAACTATGCAGAGGTTACTGCCAAAGTGATTGGTAAAGATAACCAGAATGCAGCAGGTGCAGGTGCGGCAGGCGGACTTGGATTTGCATTTCTGAATTATCTGGATGGAGAGCTGACACCGGGAATACAGCTTATTCTGGATGCTGTCCATATAGAGGATGAGATGAAGGATGCAGATGTGGTTGTGACAGGGGAAGGTCGTCTGGATCATCAGACTGCCATGGGAAAAGCCCCGGTGGGCGTTGCGAAGCTTGGCAGGAAATATGGCGCAAAAACCATTGCATTTGCAGGAAGTGTTACGAAGGAGGCAGTTGCCTGCAATGAAGCAGGAATAGATGCTTTCTTTCCAATTGTACGCGGAATTTCCACGCTGGAAGAAGCAATGGATCCGGACACTGCAAAAGCAAATATGGCTGCAGCTGCAGAGCAGGTATTCAGACTGTTGTAATTATTTTTCATAAAAAATCTTCTGAAGCAGATAGGAAATCGATTTGATATGTCTGCACAGGAGATTTTTGTTTGCAGAAATTGCAATGTTGAGAAACTTCAGATGATATAGTAAAATTATTACAGCCAGAGAAAATACTTTGAAAAAAGTTGATTAAAAGATCTAAGGATATGTAAGGGAGAGACAACATGACACTAACACAGATGAATTATATCATCACAATTTCCGAAACCGGTTCATTGAATAAAGCTGCGGAGGCGTTGTATATTTCCCAGCCTTCTCTGACCAATGCAGTGAAGGAACTGGAGAAGGAGCTTGGAATCATTATATTCAACCGCAGCGGTCGTGGTGTGACACTGACCAATGACGGGACAGAATTTCTGATGTATGCCCGTCAGATATACGGACAGTATGAAAGTGTGGTTGAGAAATACAGTGAGGGTGGTTCCTATAAGAAGAAATTTGGCGTTTCCACCCAGCATTATTCTTTTGCAGTGAAAGCATTCGTGGATATGGTGCAGAAGTTTGATGTGTCGGAATATGAATTTGCCATCAGGGAGACAAAGACTGCAGATGTGATCAGTGACGTCAGCACCATGAAAAGCGAGGTGGGAGTACTTTATCTCAGTGATTTCAACAGAAAGGCACTGCTAAAGCTTCTCCACTCTGCGAATCTGGAGTTTCATCATTTGATTGACTGTCAGGCATATGTATATTTGTGGAAAAATCATCCACTGGCAAATGAGAAATCTATTAGTTACAGCCAGTTGGCAAAATACCCCTGCTTGTCCTTCGAACAGGGAGATAAGAGCAGTTTTTATTTGTCAGAGGAGATTCTGTCTACCAATGAATATTCCAGAACAGTCAAGGCTTCGGATCGGGCGACTATGCTGAATCTGATGGTAGGACTCAATGGCTATACCCTGTGTTCAGGGATTATCTGTGAGGAGCTTAATGGCAGTGATTATCTGGCAATTCCCTTCGAAGGGGATGAGCAGAACCAGAACAGTGACATGGAGATTGGCTATATTACCAGAAAGAATTCAATCCTCAGTAAGGTGGGGAATCTGTATGTCTCTTCATTGAAGAAATACCTGGAGCAGAATACTGTTTCTGTGGAGTAATATAACCTGTATATAATCTCACATATCTTCCCGTATATTCTGCTTCCTGTATTTCTGCGGACTGCAACCTTTTACTCTGGAGAATACCTTGGCATAGTAGTTGGAGTCTGTGAAGCCGGATTTCTGGGCGACTTCCATGATGCTGTCGTCGGAGCTGAGGAGAAATTCAAGGCTCCGTTCCACCCGGTATTCCTGCAGAAATGTAAACAGGGATACGTTCATGTATCTCTTGAATAACCGGCTGCATTCGCTCTCGCAGAGGTGGATTTCCTCTGCGATATCTTTCATCTGGATTTTATTCATGTAATTGTGTTCCAGATAATCCATGATCTCACGCATACGGTTGCGTTCCAGTTTGCTGTGTTCCGTATAGGGGAGGTTCTCCGGAAGATTCTGCAGCATACAGCGCCACAGCTTTTGCAGAGTTCCGGTGATATCCAGTTCGTAAAATTCCTTTTTCTCTTCATACAGAGTTATGATTTCTCTCACATATTCGGAAAAAATTTCATGCCAGGGCTGCGAATAGTCAATGTAGACTGCAGGAAGGGAGAAATTGTGTAAAAATGGCTCCACATATTTCCTGCGCAGGATACTTCCGTAGGAACCATAGATAATCTTTGGCAGAAAAGTGATGGAGACATATTTGCCGTCTTTCATATCTTCCATGAAGCCTGCGTGGAGTACATTGGCATTTCCCAGAAGGATATCTCCTGCTTTCATGTGGTAGGTACACTGGTTTACTTTATAGAGAATCTGTCCATCCAGGACAAGGGTGATTTCTATCTCAGGATGCCAGTGCCAGAGAAAGGAGCCGGATTTGTAGCCGGAAAGTTTCTCATAGCTTACCAGCAGCGGAAATTCATCACTGCCATGTTTCTTCAGTTCTTTCTGTGAGCCGTCGGTTATGATCTCTGCCATTATATATGCGTCCTCCATTGAGAATATATGATGATCTTTAATTATCCTATCTTATAGCAATTCCGGAAAATATTGCAGACAACCTGCTGCATCAGAGAAAGACCGTTATGCGGAATTGCTGTTGATGACTTATATAATATATTGTACACTTATATAGATATAAACGCAAGATTTTACTATTTTCCCCTTAGATTATCAAGGAATTTTATGACACAGCAGGGTATACTTTAATTCAAGAGTGTAGCTGATAAGGCTGCTCCCAAACTTTCATACACATATTCCCGTCTGCCGCTGGTTTTCACACCTGCACTGCCACTGTAAACCGTGAAAATTGTCAGTACATAGTACTCATAAAACTATGTATCAGCGGTCAGACCGGAAAAATGAACGGAGGATTTTTACAATGAATATTCCAAATAAAAATGAATTGACACGTATTTACGGCGAAGCAGAGAAATCAGCAGCACGTTTTCAGGCTGTAGCTGATCATTTCGCAGAAATTTACCATCATGATATAGCAGAATTTTTTACAGCACCGGGAAGAACAGAGATCATCGGAAACCATACAGATCATAATGGCGGCCGTGTGATTGCAGGCAGCATTGACATGGATACTATCGGTGCAGCTTACCCGAACAACAGCAGTGTTATCCGTATCACCAGTGAAGGATATGACAAGGAAGTTGTCGTAGACATCAATGATCTTGCCAGCGTACCGAAGGCTCAGGGAACCGTATCTCTGGTAGCAGGTATGGTGGAAGCTATTCAGAAATTCGGTTTTAAAGTAGCCGGTTTTGATGCTTATGTGACCACAAATGTAATCCGCGCAGCAGGTGTAAGCTCTTCTGCATCTTTCGAAATGCTGGTATGTTCCATCATTAATTATTTCTTTAATGATGGTGCAATGACATACATCAACTATGCAAAAGCAGGACAGTATGCTGAGAATGTTTACTGGCTGAAGGCTTCCGGATTAATGGATCAGCTTGCATGTGCAGTTGGCGGACCGATCCTTCTGGACTTCTCAGACAGAGAGAATCCAAAATATGAGAAAGTAAACTTCTCTTTCCATGATTATGATCATCATCTTGTAATCGTTAATACAGGAAAAGGTCATGCTGATTTAAGTGAAGAATACTCTGAGATCCCTATGGAAATGAAAGAAGCAGCCAAGGCAGCAGGAGCAGAGCTTCTCTGTGAGACAACTCTTGAGAAAGTGCTTGCAAATATGGATAAGATCGATAATGACAGAGCAATCTTAAGAGCGATTCATTTCTTCAAAGAGAACGAACGTGTAGAGAGAGCCGCAAAAGCAGTTGAAGAGAAAGACGGTGAGACTGTACTGAAGCTTCTTAGTGAATCCGGAAAATCTTCCTGGGAATTACTTCAGAACTGCTATCCGATCAAAGCATATACAGAGCAGAAGATTTCTGTTGCGCTTGCTCTTACAGATCTCTTCCTTGAGAAACTGGGCAAAGGTATCTGCCGTATCCATGGAGGCGGATTTGCCGGTGTTATCATGTGCGTAGTGCCGGAAGAAGAAACAGAGAACTATGTTTCCTATATTTCTGAATTTGCCGGAAAAGAGAACGTATATCCAATGAATATCCGCGCAGTAGGTGCAGTACATATTGAAAAGTAAATATGCCGCAAAAGGTGTTACTGAACATAAAATTATGAGCAGCCAGCGAAGCGGATTGTGAATATCTGTTTGACAAATATTGAGTTAGATGTTATCAGGAAAAACAGGCAGCAGTAAGGTGGATTGGATTGACATACACTTTACTGCTGTTTTTTTGATGGAAGTTTCCTGTTTTGCTTTTCAATGCAAAATTCCTGTATTATAATTGTGATAATGTATAATTATGATAAGGATATATGGTGATTTTTTGTAGATAATGCATTTTGTATCTGTTTATCAGAATGTGAAATTTACAGGAATTGCTACAGAATTATCAGGTATCTAACCGAATAAACTGCGGAGCAGTTATTCGATGTAGAGCCGCATAACAAAGCGGATGATTTTTATCCGCTTGACATGAGGGGGAAGGAATAATGAAAAAAAGGTGGACAATGCGGAGGGCACTGCTTGTTCTGTGCATTGCAAGTGTAGTGTTCGCACTTCTTCTGCAGACATTTCTGTTTCATCAGTCTCTGCGCAGACAGATTCGGGCAGAGAGCATTTCAGATCATGAGATTTCTCTGAATAAAATGCAGACAGATCTGTCTAATTTTATCCACACAATACGAGGGGAAATGCTTACGATCTACAGTGAGCAGGATCTTATCGCAGCTATGCGTGAAGCTGCGGAAAAAGATACAGACATGAAGGATTATTACTGGAGAAGCTGGTATTTTGCAAGGAAGCGTTTTACAAAGGAGGATCAGCTTCTTGCCATGTATCTTTATGATACAAAGGATCATCTGATCAGCAGCTACCGCTACAATTCAGTTACATATCCCAAAGATATTTACAAGGCAGAGTATGATGATAATTCAGAACGGGTTTATGATTATGTGCATGGAAAACGTACAGATCTGATGATTTCCGGATATCACAATTCTGCCGCAAAGAAAGATATTGTGCGATTTGTGCTGAAACTGCATAATTATGATGCAGACAGGAATGCCCTGGGGTATCTGGTCTGTGATATTAACAGTGCGGCACTTACTTCTATTATGGCTAAATATGTAGATGTAGAGCAGGTATGTCTGTGGCTGCAGCCATTAAATGACCGGGTGATCGCAATGACCGGGGAGGCTTCAGAGAGTCAGTGCAGAATCCAGAAACAGCTTGCAAAGGTTGTACAAAGTCATTATAAATCCGGTGAACTGGAACAGGAGTATGATGGGAATTATCTGATCCAGGTATCTCAGGAGAATTATAATCTGGAGGCATTTGTGCTTGTCTCACAGTCTCTTCTCACTGCAACGCAGAAGACACTGATCCGAACACTTCTTATTATAATGGGAGCCATGATTCTTGCAATTATGGTGATCGTATTGTTTGTGTCTCAGTGGATGACAAAGCCTGTAGAAGAGATGAGCAGCACTATCACGCGGATCAAGGACGGAGAAACCCAGCTTCGGGTGCAGCCCGTAGGATGGTCCCAGGAGCTGACTACGCTGGGTACGGAATTTAATGAAATGCTTGACCGTATGCAGGTCATGGCGCAGGAAGAACTGCAGCATAAAATGCTGGTAGAGCGGACGGAATACAAAATGCTGCAGGCGCAGATCAATCCCCATTTCCTCTATAATACACTGGATACCATGAGCGGGATTGCCAATGCTCAGAACTGTCCGATGGTAAGCGGTATGTGTCATTCACTGTCTGCAATTTTCCGCTACAGTCTGAATATGACAGATGAGCTTTCCACTGTGCAGAATGAAATGGCGCATGTGAGAAATTATCTCTATGTTATGGATGTGAGAAATGGCTCAACGATAGCTTACGATTATCAGATTGACAGCGATACACTGGCAGATCAGATGCCGCGTATCTGCATCCAGCCGGTTGTGGAGAATGCACTTACACATGGTCTCAGAAACGTCCGCCGTAAGGACAAAAAGCTTCTGATCCGTTCAGAACATGTGAATGAGAATCTGGTGATCACAGTTCAGGATAATGGTGCGGGAATGGATGCGGAATCTATGAACCGTCTGCTGGATCAGAATGATATGAAACGTGTGGAATCCGGCATCTCCATTGGAATCCTGAATGTTAATGCGCGTCTGAAGAGGCTTTTCGGAGAGAAATACGGACTGCATATTGAAAGTACAGCGGGCGAGGGGACAACTGTGACGATCACAGTCCCGGCTGTTTCTACGGAGAATTCCGGTGATATGGAAAATGTGTAACTGTTCAGTACCTTCACAGTTACGAGCCAAAATGCATTAAAAATCACCTGCGGTGATGGCATTTTGGCTTGTATGTCTCGGGATTTTGGTACTTACGTGCCAAAACACCTCGCGGGATAGTAGACTACTGAATAGTTACGAAAATGTTCAAAAATGAGCAAGGAGAGAGACAATGAAAAATATGAAATATAAGGTTCTTGCTGCAGATGATGAATTCTGGAGCAGGGAAAATATCCGGAACCTGATACCATGGGAGGAGTATTCCCTGGAATTTCTGGAGCCTGCATGTGACGGGGAAGAGGTTATAGAGAGGATTGCCGAAGAAAAACCGGATATTATTCTCACAGATATTAATATGCCATTTCTGAGCGGTCTGGAATTACTGCAGCGTTTGCAGAATGAATACCCTGAAATCATTACCATTGCCATCAGTGGCTATGATGACTTTGATAAGGTAAAGGGTGTATTTGTTTCCGGCGGTCTGGATTATCTTCTGAAGCCTGTGGGAAAAGAAGAGATGGTAAAGGTGCTTACCAAGGCACTGGGACTTCTGGAAGAGCGGGAGAATACAAAAAAGCAGGATGAGACCAGCAAGCTTCAGAAACATAAGCTGTCATCATTTCTGGAAGACAGTGAATACTCGGCACTGCTTTCCGGAAAACTGTACGGGCAGTCAGCATCCCAGACTCATGTATCTAGCACGAATACATTTTCGGAAGTAGCCACACTGATGGTTAAATTTTACAATATTACAGAGATTGCGGAGCAGTTTGAACATGATAATCTGCAGATGTCCTGGAATATCAAGTCCAGATTGAGAGAATTGACCGGTCTGGAGGAGAATGCGATTATTTTTAACAACAGCAATAAGATGAGTGAATTTCTTATTGTAAAGACTGCTGATGCAAAGGAATTCAGAGCACTGGCGGAAAATATTCTGAAGGAGTTTCCGCTGGAAGAATACGGCCCTGTTTCTGTTGTGCTCCATGAGCAGACAAGTTCACTGGATGATATCGGTACAGTTTACAGAGAACTGATCTCAACACTGATTACCCGTCCGTTTAACAGGGAACACAGTATCCTTTCCTGTCCGGAAGAGAAAACCGGAGAGCTGCCAAGAAACAGCGAAACGCAGATGGTTGGGAAATCAGCACCTGCACATATGGAGACGGAGTTGTACCATCTGTTGACAACAGGACAGAAGGCAGAGGCAGAGAAGCTGATCTTTAAGACCTGTAATTTCAGACAGTGTGATGATGGAAACTGGACTTACCTGGATGTGAAACAGTATGCGGGCAGGATTACAGGAATCCTTTACCGTTATGTTCAGGAGAAATGCCCGGAGCTTACCGCACAGGCAGAGGAAGCCATGGATAACATTGATTATTATATGAAATGTCTCAATGCACACTCTCTGCTTGTATCCCTGAAAATCCTGCTGGACAGCTTATGGGAGAACGGAGAAGATAAAAGCTCTGATGCAGGTTCTATTATGCAGCAGGTAGAGCAGATCCATAAATATATTGAGCGTTCCTATCATGAGAATATTACACTCACTGCTCTGGCAGAACAGTATCATATGGATGCAAGCTATCTCTCCAGGACTTTCAGTCAGAAATACGGTGAGACGATCATTGCATTTCTTACCAGAATCCGGATGGAGAAAGCGGCAGAGCTTATGAAAGATCAGGACAAGAAGCTGGAGACGATTTCGTTTTTGGTGGGATATGATGATTATAACTACTTCAGCAGAGTGTTCCGAAAGAAGGTGGGATGCAGCCCGAGGGAGTATCGGAATAAGTTTACACAATTATAATATGGAAGAAACTCAGGTAGAATTGAGTGGACAGTAACGAAAGCGGAAGTCCTCTGTATGGCGGTTCTTATCGAATCGAATGGATACAGAGGACTTTTTGGGAAGATATCTTTGCCGTGCGTCAGCACGCCTGCAGGTACCTTCCTTGTCCTTCGCACTCTGCTGAACTGTCTTGATTGCATTATTTTATGGAATTGCTATAAACAATAGAGAAAACATACAAGTTACTGGCATTTTGCTCAACTTGTTCATATTTTGTCCAAGTTTTATATATAAACTGGTCAAAAATGTGCAACAAAATTTTCCAAATATGTCCTAACTGACCAAAGGCAAAGTATGGTTTAATATAATCACAGAGGAACGGAAAGCCCGGAAAAACTTCCGTTCAAAAAAATAAGAAACTAAGATTTTTCAAGGAGGGTTTTACAACATGAAAAAAAGAATGAGAAAAGCAGTCGCTATCGCAGCAACAGCAGCAATGGTTGGTTCTTTACCGGCAGGTGCAGTTACAGCACAGGCAGCCGATGACGACATCACAATCGGCGTATCAATCTGGAGCTCCACAGACGTACTTGGAAGCCAGAGTAAAAAAATCATTGACAAAGCAGCAGATGCTCTTGGTGTTAATGTAATGTATGTTGACCAGGGCCACGTATCTGAGCAGGTTACAGCTTCTGTTGAACAGCTTTGCGCAGCAGGATGTAACGGTATCGTAATCTGTAACTCTGCAGACTCCGAAATGACATCTGCCATCCAGACATGTGATGCAAACCAGGTTTACCTTACACAGTTCTACCGTATCATCTCCGAAGAGAACAGCCCTGAAGTATATCAGACAGCATGCAACTCACAGTATTATCTTGGTGCAGTTCATGAAGACGAAGTAACAAACGGATATACACTGGTTAACCTGCTTCTTGAGAACGGTGACAGAAACATCGGCCTTGAGGCATGGACAGTTGGTGATGCTACATTCCAGCAGAGATGGACAGGTTACAAACAGGCAGTTGACGAATGGAACGAAGCTAATCCTGATGATCAGGCAACAATCACAGAGCCTGTATATGCTAACACATCTTCTGAAGAAGGTGCAGCAGCAGCTCTTTCCCTTTACAATTCCAACCCTGATATGGACGCTCTGATCGTTGCAGGTGGTGGCGGTGACCCGCTTGTTGGTTCCATCGGTGCTCTGGCAAACGAAGGACTTACAGGAAAGATCGACGTTGTTTCCACAGACTTCCTTGATGACCTTGGCGAGCAGCTTGAATCAGGCGGAATGTTTGCTGAATCAGGCGGACACTTCTGCGACCCGTTATATGCATTCCTTATCACATATAACGCAATCAAAGGCAACTATGTGAAAGATGAAGGATCCTTCGGATACGAAATCCAGTTCCCATACCTGTATGTATCTTCTTCCGAAGACTATGAAAACTACAAGAAATACTTTGTAGATGACGATCCATACACAGATGAAGAGCTTGTGGAATTAGCAGGATACAGCTTTGATGATCTGAACAAAGCAGCTACATCACTTTCTATTGATGATGTTATTTCCCGTCACAGCAACTAATATGATGAACTTGTGCTCCACTGTCTTTTCTCCAAAGGGCAGTGGAGAAACTTTTAAGAGGTAATTGTCAGTGCCCGCTCGAAGCAAAAGGCCAAACCCTGATGAAGCGTGTGACCTCCTGCTTTTGGCGGGCGATGAATTGGATAAGGAGAATGGTTATGAAAAAACTCAAACAAAGCCAGTATTATGGAATCGGCCTTCTGGTTCTTATGCTTGTAGTTTTCTGGGCAGTATTTAAAGTACTTGCACCGACTACTTTCGGTTCCCCGGAGAAACTGGCCACTTACATGAAATCAGCATTAATTTACGCAGTTGGCGGATGTGGCCTCTACTTTATCTGCGTAATGGGACCTTTCGATATGAGCGTTGGTGCCAATATCGTACTTTCATCCATTATCGCCTGCAATGCAAGTGAAAAATTCGGTTATGCCGGTCTTATCATTGCACCGCTGATCTGTGGTACGATCATTGGTCTCATCAATGGTATTGTTTATATTAAATTACATATCTCTTCCCTGATTGTTACATGTGCGCTGTCCCTGATCTATGAGGCCTTCAGTGTATACGCCACAAACGGAAAGAACGTAATACTTTCAGCAGACTACAGAGCATTTGGTGATTATCCGGTCAACCTGATCCTGGCACTGATCGCATATCTGCTTTGCGCATTCATTTTGAAATATACAAAAATCGGTACTTATACTTACGCCATCGGAAGTAACGAAGTTGTAGCCAAGAACATGGGTGTAAATGTTCCGAAATATAAGATCGTAGCATTTACTCTTGCAGGATTTTTCTTCGGACTTCAGGCAATCCTGACAATCAGTTTTGGTACTTCCATGACATCAGCTTCCAACCTTTCCTCTATGAGCCGTAACTTTACTCCTCTGATGGGAACATTCTTTGGACTGGCATTTAAGAAATATGGCCATCCGGTTATCGCTATTGTAATCGGTGAAATGATCATCCAGCTTATGTTCAACGGTTTCGTTGCACTGGGAGCTCCGACTACGATCCAGAACGTAGTAACAGGTGTTGCTCTGCTGGTTATCGTTGCACTGACAACTAAACCGGTTAAAGGTCTTGTAGTAAAATAAGGAGAACGATTATGGGTGAAATATTATTAAGAGCAGAAAATATTGATAAACATTTTGGCATCACACACGCCCTGGACAACGTTTCCTTTACCTTTAATAAAGGTGAGATCCACGCACTGATCGGTGAAAACGGTTCCGGTAAATCTACATTAACATCCTGCCTGACAGGTATTTACCAGAAAGATTCCGGCAAGTTTATCCTTGAAGGAAAAGAGATCACCGCAACCAACCAGGTTGAAGCCAACCATCAGGGTGTAGCCATTATCGTACAGGAGATCGGAACACTTTCCGGACTGACTGTAGCAGAGAATATTTTCCTTGGAAACGAGGATCAGTTTACTAAATGTGGTATCAAAAATACCGCAGCAATGAACAAGAAAGCCCAGGAATATCTGGACAGTTACGGATTCAACTATATTGATGCAACTAAGGTGATCGATGATTACAACTTCGAGGATCGTAAGCTGGTAGAGATCGTAAAATCTACCTACTTTAATCCGAAGGTTCTGGTTGTAGACGAGACAACAACAGCACTTGGACAGAAAGGCCGTGAAGAGCTTTTCAAGGTAATGCACAAGGTTCGTGACACAGGAAACTGCGTAATCTTTATTTCCCATGACCTTGAGGAGGTTATCGAGCAGTCTGATAATATCAGTGTACTTCGAGATGGTGTGAAGATCGGTTCCATCACAAAGGAAGAAGCTACACCTGACAGACTGAAAGCCTTAATGGTAGGCCGTGAGATCGGTGACAGCTACTATCGTACAGACTACGGTGAAAAAGTATCTGACGAAGTTGTTCTTTCTGCAAAGAACGTGACAGTAAAAGGGCAGATCGAGAACCTGAACCTTGATCTTCACAAAGGTGAGATCCTTGGTATCGGAGGACTTTCCGAATGCGGTATGCATGAGGTTGGAAAGGCACTCTTCGGAGCTTCCTATTTCCGCCAGGGAAGTGTAACTCTGGGAGACGGCACACCGATCAATTCCATTCCGGATGCCATCAAACACAGTATTGCATATGCTTCCAAGGACCGTGACAATGAATCTCTGGTCATCAATGATACAATTGGCGATAACATCTGTCTTCCATCTCTGGAGGATCTGAAGACTCATGGATTCCTTCGTGCAAAGACAATGAATGAATTTGCCAATAAATTTGCAAAACAGATGAGTACAAAAATGACAGGCGTTGACCAGTTTGTATCCGCTCTTTCCGGCGGTAACAAACAGAAAGTCGTTCTTGCACGCTGGGTTGGTAAGGACTCCGACCTGATCATCCTTGACTCCCCTACACGTGGTATTGATGTCAAAGTTAAAGCTGATATCTACGCCATGATGGACGATATGAGAAAAAGAGGAAAATCCATTATTATGATCTCTGAGGAAATCATGGAGCTTCTGGGTATGGCAGACCGTATCCTGATCATGAAGGACGGTAAGATCAATGGTGAATTCCTTCGTTCTCCGGATCTGAAAGACACAGATCTGATTGACAATATGATTTAAGGGGGTAAAAAAATGAGTACAACAAAAAAATCAACTGAGCAAGTACCATTTCTGGAACGTCCCATTGTGCGTACGATCCTTCCTATTGCAGGATTCGTGATCATCTGTGTATTATTTGCAATCCTCACAGACGGCAGACTGTTTCAGCCGAAAAATATATCACTGCTTCTGAGCCAGTCATACATGCTGCTGATCTCATCCATCGGCGTGTTCATGGTCATGACAATGGGTGGTCTGGATTTCTCCCAGGGCTCCATGCTTGGTGTTGCTTCCATCGTAGTATGCTACCTTTCCCACTACAATATGGTTCTGGCAGCACTCGGTGGTGTGGTAACAGGTGGTCTCATCGGTTTGATCAATGGTTACTTCAATGTTAAGAGAAAAATCACAAGCTTCATTGTTACAATCTGTACCATGTATCTGTTCCGTGGAGTTTGTGCATATGCAACAACTAACTCACCTGTTTACGCAGTAAGTGATATTTCCAAATACAACACACTGCCATTTATGCTTACTTTCACAGTGATCATCTTCGTAGTGGCATATCTTGTATTTACTTACACAGGTCTGGGCTCCAGACTGAAAGCAATCGGTGCAGGTGAAACAGCAGCAAGATTCGCAGGTATCCGTGTAGAGACTACAAAGATCCTTGTATTCGTGGCAGCAGGATGTATCACAGGACTTGCAGCATTTGTAAATGCTATCAAAGTAGGTTCCGTTACATCTACAGCAGGTAACCAGCTGGAAACACAGATCATGATCGCCCTGGTACTTGGAGGAATGCCTGTAAACGGCGGTGCTAAAGTAAGATTCTATAACATCATCCTTGGTGTTATGACATACAAAGTACTTTCCAGTGGTCTGGTAATGCTGATGATGCCTACACAGTTACAGCAGCTGATCCTTGGTATCATCTTCCTGATCGAAGTAGCAATCTTCAGCGACAGGAAGACTGGTATGATCGTGAAGTAATTAATTGTATAATATCGATTATATAACTGGCGTATTCGTGTATTATGTTCATACCTACATAAAATCCCCGGCTCCCGCAGAATTGGTCTGCGGGAGTTGGGGATTTTTGTCGTTTTTGTGTTCTCGTCACATTGATCACCATAGTATATTTCTGTTGCTTATCCTGTCAGGGCATGATAAGCTAAACATATAAAATCTGGTATTATGGGGTAATATATACAGGAGGGCGTAATAAATGATAGATATAAAAAATATCAGTACACACTGTACGCGCAGTGAATTTGTAGGTAAAGCAGTGCTGGATACGATAGGACTTGTGATTTCCGGAATTGATGATACTTTGCTCAAGGAGATGAACATAGGAACGAAGTATCATTGTCTGGGATTATTCAGTTCCCGTACAGGGGCAGCAGGGCAGCTGACTGCTCTTGATGATGCAGTAAAAGCAACCAACACAGAGGTTCTTTCCATAGAACTGCCAAGGGATACAAAGGGCTGGGGCGGCCACGGTAATTATATTGTTCTTGGAGGAACTGATGTCTCAGATGTGCGCCATGCCATATCCATGGCACTGGAGCTTACCAATAAAAATGCAGGAGAGGTATATATCAGTGAAAGCGGTCATCTGGAGTTTGCCTATTCAGCCAGTGCAGGACAGGTACTGAATAAGGCTTTCGGAGTACCAATGGGAGAAGCATTCGGATTTATGGCTGGCTCTCCTGCTGCAATCGGACTGGTAATGGCAGATACAGCGATGAAGTCTGCCTCTCTTTCTATTGCAAAATATATGACACCTGATAAGGGAACCAGTCATTCCAATGAAGTGATTCTGGCAGTTGCCGGTGATGCCAGTGCTGCGAAAACAGCGGTACTGAATGCAAGACAGATCGGTCTGGAACTTCTGATCGCAATGGGCAGCTATCCGGAGACCCCGGGGGTACCATATTTATAAAAAAAATCTTGACTTTTGCATCCGGAATCCATATAATAATCAACGGTAAATTTAAGAAACAGATATTTGGTATTATTGGAAACGGTACATCCTCCTGGATGGTTATGAACAACACAAATCTCTAATTGATGTTATTCATACTATCTAAGGAGGATTTTTATGCCTAAAAACAAGTTTCAGGAAGTTATTTTTACGATTATCATGGTGTTTGTAATGGTCTATGCCATGATCTGCTACAACATTGTACTGAATACAGGGACAATGACAAATGAGACATTTCTGTTAGCTTTTCATGAATTAACATTCATGGGACCGATTGCATTTATTCTTGATTTCTTTATCATCGGTGGTCTTGCAAAGAAGATTGCATTTGGTATTGTGGATATGAGAAGAGATAATCCGTTCCACCTTGTACTTGCAATCTCAGCAGTATCCGTTGCATTTATGTGTCCATGTATGAGCTTTGCGGCAACTGTGCTGATTAAACATGCACCGGCAAGTCAGATCATTCCCACATGGCTCCAGACAACAGCAATGAACTTTCCGATGGCATTCTTCTGGCAGATCTTTTATGCCGGACCATTCGTAAGATTTATTTTCGGAAAGCTTTTCCCGGAGAAAGAAAAGGCAGCAGCTTCTGCCGAATAAAAAATATGTAATTTTGACTGCAGCATTCTGTATTTCAGGATGCTGCTTTTTTTGTGTTCTTATCTATACGTTACTGTTCACTCCGTTCTCAGTAACGTAGCCAAAATTCATTCCAGATTGCCT
>ERZ1036412.301-NODE-301-length-43965-cov-60.359144_pt1 | contig 43965 bp, 37 predicted proteins | sample MGYA00514218_ERZ1036412 | MGnify/ENA primary metagenome ERZ1036412 (study PRJEB33795, sample SAMN09464944) | human gut metagenome | host: Homo sapiens | place: USA: Stanford, California | collected 2016-11 | study: EMG produced TPA metagenomics assembly of the...
GCACCGGACATGGTCCGTTCCGGACGCGTCCTCCCAACCTCAGTTAAATCTCCATTTGAACCGGCTGAAACGGAACCGATGCAATACCGACATACCACTCAATCTCCGGCTTTTCCTCAAAATACATGGAGGAGCAGGCCGCCCTGGTCTCCCCCTGCGTCAAAACGGCAGCACCGGCTGCGCCGCCGATAACACTGGCTGCAATTGAACTGACTGTTGTCTTATTCCTAATCGGTGAATCCGGCCTGGCACAGTCGTGGACCGTAAGGATATCCTCTCTGCTGCCGGCAGCTTCCCCGGACTTGCCGTCAGACTCTGTTCTATATTCCAATACATAATATTTTTTTGGAAAAACAAGCCCGCTTTCACCCCTATGCATATCCGGCATACCGCACTCCAAATCATCCATCGTTTTACAGCGGCATGACAGAATATGGAGCCGGTATTCCTTCTCCCGGCAGCGATGCGGTACGGTCACCGTGAACGGCGCGCAGTTTACTGCCGTTGTAAAACGGTAGCCGGAAGGACGGGTCACCCTGTTTGATGAAAGTAACAGGCTCATTGATTTTATATCTGCCATCTCCCTCTCCCAATGAAACACAGCCCTGTAAAACAACCAGGCGGAGTCCGGGGCAAGACCGTACAATTGCAGCAGTTCCTTCGCCCGGATATTCCCTTCACCAGAATCATCCGGCTGCCAGACCGTTTTGTTCCACCCGCTACCCCTTATTTCCTCTCCGTTTATCTCAATACTAAATTTGACGGGAAGCCGTAACGGATCATCGCAGTTTCTCAGCGCAGACTGCTCCTGCGTAAGTAACGCTCTGTCTTTATCTCCCCATTTGTCCCGAAATGACCGGAGCGCTTCCACCGGTATTCTCCGGCAAATATCTATGTTAAATTCCTGAGCATCGGAGTATGCCGCCGGTATCACCCACTCATAACCGCCGCAGTCAAACACTTTCCTTTCTATATGAATCGGACTTCCGCTCCCTTTATCTTTATCATTATTTCTGTAATTTTCTGCTTTCACTCTCTTCACCTACGGTTCCCTCTTCCTTTTTATATATTGTTGGCTGTTTATTCTCGTGTTAGAATTTTGTTAAAATTCCCTATATTGATGTTATAATTCCGTTAAATTTTTAATTTTATCTGAATATATAAGTATTTTGTTATATAGTATTTAGCTTTTTATATATTATTTGTAAATATTCTACAAATCAGATAAAATATCTCATATCCCGGGTATCTAAAAGCAATCCAATCAATCCAATTACAGGGCAGGCAATTACATAAAAAAACCGCCTGTCCCAAATACCGGCGTGCCGGATATGGCACCGCCAGAATCAAATAGGAGGATTATTTATGGAAATTAAATTGGATATGACACAAACTGTCTGTTTGGGGGTTCTGGTATTTTTAGCTGGTCAATTTGTTGTCAGTAAAGTCCATTTTCTGGAAAAGTATTGTATTCCTGCTCCGGCAGTCGGCGGATTGTTGTTCTCCATTATCAATATGGCCGGGGTTCAGACAGGTGCTTTTCAATTTGCATTTGACCAGACATTAAAAGATTTTTTCATGATCGCATTCTTTTCAACCATTGGATTCAGCGCAAGCCTTAAGATAATCAAAAAAGGCGGAATTGCTATTTTTATATTATTCTGTACTTCCTCCGTCATGCTGATTATACAGAATGTATGGGGGGTTGCAATCGCACGGGCATTTGGCTTAAATCCTCTGCTCGGCATGTGCGCAGGCTCTATCTCCCTGATGGGCGGCGTAGGGTCGTCTGCCGCTTTTGCTCCGATTATGGAACAAAACGGAGCCGTAGGGGGCCTGACTTTTGCCATTGCATCCGCAACCTTCGGCCTGGTTATGGGCGGTCTCGTCAGCGGCCCCATCGCTAAATTTCTCATTGACCGCCATAAGCTTAAGGACGTAAGAAAAACCGGCGTTAAAGAGGTGGATTACGGCAGTATTGAGGTGGATGAGGAAGCCAGTGTGATTGAGGTGTCTTCCATGCATAAGGCTTTTTTCCAAATCATAATTGCCATGGGTGCCGGAACAGTCATATCAAAATTAATCAGTCTGAGCGGAATGGTTTTCCCGGCCTATGTAGGCGCAATCTTCGCCGCCGCATTTATCAGAAATGGCGGAGAAGCTGCGCATATCAAGGTATATACGAAAGAAATCGATGCGTTGGGCAGCCTGTTCCTGAATATATTCCTGGCAATGACCATCATGGCCCTGGAATTATGGGAGCTTGCAGCGCTTGCACTTCCTCTGATTATCATTCTAATTGGCCAGGTTATTCTTCTCGCGGTATTTGCCGCCCTGATTATTTACAATACAAACGGCAGGGACTACGATGCGGCGGTCATGGCTGCCGGTTTCTACGGCTATGCAATGGGGGCTACCCCGAACGCAATGGCAAGCATGAGCGCCGTCGTTTCACATTATGACCGTCCGTCTCCAAAAGCTTTTTTCACCGTACCAATCGTAGGCGGCTTTCTGATGGATTTTGCAATGGCTATTCTCATTATCACTCATATGAACCTGATACTGGCCGGGGTTCTTTAGATATTCCCACAGCCGGGTATTCCTCTTGCAGACACAGCCAGGGGAATGCCCGGCTATACCAGAAATTTTTCTGCCACCGCTTTCAAAGCGCCGGGATTATCACGCTGCCACCGTATAAATCCCTTTCCGGACGCTTCCACCGCCTTGCCCAAAGCCAGGATAAAATCCGGCGCCTTCTCGTCCGGTATCACTCCCAGTTTCTCCCCCATCCGCTCGCTTCCCTGACGTTCGCAGCCGTTTATACTGAGCTGCCAGGCCGGTACCGCCGCCTTTTCTATTCTTATGATACAGCCCTGAAAGCCAAGCTCACCAATCTGATGGGTCCCGCAGGAGGAAGGACAGCCTGATATGTGAATCTGTGGAAGGATCCCGTCTGCAAATTGCGCCTCCCTGGAAGCCTGTACGAGTTTCTTTAAGAGCGCCTGCGAATCGCCGATACCCTGCTGGCATACGGAAGCGCCGATACAGGCAGCCGATGCCTCGAAGGCCGTCTCTGCGCCCCCCTCCGTCACCTTCAGAACCCCGGCAGCTTCCCGCCCGTCGCAGTTTATGATATAGACCGCCCCGCCGGGGGTCAGGCGCAGCTCAACCTGTTCCATATCCCTGATCACATTATAAATTTCCCGGAAAAAAGACGGCTTCGGGCTTCCGCCCACAGGATGGTACAATACGCTGTACAGCCCCTTTTGCTTCTGCTCTATTACCCGGGGATGAGCAGGCGCAGGAATGCGGCCTTCTTTGCTCACCAAGACGCACCTGGGATTCATCCTCAGGTTTTCTCCGCAGGTGAGAGCCGATTCAAGCATCTCACGAAATACCTCCCTGTAACGTTCTTCCCCGCCCAGGGCCTCTGGTATGAACCGGCTTCTGGCTTTAGCGCGGTTCTCATAATTTCCATATTCGAGATACAGATCATACATGGCCTTTACGTAATACAGAATTTGTTCCGGCTCCACCCCATCCGCCACCTTTATGCCAAAGGACGGATTGATTCCCAGACCTCCGGCGGAGTATACGTCAAACAGCCCGTCCGGCCGCGCTGCAAATCCAAGATCCCGGAATGTCGCATGCGTAATATTTTCCGCAGAATTTGAAAATGCAACCTTCAGTTTCCTCGGCAGCATTGGCCCGTGAATCCGGCTTAAAAGATAATCGGAGACCGCAAGAGAATAAGGCATAACATCAAAATACTCCTCCTTCTCCACACCGGAAAGAGGGGATACCATAACATTTCTTGGAAAATCTCCGCCTCCGCCCCTGGTTATAATTCCATGCTCCAGCGCCTCCAGGGCGATCCTGCATACGGTTTTCTCATTCAGGTTGTGAAGCTGCACGGTCTGGCAGGTGGTAAAATGCACAAGATCGATTCCGTACGTTTCAATGCATCCGGCCACAAATGCCAGCTTGTCCTTCTCCAGACGGCCGCCTGGAAGGCGCAGCCTCAGCATGCTGGCATTGCCGCCTCTCTGTGCATAACTTCCAAATCCTCCTGATATGCCTTTATACGTTTTCGTATCCAGCGTCTTATTATAGAAACGTCTGGTAGCTTCGATAAATTCCCGGTAATCCTGTTTCCACTGTTCCGGTTCCAGATTTTTGGGTTCCATATATTATGTCCTTTCCCTGATATCCTAAAAAACTTTGACATAATATATCATTCCTCAGCCGTTTCATTTCATTCTTCCAAATATAGCCTTGTTACAGGTGATTCCGGCGCAGCTGCTCCATCGCCCATTCATAATCCTTCTTATGTACGTAAAATGTATAGGAGCATTCGTCTCTTGCCATAAGTGCCATCGCCGCCGGTCCCATCCCGATTCCTCTCAGGCTCCCGCCCGGCTTTCCTGCGCCGCTGCTTACTTTGAAGGTATAATTAATCCCTGCCAGGGCGAGAGTGTCCCTGACCTCTGCCTGTTTTTGCATATTCTGTGTGGCATATACTTCCCTTCGGTTAAAGAGTGTCAGCATTTAACTCCCTCCTTTTTTATTTTTCCTGTATATCATATATCCGGCCGTGATAAGGACTAGTATCGCGGTGCCTATATATACCGGTGTGAAATCAATCTTTCCCGCTATAAATATTGCGGTCGGACCGTCGGCTCCCCCGATTATGGAAACGGCCGCCGCATCCTTTTTCGCAAGATTCAGGCCGCCAAGGCTCAGTATAACCGCTGCCCCCGTTATAATACCAAGAATAAATCCAACCATTTTCTCTTTTCTTTTCATTTCTATCTTCCTCTTTTCTTTATCTCTCAAATCCCAGAAATCTGGTTCCCTGGAATGTCAGACGCCCGCTGTCACCTTCTGCAAGCATACCGTATTCACTGCTTTTCACCGACAGCTCCATGCGGTCTCCGCTCTCCACCTGAAACGTTACGTAATAGCTGGTGGACGAAGTCATATGAGTGCCATGAGCGCCTGTAATATCACCGGCGTTGTGATGAGTGTGGCGGCTGACATGAGTACGCTTCGCCACGATCGACGCTTCTACGGTCAGCCTGGGAGACTGGTTGTTCTTATTCCACTCCCCGATACCGCGGATAATTGTAAAAATGATCAGGCCGAATACTGTAATAAAAATCAGGGAAAACATTATCTCAAATCCGCCTCCGAACATAAATGAATCTATATACATTACTCTCCTCCTTATCTGATTACAGTATATCTTATTTAGCCTCCCCGTTTTTTACTTTTTTCTGACAAATTCTGTAAATGTTTCATTCTTATGAATGAACGATAACTGCACGCCCCGCACACAGGTCACCGCAAAAAAGCAGGCCCGGTTAATCCCGGCGCCTGCCCGCATCGCATTTACATCGTTATTTCTGGTTAATATAATTCACCAGGCCTCCGGCCGTGATGATCTTCTGCATAAATTCCGGAAAAGCCTGTCCCTGATAGCTTGTATTCTTCGTCTTGTTTACGATGATTCCGCTGTCGAAGTCCACTTCCACCTCATCCCCGTTCCCGATTGCCATTGCCGCTTCCGGACATTCAATAATCGGGAGGCCGATATTGATGGCATTGCGGTAAAAAATCCTCGCAAATGTCTCTGCAATGACACAGCTTACCCCTGCACATTTGATTGCCAGAGGCGCGTGTTCACGAGATGAACCGCAGCCAAAATTCTTATTGGCGACTATGATATCGCCGTCCTTTACCTTTGTAATAAATTCTTTGTCAATATCTTCCATACAATGCTTAGCCAGTTCTTTTCCATCCGTCGCATTCAGGTATCTGGCCGGAATAATGACATCCGTATCCACATTATCGCCATATTTAAACACATGTCCACATGCCTTCATCTTTCTTCCTCCTCATCAATTCCCGCTGCTGTGCCGTCCGGCACAGCTAAGGTCGGTTCAAGCATTATAATCCCAGTTCACAGGGACAGCTTATTTTGCCTGTTACTGCACTGGCTGCCGCAACGGCAGGGCTTGCCAGATAAATTTCCGAGTCCACATGTCCCATACGGCCCACAAAGTTACGGTTTGTTGTGGAAATACATCTCTCACCCTCTGCCAGAATTCCCATATAGCCGCCCAGACACGGGCCGCAGGTAGGCGTGCTGACAACAGCTCCCGCCTCTACAAAGATCTCCATCAGCCCTTCTCTGATACACTGGAGATAGATAGCCTGAGTGGCCGGAATCACGATACAGCGCACTCCCTTTGCCACCTTGCGCCCTTTCAGAATCCCGGCGGCAATTCTCATATCATCGATCCGTCCATTCGTACAGGAACCGATCACGGACTGGTCAATCCTGACCTCTCCCGCTTCTTCAATGGTCCTTGTATTCTCGGGAAGATGCGGGAATGCGATTGTCGGTTTCAGTTCCGACAGGTCGATTGTATAAACTGCGTCATATTCCGCATCTGCATCCGCCTCATAGATTTTATAATCACGTTTGGAATGTTCCTTCATATATTCTTCCGTCAGTTCATCGACCGGGAAGATTCCATTCTTTCCTCCGGCCTCAATCGCCATATTGCAGATTGTAAACCGATCATCCATGGTCAGGTTTCTGATTCCGTCGCCGCAAAATTCCATAGATTTATAAAGAGCGCCGTCCACGCCGATCATGCCGATAATATGCAAAATCACATCCTTGCCGCTGACCCATCTGGAAGGTTTTCCCGTAAGTTCAAATTTGATAGCGGAAGGTACCTTGAACCAGGCCTTGCCCGTCACCATGCCGGCCGCCATATCCGTGCTGCCCACGCCTGTGGAGAATGCGCCCAAAGCGCCGTATGTACAAGTATGGGAATCCGCTCCGATCACAGCATCCCCCGCCACTACCAGGCCTTTCTCAGGAAGCAGGGCATGTTCGATTCCCATCTCTCCCACATCAAAGTAATTGGTAATATCGTGCCGGCAGGCAAATTCACGGCAGCATTTACAGTTCTGAGCCGATTTAATATCCTTGTTCGGGATAAAGTGATCCATAACCAGAGCTATTTTCTCATTATTAAAAACGGTCTGGTTATCCATCTTCTGCATCTCATTGATCGCAACCGGCGTTGTGATATCATTGCCCAGCACCAGATCCAAATCTGCTTCAATTAACTGTCCGGCTTTTACCTCCGAAAGGCCGGCATGTGCAGCCAGAATTTTCTGAGTCATTGTCATTCCCATGATTTGATTCCCTCCTAAAAATTATGTATTTACATTATAGCATCGGCCCTGTTATAATACAAATATATAATACGAATATATGTTATAAACCTCGGTTATAGGCAGACTGCACCGGCCCAATCTGTACAGCCTGCCCATGGCTTTCAAACATAGTTACAGTTCAGCCTTCGGCCAAACTGCAACAAATGATGCACAGAAACGGCAAAAACGCCGTTGATTGTGGTGAAAAGTTTACTTTTCGTCGCGCCGAGCCGCATAACTCGGGATTTTCGCAAAAAACAGCGAAAACACCTCGCGGAATACATCATGGCTGAACTGTTACCAAACATATCCAGATAAGGGGAGTCATTATGGAACAGCATTTATCCCAATATAAAATTTTCTACGCGGTAGCCAAAGCCGGCAATATTTCCAAAGCTGCCAAAGAGCTTTTTATCAGCCAGCCGGCAATCAGCAAATCCATCAGCAAGCTGGAGGAGAATCTGGGCGTCTCATTGTTTACAAGGAATTCCAGAGGGGTTCAGCTTACCGTGGAGGGACAGGTCCTTTTCAGCCACGTCAGCAATGCATTCGATACACTGGGGCGGGGTGAGAACGAGCTGAAACGGATCAAGAATTTTAACATCGGCCAGATTAAAATCGGAGTCAGCAATACGCTCTGCAAATATATTCTGCTCCCATACCTGAAGGGCTTTATTGATGAATATCCGCATGTCAAGATTATGATTGACAGCCAGGATACGGCCAGAACTATCTCGATGCTGGAACAGCAGAAACTGGACATAGGCCTGATTGCGGAGCCAAAGACAAGAAGGTCGCTCTCCTTTATGCCGGTTATGAGAATTGAGGATACCTTTGTCTGTACTAAATCCTATCTCGATAATCTGAAGATCCGGGAGGGGGAGGATGTGAATATCTTTTCTGCCGGAACGGTTCTTCTGCTTGACAGAAATAATATGACGAGGACTCATATAGACGCATATTTTGCAGAACATAATATAGAAATAAAGCAGGTTCTGGAGGCCACCACGATGGATCTTCTGATCGAATTTGCCAAAACCGGCCTCGGAGTCGGATGTGTCATCCGTGAATTTGTCCGAGGGGAACTGGCAGACGGTTCCCTGATTGAGATTCCTCTCAGTTCCCCTGTAAGAAGCAGAACGGTCGGATTTGCTTATAATCCTGCTTATGCTACTAAGACAATGAACAATTTTATCCGCTTCTGTTCATCAAAGTGATCGAAAAAGGATACCGTCCCAGCAGCGCTGAGCCAGTATCCTTTTCAGATTTATTTGGTTATAGCTTTTCAAACAGAGAACGCACCTGCGCCTCCGTCACGTTCTCAATTTTTTTCCCCGCCACATATTCAAAAGCCTCCTGCCATTCCCTGTCGCTGTAATGGTCCGGCTCTATTTCCGATACTGCCCTCTTCACCTGCTCAAACCGGCCGGAGTCATGGAGATCTGATATATACAGGCATCCCACAATTCGTCTCAATTCGTCTAAAATCCCCTTGCTCTTTTCCATCCACCTTTACCTCGTCCAAACAAATAGAAGTTTTATTTCCGTCGTATCACGTTTAATACCATACACAATCTATTTTATGGCATTATATGCTTCATGTCAATCTTTACTGCGCATATAATGCGCTAATTTTTACCAGTTTATGGCATAAACTATACGTATAAAGGCGGTGCAACTTATGTATAGCGAATTTGACTTTGGAAGAAGATTGTCGCAACTGCGCGAAAGGAAGGGAGTCTCAGCGCGTGATATGAGCCTTTCCATGGGACAGAACCCCGGATATATCAATAAAGTAGAGAATGGCAAGGCCATGCCGTCCATGGAAGTTTTTTTCTATATCTGTGAATTTCTGGCCATCACACCATCTGATTTTTTTGACGAAAAGAAAAAAGAGCCCTGGAAGCTGCATCAGCTTACGGAAGAATGCCGTTATCTGAGCAGTGAAAGTCTGGAACACATCCTGGCTATCGTGAAAGGGCTGGCTGAACACAACCGATGAAGCCGTTTAGGAAAGAATCCCGCGAGCGGGATTCTCCGCCTGCAGCGGGCCGCTGTGGCGACATAATACCTTACCGCCGCAGGCATTGGCTCACTTAGCTGCTTTTTTTCTGTTATTAAAAATCTGTCCTTCTAAATCTGCAATCGTTATATGCTTCAGCTCTTCCCGGCATTTCTGATCCAGCTGCTGATACAGGCCGTCCAACAGCCCGGCCATTCCGGAGGCAATCAGGCAATTCTTCTCCAGATTTCCGCTTTTCCAGGAGGATGATACAAACGCCACTCCCAGCGCGTCGGCAATCATGCACAAGTTTACCTTGGAGGCATCGGCGCTGAACTGATACCCTCCGTCCAGTCCCTCCTTCGTCGAAACAAGGCCGGCCTTTTTCAGGCTCGCCAGAATCTTCCTGACTCTCGCCGGATTTGTGCAGACATTCTCCGCCACCATCTCACTTGAAACCACCGTCTTTTTATGGTTTAAAAATACTAAAGCATGTACCCCTACTGCAAATTCACCTGTCATCCTTCTATTCCTCTTTCACTGTTTCATAAGTCCAGTCGATGATTCCTCCAAAATCATAAACCTGCGAATATCCCATCTTTATCAGCTTGTCGGCCGCCTCTTTGCTTCTCCGGCCCGACCGGCAGTATACCAGAATCTTATCCTCTTTCTCACTCAGCAGTTCCGGCTCTGTATCCGCTATTTCCTCATTCGGAATGTTGACTGCACCCGGCACATGGCCTTCCTTATACTCCTGGAGTGTTCTGACATCGACAATGGTCACATCCTCATTGTCCATCATATCCTTCGCATCCGCGGCCGTGATTTTGTGATACGCTTTGTTCTTCTGCGTTTCTTCCTGCGCTGCGGCATTCGCCCGGGCACATCCGGACAGTCCCATCATAATCAGAATCCCTACGCCTAATAATACCTTATTTTTCATGTTTTTTCACCTGTTTTGTAAAATTTGTCAGTTAACTGGTACCTGTGTTTCTGCCGCTTCCTCCGCCGGTCCTGCCGGCCCCGCAGCCTCCGGCTGTTCCGGTTCAGGAGCCTGTACGTCTCCGCCCTGTGTCCCGGCAGCGCCTTCCGATTCTGCCGCGCCTGCCGATTCTGCCGCGCCTGCAGTCTCTTCTATCTGAGGGAATGTGGTATTGCGCTGAATTACCCCGGCCTTACTCTTATAATAACTGTTATGCAGCGGTTCTTCTTTCAGGACCTGCCCGTCCTTGGTCAGGACACGGAAGCTTTTCCAGACAGAACCGTTCTGTCCCTGATCCACTATCTTCTCCGTTCCAAACGGTAATTGCGTGTTTTCTTCGTAGGACGGCGCAGTCGGTTCCGCATCCTGTACCTTCTCGGAACGGATGCTGACCTTGACCCCGTCGTCCAGAACGGGAATCCCCACAATCGACAGTTTCAGCTCCAGTCCGCTGACCGTGGCCCGCAGTACAACCGGCGCGGCGCTTGTATTAACGAATTTTAAATCCGGACCGGCATAGCCGTCAAAGCTGACCATGGCATCCTGCCCCTTTTCGACATAGGAGGGGGCAAAACTGTGCGCGTTCCGCTCCGTTGTCTTAAATCCGGCCTCAATGATCGAGTGGTAAAGTGTGGTGGAGACCTGACAGACGCCGCCTCCCGGCTCCTCTATCAGTACGCCGTTCCGGTAGGCTCCGGCCGGCTGATATCCCTTTTCCTTCGTTCTGTTCCCTGTTGTATTGTTGAAGGAAAATTCTTCCCCGGGCTTTAGAATAAGCCCGTCAATCGCCTCTGCTGCCAGGGTGACGTTTTTATTACGGTTTTTATTATTGGTTAATTTCGTTGTAAAGGTTCCGATTACCTGATACTGCGCTTTTGCCTGCGCCTGGGTACGGGCGGGCGGTGTAATGGAAAATGACGCTTCCACCGGACTTTTATAGTCCCCCTCTCTCACCGACCGCATAATGGACGTCACCAGATTATCCTGATCCAGATTCCGCCCGTTCCGGTCTTTGGAATATTCATATACGCCTGTTTCCTTGTTATAGGACACCACATTGGAATCCACAGGCTTTTGATCCCATTTGTCTGCCAGTCCTGCCGCCTGTTCCCGGATATCCTGCTCCATCCGCTCATAATCAAAGGAAAGCTTTACTTCCTCTGCCTGTCCGGGCGCGCTCTCCAGTATGCGCGCAATCTCCGCCTCCACCGGATTTCTCAGTTCCACCGTCTCATCCGGGCCCTGTACCTTAATGGGACCTGAAAATTTTTCCGATAAAACCTTTGCCGCTTCCTCTTTGGAAAGTCCGCTGATATCTATGCCTTCCGCAATCACTTTCTGCTGCGGCTTTCTATCTGCACCCTCTGCGTCTGCTCCGGCCCCGCCGCTCTCCGGCCTCTGCAGCTGCGTCTCGCCGTATACGGCTGTCTGCCGCTTCTGAAGCAGCGGCACCGTGACGGCAATCACTGCGGCTGCGGCAATACCGGCCGCCCCATAAATGAGGAGCCTGCGCTTTTGGCGGGCTGCGGAATTCTTTCTGCGCCTTGACATATTGATTCTTTTTTCCCTGCTTCCTGGTTTATTATATTTTCCTGTCATTTTATCATCGTCCTTTTAGAATGGATTTTTCCGAGAATATCATATCCATTTTCTTCCATCTGTATTTTTTCAAATTACAGTTTGTACTGTTACAATATCAGATACAGTTAAATCTGTCAATATCTTTTTTTAAAAATCGGAAGAAAGAACTCCGCTCGAGAGATTCTCCGCCTGCGGCGGGTCGCTTCGGCAACATAATTCCTATCGCCGCAGGCATTGGATCACTTAGCGAATGTAACGAGCTTAGTGAACAAGCCCTCTTTAGAGCTGCGATCCTCCGCGGAGCGGTTTTTATTTAACAGGAGAACTTTCCTGTTAAACGATAATCTGCACGCTCCGCGCACAGGTCACCGCCTTCAATAAAAAAAGACACCCGACAGTCATCTGAACTGCCAGGTGTCACGCCTTTACGTATTCGGTAGTGAAATCGTTAACCATACTGGTTTTCTGTTTGCCAATCAAATGTTCTAATTCATCGGCAGATAACAATCCTTTTAAATAAATCTGCACAATTTCAACCTGACCGGAGCCAATTTCAGCTACAAGCTCTAATTTACTAATTTCTCTCACCTCCTGTCTCTAACATCAGCTTAATAATATCACAGCATTGGCCGGCCTGCTTTAAATATCAGTAAAGGAATTGTATTTTTTATGTAAGTTTCGCTTTCATCACGCATTCCTGTTAAACGATAACCTGCACGCTCCGCGCAACTGTCACCGTCAACAATTAAAAAGACGGTCTCCGCAAAGACCGTCTCATCCCTGATTTAATCATATTCTGATTATCAGTTATCAATTAATTTGTTCGTATCGTTCCAGCTGTAAAGCTTACGCAGTTCGGTTCCTGTACTCTCAAGCAGATGGGCCGCTTCTTTCTTTCTCATCGCATTGAAATGCGGGCAGTTCACCTGGTTCTCAAGAAGCCAGTTCTTTGCGAATGTGCCGTCCTGGATATCGGTCAGGATCTGCTTCATGGCCTTCTTTGTCTCATCTGTGACAATCTTAGGTCCTGTTATGTAATCGCCGAACTCGGCCGTATTGGAAATGGAATATCTCATTCCTGCAAAACCGCTCTCATAAATCAGGTCTACAATCAGCTTCATCTCATGGATACACTCAAAATATGCGCTCTCAGGCTCATATCCTGCTTCTACCAGAGTCTCAAATCCTGCCTTCATCAGGGCAGTTACGCCGCCGCAGAGAACTGCCTGCTCACCGAACAGATCTGTCTCGGTCTCCTCACGGAATGTTGTCTGTAAAACGCCTGCTCTTGCTCCGCCGATAGCCAATGCATAAGCCAGTGCCTTGTCATGTGCTTTTCCCGTATAATCCTGATGAACGGCGATCAGACATGGTACGCCTCTTCCAATCTGGTATTCGCTTCTTACCGTATGGCCCGGTCCCTTCGGCGCGATCATCGTGACATCCACGTTCTTTGGAGGTACGATCTGTCCGAAATGAATCGCAAAACCATGAGCAAACATCAGCATGTTGCCTTCGTCCAGATTCGGCTCCACAGACTCTTTATACATCTGGGCCTGTTTCTCATCGTTAATCAGCACCATGATAATATCTGCTTTTTTAGCTGCTTCTGCCGCTGTATAAACTTCGAATCCTGCCGCTTCCGCTTTAGCCCAGGATCTGCTTCCTTCATATAAGCCGATGATTACATGACAGCCTGATTCCTTTGCATTAAGTGCATGGGCATGTCCCTGGCTGCCGTAGCCAATCACGGCAATTGTTTTTCCTTCTAATAATGCTAAATTGCAATCTTCCTGATAATAAATCTTTGCCATTCTTTGTACTCCTCCTTGGGATATGTTAAAGTTGATAATTTTATAAAGAATGCCGCCGACGCCTCTCTGTACGCCTTTGGCGACACTTTGTAACTCGGTTACGGAAGAAAACGGACGTCGTCTGCCCCTCTGGAAAGCCCCGTAAGTCCGGTTCTCGCCAGCTCCAGTATCTCATAATCCTCCAGAAGGTTAATCATCGCATCCAGCTTGGACTGGTCTCCCGTAAGCATTACCGTAACGGATTCCTTGCCCACGTCTACGATTGAGGCACGGAAAATCTCGGCGATGGCGTTAATCGCCATTCTCTCGCTGGCATTCGCCCTCACCTTCACCATCATAAGCTCCCGATAGACGGAATGTCCCTCCCGGAGTTCCTTAATATCGTGAACATCCTCCAGCTTTCCGAGCTGCTTCTGGATCTGTTCCAGAACCTGCTGATCCCCCAGAGACACTACCGTCATCCTGGAATATCTCGGATCTGCCGTGACACCTACGGTAAGACTTTCAATATTATATCCGCGGCGGCTGAAAAGTCCCGCTACTCGGCTCAAAACACCGGCGGTGTTATCTACTAATAATGATAAAACAATTCTGCTCATCTGCATTCCCCACCTCGCTATGTCATGATGTTGGGGTCAAAAGGTCTTTTGACCCCTTTGATACCGGATTGCTCCGCACTGCGTGCTCTCACAATCCTCAAAAACATTCGCAATCCGCTCATTTTTCTGCGAAAAATGGCTTCTGGTATCATGTAATACAGTTAATGATAACAATCAAACCTTTCTTTGTCAACTAATTAAAAGGAATGGGTAGTATTACTTACAGATATACCGCTCTTATTCCGCAATATTTTCATGAAATTAAGTTGACAGCTTCTTTTTGTTATGTCATACTTTAATAAGTAGTTTTAATAACCACATTTGGAGGTTCTTGATTATGGAAAATAAGATGAATGATAATAGAGTTCCCCGTGAAAGGGTGGCCATCCTGATTGATTCCGGATGCGATGTGACAGAGGAATTAATCAGGCAATATAATATGAAGCTTCTGCGTCTGCACGTTATCTATCCGGAGAAGGATTATTCCGACGACTTAGATATTTCACCGCAGACTGTGTACGAGCGTTTTCCCGGAGAGATTCCGCATACCTCCACCCCAAGTCCCCAGGAAGTAAAGGATATGGCAGATGAGCTGAAACGGGAAGGCTACACCCATGTGCTGGCCTTTGCCATTTCAAGCGGCCTGAGCGGAACGTACAATACCATGTGCAGCGTTCTGAATGAGGAAGAGGAACTGACTTCCTTTGTCCTTGATACACGCAATATCTCCTTCGGTTCCGGGGTTCTGGCTGTCTGGGCCGCCCAAAAGCTGGAGGAAGGAATGCCTTATGAAGAGCTTGTCCGGCTTCTCCCCGGCAAGGTACAGGATTCTAAAATCTTATATTACATGGACACGCTGACCTATCTGCAGAAGGGGGGCCGAATCGGACTTGTCACCTCCATCGTAGGCAATATCCTGAACCTGAAACCCATCATCTCCTGCAACGGGGAAGGCGTTTATTATACCGTCGCTAAAATCAGAGGTTCCAAGCAGGGTATGACAAAGCTGTTAGCCGAGGCAAAAGATTTTGCCGGAGACGGACCCGTATGGTTTTCCCTGTTAAACGGCAACGCTGCCGCCGCTTCCAACGAGATGCTTAAGCGTATTACCGAAGCGCTGCCTGAAGGAAAACATCTTCTTTCAAAGCAGATTGCCGCCTCCCTTGCCGTACATACCGGCCCCGGACTTCTGGGAATCGGGATCCTCAAAAATCCGTGATGATTTCCCTTCAAAAATAACTCCATTCGAATATTGTAAAGCCGCAGCAGTCTGTCGTTTATTCCTTGAGCCAAATAAACCGGATGCTGCGGCTTTTTAATTGAAGGCGGTGACCTGTGCGCGGAGCGTGCAGGTTATCGTTACAGTAGATTCTGCTGTATATTGGTAATATTTCTCCATCCCCTGGAAAAAAATTCCAAATTTTAGTATACTTAGTAAATGACTGTTTTTAATCCGATTTTATAAAGGGGGGAGCGGATGCATCCAAATCAATTATTCATTGAAAAATCAGAAAAGATTCTAAGGACCAGACCAAAGGGCTGCTGCTATCTTCTTTATCTGGACATAACAGATTTCCAGTATATCAATTTCTGTTATGGTACTGAAGCCGGAGATCGTCTGCTTCAGGCAGTGAATGATTATACTGCCGGCCTGCCCTTTGTGCTTCTCTGTGAAAGACTGTACTCAGATTATTTTCTCTGTATCCTGTATTTTCCCGGAGAGACGCCGGATGAAAAAGCCGTACAGGCTGTGGAGCACAGCCTCAATGGTTTTATGGCCGAACAGCAGAAGCTGTATCCGGCCTGTAAACTGAGATTTGCCTGCGGACTCTGCCGTACCGGTACGCAGGAATTATCACATACCATTGAAAGCGCCAATCTGGCCCGTAAGGAGGCCAAACGGCTGGACACCGGCTCAGCCGTTCTCTACAGCGAAGAACTCGTCCAAAAAACCGTCACCCGTTATGAGCTGGAGCAGACACTGAATCAGGCTGTCAGGGAGCAGAGATTCTGTTTCTATCTGCAGCCCAAAGTAGATCTGACCAATGGACGGATCATCGGTGCGGAGGCACTGGCCCGGAGGATTGGACAGGACGGCACCGTTATATACCCCGACAGTTTCCTTCCCGTGATGGAGTCCTCCGGAACTGTGGTAGAGCTGGATCTGCTTATCTGCAGGCAGGTCTGCGCTTTTTTGTCAGGAAGGATCAGACAAGGCCTCCCTGTTGTACGCACATCCGTCAACCTTTCCAGGCTGCATATTAAAAATAAGGATACAGCCTCTTCTCTTCACGCAATCGCGCAGGAGTACCAAATTCCTCCGGAGCTGCTGGAATTTGAACTAACCGAAACCATTCTGCTCGATGAACTGACCGGTGCAAAAAAACTGATTGACCAGCTTCGCACCTATGGTTACCGTGTCTCAATCGATGATTTTGGTTCCGGGTACGCCGGTATCAACATATGGCAGGAGCTGAATTTTGACTGCCTGAAGCTGGACGGATGTTTTCTCTCCGAAGACCCAGAACTGAAAAAGAAAAATGAGGCCCTTGTCCCCAATATTATCAATATCGGCCACCGCCTCGGTATCAGTATCTTATGTGAAGGAGTGGAAACGGCCGGACAGTGCACTTACCTGACACGTCTCGGCTGCACCACCGTACAGGGATTTTACTTTACCCATCCGATAGCTCCGGACGTTTTTTATGACATTTACCGGAAGCAGAACGGTTGTTACCCTCTTCCTTTCCGGAATAACCACAATACGGAACGGACGGCTCATGAATCCGGTGGATTGCCAAAGTCCGATGTGGATCCGTCCTTAAATCCGTCCCTGAATCCGAAATGGTATATTCCGCTTTCCTTATGTTCTCTATTTATGGCGGTATGTGTGATTCTGGCCACCATATTTTACCAGCATATTGCCCGGGAGCAGTTTAATGAACTGGTGCTGGAGAATCTGGATTCCTGTATGAACGGACAAAAAGCGGAGATTCTTTCGGGTATTGAAAGTATGAGTTCAACGCTCCGGAACCTTTCCGTGCTGATTTCCCAGCGCGGTGACTCGAAACGGGCAGAGGAATTCCTTCAACCACTGAATAAAGGCGAGCCCCCGGGCAAATATTCCTGGCTGTCCGCAGCGAATATAGAACAGGCAGAAGAATTATTCCCCTTAACGCAGGAGGACCAGACTGCTGCGCTCCGGCTGAAGAAGGGAGAAACCGTCATATCCAATCTGATTCCTTCCCATCGGCCGGATAATTTATATTATTATGCCGTGGCCGTTCCAGTCTTTGAAAACGGTGTTTTTTCCGGTGCGATTTGCGGCACCGTCAATGCGCAGAGCCTCACCGGCACCTCGCTCTATTCTACAGCCCAGGGCTCTGTTATCGGCTGCTTTATCACAGACGGCAATGGAACGGTTCTGCCGTCCGCAGGAGAAGAAGAATACGCCACATTGGCCGGATGCATTGCGGAGCTGAATATCCGGCCGGATGCACATTCCTCTGATATCGCCACTGTTTTATCAGCGCCGTCCGGGAACTGGAAACTTGGCACCAGAGACCGGATCCCCTTCTATCTGTCCAGGGCTGATTTAGGCATAAACGACTGGCATGTTACCGTACTTTACAGGGCAGATAAGGCCGCCGCCCGTTCAAACAGGATTACCACGGCCTCTCTCTGTTGTACGGCAGCTTTGTTTACCGCTATAATATTGATTTACCTGATTATTTTCCTGTATATGAAGAGAATCCAGAAGAAATTTTCCATGGAGGAGCAGCGCTACCTTCTTCTGGAGCAATTCTCCGATACTGTGCTTTTCGATTATGACTGCCTTAAAGACACAATCCGCTTTACCCCTAATGCAGACAGACTGTTTAAAATCCACGATCTCGTGCAGCACAATTACCTGCACGGCCTGGATGTCAAATATATCTATGCCGGAGACATGGAAATAATTCAGTCCCTGCTCATGGGCCAATCCGTTCAGAAGGAAATCCGGATCCGGCTTCTTCATCCGACTGAAGACCGCTATTTCTGGTGCCTTGCCCAGTTCCGGTATCTGTTTGAACATGATACTCTCGTATCTGTCGTCGGAAAAATAACAGATATTGATGAACAGAAGCTGCATGAAGATTATCTGATTGAAATTTCGGAAAAAGACGGGCTCACCGGCCTGCGCAACAAAGCCTCAGCCGAGGCAAAAATCAGAGAAAGCATCCAAAACGGAGCCGACGGCACCCTCCTTATGATCGATGTGGATAATTTCAAACAAATCAACGATCAGTTTGGTCACACCGCCGGTGACAGCGCCCTTATTTTTCTGGCCGATTGCCTGCAGAAGACGTTCCGCTCCAATGATATACTGGGCCGGGCCGGAGGGGATGAGCTTATCGCTTATATGGAAGGCGTCTGCAACAGAAATATTGCCCAAAAGAAGGTGGAACTGCTGATGTACTACATACGCCAAAGCACCAGCCAGGGTCTCCCCTTTATCTCTGTCAGTATCGGCATTGCGCTCTGTCCTGATGACGGTATGTCTTATGAAGAGCTGTTTACCGCTGCCGATCAGGCCATGTACGAAGCTAAGAACAGGGGGAAAATGCAGGCTCAGTTCTATGGGGATATGGCATGATAATGCTAAAAACATGCTTTTCCGGCCTTTCTTCACCTTAACTGAAAAACGGGGATGCAAACGCATCCCCATTTTCAATAACCGGATTTGACATCGGCCGACGGCTCAGTCTTTTTCCGTCACATCGCTCCTATCCGGCTTTCCCAGTCACTACCATATTTAAAGGCCATCTTCATCTCACTTCCCACACTGATAAAAACCTCGTCATCCGGAATCTCCTCCCTGCGGTACCAGCCGGCCTCCGACAGCTCATCCTCCTCAAGCCGAATCGTATCGTCTCCGTCCAGTTCGGCAAAAAAGCCTATCATCTCCGTATCGGTAAACGCCCATGGCTGACTCTTGAAATAGCGGATATTCCGAACCTTAAGTCCTACTTCCTCCATTACTTCCCTCTGCACCGTCTCTTCAAAGGTCTCCCCAATCTCTACAAAACCGGCTATCAGGGCGTAGCCTCTATAGGGCCTGTCGCGGTATCTTGACATTAAGAGCTTATCTCCGTTCGTGACCGCCACGATAACGGCCGGTGAAATTTTGGGATACTCAATCTGTCCGCAGACCGGACAGACGAGGGCGCGTTCCGTTGTACTGTCCGTTGTGCCCGCACCGCAGCGGCCGCAGAATTTCCTGCTCTCCCGCCATCTCCATATCTGGGTCGCCGTGATAGCGGCAAACGCCTGATACATTGGTTCCATCAGTCTGAAATACTGTGTCCCTTTAAAGGCAAAACGGCCGGTTTCTGCCACCGCATTCTCTTCCTTATTCTCTATCAGGAAATAAGATTTTTCATCAATTGCAAACAGATAGACCGCCCGTTCCACGGCATCGGCAACCACCTCCGTAATTTCAGAAAACAGGGGAATCTCATAGACCGCTTCCGGTTTCTGCGCTTCCCGTCTCCGGGCAGCCGTAGTCTGTTCTCTGTCAATCAGCAGAGTCCGGTTATTATGTATCACCAAAACATAATCCGCAGCCTCCGGCCTCCTCGTCTTAAAGGCGTTGTCGTATCTGTGTGGGGCAATATCCTGAATCATAGCGTGTTCCATCCTTTTCGTAAATTCTATACCATCTTTCGATTGAATTATTATATTGCTTTTTTTCGATACTTGCAATGGTATTGATGAAAATTACGCCGCCGGATTCACTATAGTTTACTGTTACACCATGCCAAAAAGCGGCAGGCTGTAAACAATAACACCTCGCGGAATACAACCTGTGAACAGTAACCTCTATAGTTCTGATCTCAACTTCTTCAACAATTTTTTTACCTCTTCTTCCCCGGCTGAAGAATACAGCTTTCCGTCCAGCAGAAAATTCGGAGCTGTCCTGCATTGCTTCAGGCAGTCCCTGGTCTCCAGCAGGACTTTCTTATCCGAAGAAAGGGCGCCGGAAGCCGGGATCTTCCCTTTAATCCCAAGTTCTTTTTTTACTGTGTCCAGGAGATTTTGGCCTTCCCTGTGACAGTTTTTTCCGGTGCAGAACGTCATCCTGTGCCGGTAGGGAGCCGGTTTAAGGCTCTTGTAAAGTTTCATGATACAGTCAATAACAGACAGCTTGACTCCTGCCGCTTCAGCCGCCATTTCCTTATGTTCAGCAGAAATCCAGCCGTAAAGCTCCTGTATTTCCTGCATCATAGACACAATATTCTCCTGTGATGAGGGTGAAGTCATGCTGCTGTAATAACTCAGTATTTCTTTCAGCTCTTCCTCCCGTCTTTCCTGATCCGTTCCTGCCTCCATTTCCCGCTCGGCTCCTGTCTTTCCACGCTTATCCTGTTTTTTCATGCTGCTTCCTCTCTCCTGCTTACACTTTTTAAAATAGTATGGACACAGTAAGGAAGTTTTATCCTTTTAGCAGATAATCATGTACCAAAATCCGAACTGATATTACCGCACTTCTGCTTATGACAGCCGGCCTTTAAAATCTTCATAACCAAATTCTTTCACCGGCCGGAACCTTCCCTGTAAATCCCTGAGTACGAGAGACGGCAAAGGCATTCCGTTAAACGTGTTATTTTTGACCATGGTATAAAGCGCCATATCAGAAAATATCACCTTTTTTCCTTCCGTCAGCGGCGTGTCGAAGGAGTAGTCGCCAATGACATCACCGGCCAGGCAGGTCGGGCCGCCCAGACGGTATGTGTGCGGCTTTTCTCCCGGCTCCCCGCCCCCAAGCACCGGCGGCCTGTAGGGCATCTCCAGCACATCCGGCATATGGCAGGCTGCCGACGTATCAAGTACCGCTATCTCTATTCCGTTTTCCATTGTTTCAAGAACCGTGGAGACGAGAAAACCGGCATTCAGGACCACAGCCTCCCCCGGCTCCAGATATATTTCCAGGCCGTACTTTTCCCTGAGTTTCAATATCAGGCGTATCAGCCTCTCCCGGTCATAATCTTCCCTGGTGATATGATGGCCCCCTCCCAGGTTAAGCCATTTAAGGCGCGGCAGATAGTTTCCGAACTTTTCCTCCAGCGCCGCAAGCGTCGTCTCGAGGGCATCGGAATTCTGCTCACAGAGCGTGTGAAAATGAAATCCATCCAGATACGGTAAAAGTTCCGTTTCAAACTTCCCTGCGCTCTCCAGGTTCCGCTTTGTCGTCCCCAGTCTGGAGCCGGGAGAACAGGGATCGTAAATCGCATGGCCTTCCTGTGTGGAGCATTCGGGGTTCAGACGCAGCCCGGCCGACTTTCCCGCCGCTTTGACCCGTTCCCCGTATTTCTTCACCTGGGACGGCGAATTGAAGACGACGTGATCTGCATATCTGAGTATCTCATCGAATTCGTCTTCCCTGTAAGCGGCCGAAAAGACATGGGTCTCCCCGCCGAATTCCTCATGCCCCAGTCTGGCCTCGAAAAGTCCGCTGGCTGCACTTCCCGCCAGATATTCCCGGAGAAGGGGATAGACGGAGAACATGGAAAATGCCTTCTGGGCCAGCAGGATCTTACATCCGGCCCTCCCGGAAACCTCCCTGAGAATCTCCAGGTTCTGTTTTAACAGTGTTTCATCCACCAGATAATATGGGGTTTTCAGCAATCCATCCCAGTATTCCATCGATCCTTCTCCTTTATTTTCCAGTATTCTTTTTCATCATTTATTAATCCACCAGCGCCGGCTCAAAGGACTCCTTCCATGGAAGGCCCCATTTATTCAGCGCATCCATGAACGGATCCGGATCGAATTCTTCGATATTCCAGACACCGGGTTTCTTCCAGGTACCGTTCATAACCAGCATTGCCCCTATCATGGCCGGAACGCCGGTGGTATAGGAAATTGCCTGGGAACCTACTTCTTTATAGCATTCCTGATGATCACAGATATTGTACAGGTAATACTTCTTCTCTTTGCCGTCCTTTTTCCCCTGGAAAATGCAGCCGATATTCGTCTTGCCCACCGTGCGCGGCCCGAGCGAAGCCGGATCGGGGAGAACCGCCTTTAAAAACTGGAGCGGCACAATCTCCCGGCCCTCGTACATAATCGGTTTGATTGATGTCATCCCCACATTTTCCAGACATTTGAGATGGGTCAGATAGCTCTGGCCAAAGGTCATGAAGAAGCGGATGCGTTTGATTCCCGGCATGTTCAGGGCCAGTGATTCAATCTCCTCATGGTGGAGCAGATACATATCCTTCTTTCCGACTCCCTCAAAATCGTACTCTCTCTTTATCTCCATCGGCTCCGTCTCCACCCAGCGGCCGTCTTCCCAGTAGGAGCCTTTGGCAGATACCTCACGGATATTGATTTCCGGATTAAAGTTTGTGGCAAAGGGATAGCCGTGATCGCCTCCGTTGCAGTCCAAGATATCGATATAGTTAATCTCATCAAATTCATGCTTCAGCGCATAGGCTGAGAATACGCCGGTCACGCCCGGATCAAAGCCGCTTCCAAGAAGGGCCGTAATACCTGCCTTTTCAAATTTTTCACGGTACTCCCACTGCCATTTATATTCAAATTTCGCCGTGTCCTCCGGCTCATAGTTGGCCGTATCGATATAATGGGTCTTCGTCGCCAGGCAGGCGTCCATAATCGTTAAATCCTGATACGGCAGCGCCAGATTCAGCACCACATCCGGTTTATACGCTTCAATCAGGGCAACCAGCTCCCCGACATTGTCCGCATTCACCTGCGCCGTCTCGATTTTCGTCCTGGTGGAGCCTTCCAGCTTCTCTTTTAACGCGTCACACTTTGATTTTGTACGGCTGGCAATGCAGATCCCCTCAAATATTTCGCTGTTCTGGCAGCATTTGTGAATTGCCACGGATGCAACGCCCCCGCAGCCGATAATTAACGCTTTTCCCATGCTTTATTCCTCCTTGCATTTCTCTGCTTTACTTATTATTCTGTATTATTTAATAATTCGTTTAATACCCTGCTTTATTGCCCGATTTATTTATTGCCTGCTTTATTTATTGCCCGGTTTTATACTATCCGACAGTGCGATCAGCATCTCCCTGACAATCTTGCAGGCCACGGCCGTGGATGCACCGGATACGTCCAGCATCGGAGCCAGTTCATTGACATCACAGCCGGCTATCTTTGCATTCTTGCAGACCAGCGTCACGGCGCTGCGAAGCTCGTCAAAACTCACGCCGCCCGGTTCCGGCGTTCCCGTACCCGGAAAGACCGAGGTGTCCAGCACATCCAGGTCAACGGTCAGATAGACCGGCTTTCCCTGCAGTGCCCGGAGCGCCTCCATAAGACTCTCCTGCGCCAGATTAAAGCGGTGGGTATATACGTGTTCCCGCCCCCAGCTCCACTCCTCCCTGTCTCCGGAGCGGATGCCGAACTGATATATGCGGCCGTCGCCCAAAAGCTCATGGCACCTTCGGATCACGCAGGCATGGGACAGCTTCGCACCCAGGTAATCATCCCTCAGATCGGCGTGGGCATCGAAATGTATGATATGGAGATCCGGATATTTCTCCCTCACGGCCCTGACGGCCGCCAGAGTTACCAGATGCTCCCCGCCAATCATAAACGGCACTTTTCCATCTTTTACTATCTCTCCCGCCCTCATTTCCAGGTCGGACAGGGCTGCCTCCGCACTGCCGAAGCACAGCTCCAAATCTCCGCTGTCAAATACGGCGCAGTCAAGCAGGTCTTTATCCTGGTATGGGGAATAGCTCTCCAGACCGTAAGACTCCGAGCGCACCGCCCTGGAACCGAACCTGGCTCCGGGCCGGTAGGAGGTGGTGGAATCAAACGGTGCGCCGTATAAAACGATATCCGCCTCCTCATACGGTGCGTCACAAGCCAGAAAATTCTCAATATTTGCCTTCAACATCTTCTAACATCTCCTCTACGTAAGCGGGCAGGTAAAATGCGCCCTTATGAAGTGTGGTGGTATAGTATCGGCAGGATAAGCCCCGCATGTTCCACCTGGTTTCATTCAAATCCTTAAGCGGATGGTATTTCTTTGATGCAAACCCAAACAGCCAGTGTCCCGACGGATAAGTCGGAATATGGGCCTGATAGACGCGGCTGATGGGGAAGGATTCCACGATCCGCTTATGCGCCCTCTTGCAGGCCTCCGCATCGGCGTCATAAAACGGGCTTTCATGCTGGTTGACCATGATTCCGTCTTCTTTCAGAGCCTTATAGCAGTTACCGTAAAATTCCCTGGTAAACAGTCCCTCCCCCGGTCCGAAGGGATCGGTGGAGTCCACAATAATCAAATCGTACTGATTCTCACAGGAGCGGACAAATTTCAGGCCGTCTTCGTAGTGGATGGTGAGCCTCTCGTCATCCAGGCGGCAGGCTGTCTTCGGCAGATATTTTCTGCACACCTCCACCACCAGGGGATCGATTTCCACCATGTCAATGTGTTCTATCTCATGGTAACGGGTCAGTTCCCGGATTACTCCTCCGTCCCCCGCGCCAATCACCAGCACCTGTTTTACCGCCGGATGGACAGCCAGAGGCACGTGTGTGATCATCTCGTGATAGATAAATTCATCCTTTTCCGTCAGCATCATATAACCGTCCAGCGTCAGAAACCGTCCAAATTCCGGGGAATCAAAGACGTCAATCCGCTGGAATTCACTCTTGCCGCTGTAGAGCTGGCGGTCTACCCGAATGGACAGCTTTACCCCCGGCGTGTGTTTTTCAGAAAACCAGAAATTCATGTTATACTCCTTTCAGTAGAGATTTAGTTAAGCAGGTGAGGACGCCGCCGGAACGGCCGCTGATTGTCTCACACGTTAAGTGCGGGGGCGGACCTTGTCGCGACCACTCAGTGCTTCCGTGTGCTGGAAATACGATATGCCTTCAAGGCGCCCTTATGAAAGAATTGCGGAAGTTTGATATCGGCCTGCCAGAAACACGTAGTGGCGCGACAGGGCCCTCCCCATTTAAGGTTGGAGACAATCAGCGACCGGAGCGGACCATGTCCGGTGTGCGAAAACCTCCGCCTGAGTCTTCCGTCCCCGGCAAAAACCTGAACGGGGGAAGTAGGCGGAATCAATTCTGGAGGGGATATGGAAGCCCATCCGTGCTTAATGAGGTTTCTCACGAATTTAGCACGGCTATGCGCTTCGAAAAGTGCAAACGGTCCCCGTAAGAATTCATTCCTGCCGGATTCACCCCCTCACGACAACCTCCAACCGGGGACGGAATACTCATCCAGTCCCCCTCACCACACCGGACATAGCCCGTTCCGGACGCGTCCTCCAAACCTCAGTTAAATCTCCAATACATTCAACCTCTCAATTGCGGCATCCTCCGGCCCTGTCATCGAACATCCCTTATCCTTTGCATAGCGTATGTAGTCGATAATCTCTGCCGTGATCCGTTCTCCCGGTGTCAGGATCGGAATTCCGGGCGGATAGCACATGACAAATTCACTGCAAATGCGTCCGGCCGTCTCGCCGATGGGCAGGGATTCTTTTTCCGCGTAGAATGCCTCCTGGGGCGACAGGACTACCACCGGATCGATATAATCATAATCCATCAGGCTGGATTTATCTCGGCTGAACCGGCGCCGTATCTCCGAGAGGGCGCTTACGAGCCGTTCCACCTCCCTCTGTCTGTCTCCGATAGAAAGGTAGGCGAGGATATTTCCTAGATCGCCGAATTCAATCTGGATATCGTACTCATCCCTCAGCAGATCATAAACCTCGATTCCCGCCAGGCCGATATCCCTCGTATGGACAGAGAGCTTCGTCACATCGAAATCAAAGATGCTGTCTCCATTGACCAGTTCCCTGCTGTATGCGTAATAACCGCCAATTTTATTAATCTCATTCCTGGCGTACCCGGCCAGCTCCGTCACCTTCCCAAACGCCTCTTTTCCCCTGAGGGACAGATTCCTTCTGGAAATATCCAGACTGGACAAAAGAAGGTAGGAGCCGCTGGTGGTCTGGGTCAGGTTGATAATCTGTCTCACATAGCCTGTGGACATCGCCGGGCCTGTAAGCAGGAGGGAACTCTGGGTCAGGCTCCCACCCGATTTATGCATCGATATGGCTGCCATATCGGCTCCTGCCGCCATTGCGGAGACGGGCAGTCCCTCTCCGAAATAGAAGTGGGTTCCGTGTGCCTCGTCTGCCAGACAGAGCATCCCATGCTCATGCGCCAGCCTGGCAATGGAGCGTAAGTCGGAACAGATTCCATAGTAAGTCGGATTATTTACAAAGACGGCCTTTGCATCCGGATTTTCCTCGATGGCCTTCTTCACATCCTCAAGCCTCATACCAAGGGGTATGCCAAGCCTCTTGTCACCGGCCGGATTGACATAGACCGGAACGGCTCCGCAGAGAACCAGCGCCCCCATAATGCTGCGGTGGGCATTCCTGGGAAGAATGATTTTCTCCCCCCGCTTCACGGCTGCCAGCACCATGCTCTGCACCGCCGAGGTCGTACCTCCCACCATCAAAAACGCATGGGCTGCGCCGAACGCCTCCGCTGCCAGACGTTCCGCATCCGCGATAACCGACACCGGATGGCACAGGTTATCGAGAGGCTTCATGGAGTTGACATCCATCTGCATACACGTTTCCCCGAGAAGAGCCGTCAGCTCCGGATTCCCCCTCCCTCTCTTATGGCCCGGCACATCGAAGGGAACCACCCTCATTTTCTGAAATTTCTCCAGCGCCTCGTAGATGGGCGCCCTTTCCTGGGTAAGTCCGGTCATAGTAATCACCTCCCTGATTAGTATATATTGCGTCCGCTGAAAATCTCGATCATTTCCCTTCTCAGGCTGTCCATAATGGAAAGCCTCGTCCTGGGCGGAAGCTCATAGACATCCGTTTTGAACAGATAGTTCTGCAAATCAATATCCTTCACCATCATTTTCGTATGGAAAAGGTTGGCCTCATACACATTGATATCCACCACGTCATACCGGCGCAGCGTCTCCTCTGCGATATAATCCTGAATGGATTTGACCCGGTGATCCATAAAAAGCTTTTTGCCGTCCATGGCCCTCGTAAATCCCCTGACACGGTAATCCATTGTTATGATATCCGAATCAAAGGAACCGATCAGATAGTCCAGGGTGGACAGTGGGGTAATCTCGCCGCAGGTAGCCACGTCGATATCGACACGGAACGTGGCAAGGCAGGTCTCCGGATGGTATTCCGGATAAGTGTGGACCGTCACATGGCTCTTATCTAAATGGGCCACCTTTGTCTCCCCGGCCACCGGGACCATGGAGCCCTCCGCGATCAACAGCGTCACGGACGCCCCCTGCGGCTCATAATCCTGCTGGGAAATGTTAAGGACGGTGGCGCCTATCATATCAGTCAGCGTCGTAAGGATTCCGGTAAGCCGGTCCGAATTATACTGCTCGTCGATATAGGCAATATAATCCTTCTGCTCTCTGGGCGTTTTGGCATAACAGACGTCGTAAATATTAAAACTGAGGGCTTTTGTCAGGTTATTAAACCCGTATAATTTCAACTTCTGATCCATCGTATCTCCTTTTCCAATGGTACAATGCAAAAAGCGGTAACAGTTCAGCCATGATGTATTCCGCGAGGTGTTTTCGCTGCTTTTTGCGAAAATCCCGAGTTAAGCGGCGCGACGCGATGAAAAGTAAACTTTTCACCACAATCAACGGCGTTTTTGCCGTTTCCGTGCATCATTTGCTGCAGTTTGGCCGAAGGCTGAACTGTAACAAAAAGCGCAAGTGATGTGTCTGCATCACTTGCGCAAAAATAATCCGATCGTTCTATTCTCCTGCATCCAACGGATAAACCTCCCGCCGGAAATTCTGTTACCGCCCTTCCCGGGCGTTATCACGAATTAAGGAAAACTTTGATTTTCAGAGTCTATATAGCAAATATTTTACTTTTACCACTCTTATTGACCGTTTCACAAGTTGATGTGCACCATCGCACTGGTTGTAAAGTAACCAACTTATAAAATTTGAGCTTCTAACTCAATCAATAAGGCAACGAAAGTTGCCGCTCGGCATTTGACCCGGCTGTCCGTATGGCCTCTACCCGTCTGCGGCGGGTGGTCAAGAATATTTGCATGGATGACTCATCTAAAAATCATCATTTTTCCATGTCGCGAGTATCATATCATTTTTAGGGTGGTAAAGTCAAGAAAAATGTGGAAAATTTCTTGAAAAGGGGTAACAGTTTGGAGATTTAGTTAAGCAGATGAGGACGCCGCCGGAACGGCCAGCGGACGGGGTGGTGGGATGGATATATGAGTCTTTCGTCCCGGGGGAGTGGCATCGCTGGCTGGAGAAGGAGATACCGTGGTTTTGTTTTCTCTGGGCGGAGCCGGAGAGAATGATATCCGGCTGGACTGCTTTTTCGAGGGATAGCTCTAAGACAGAGAAAGACAAAGCATACCGGGGTTCCGGACAAATTCGCCCCGAACTCCGGATGAGTTCGAAGCTCAGTTGTCCCGGATTTTGCCCTTGAAGGGCCAAAATCCGCCCGGCGCGCTTTGCCTCCCTCTGCCTAAGAGCTATCGTCTCTCGATCGAACGTCCTTCCGGATAGCATTCTCTCCTTCTCCGCCGGAAGATGTCGGCAGTATCTCCTTCTCCCGGAAGGTTTTCGCCGGAACGAAAGACTCCGCCGGGTGTATCGGCCCCGTCCGCTGGCCTGCGGCCGCTGAGTGTCTCACGCGTTAAGTGCGGGGGGCGGACCTTGTCGCGGCCACTCAGTGCTACCGTGTACGGGAAATACGATATGCCTTCATTGCGCCTTTATAAAAGGCGCTAGATTTGGTATCTGCCTGCGGAAACACGTAGTGGCCGCGACAGGGCCCTCCCCATTTAAGGTTGGAGACAATCAGCGCCCGGAACGGACCATGTCCGGTGTCGCGAAAACCTCCGCCTGAGTCTTCCGTCCCCGGCGAAAACCTGACCCGGGGAAGGAGGCGGAATCAATTCTGCAGGGGATATGGAAGCCCATCCGTGCTTAATGAGGTTTCTCACGAATTTAGCACGGCTATGCGCTTCGAAAAGTGCAAACGGTCCCCGTAAGAATTCATTCCGGCCGGATTCCCCCTCCACAACCAACTTCCCACGGGGACGGAAGACTCAGCCATCCCCCTCACCACACCGGACATGGTCCGTGCCGGACGCGTCCTCCAACCTCAGTTAAATCTCCATATGCTATAGTAACAGAGACCTGTCTGAACTGTTAAAACAGTTCACCTGCCTATTTGACGAGTCCGATTCCAACCTGCATCACCCCTGCCAGCAGCATCACAGTTATCGGGTTCATATGTCTCCAACGAAGCAGATAAACTGAAACAGCGAATATCACAACGGCCTGCACCTTCAGATTCTGGAGCGCCATCACGCCCTGCTCTCCGAAAAAGGCCGTGATTATGATGGACAGGCCTGCCGCCCCGATCAGGGAGACTACGGCCGGGCGGAGTGAGTTAAGGACTCCCTGCAGAAGCGTCATCTTCCTGTATTTCATGTAAATCCAGGCAATCGCCGATACGATAATGCAGGAGGGCAGGATGCAGCCGAAGGTGGCGCAGAGAGCGCCGGAAAAGCCGGCAATCTTCAGTCCTACGAAGGTGGCCGAATTAATTGCAATCGGCCCCGGCGTCATCTGGGAAATCGTGACCAGATCGGTGAACTCACCGAGCGAAAGCCAGTGGTGCAGATCCACCACCTGCGCCTGTATCAAAGGCATGGCCGCATAGCCGCCGCCAAAGCTGAATGCACCTATTTGAAGGAAGCTCAAAAAAAGCTGAAGATAAATCATGATGTCTTACCTCCCCTCTGGGCCAGCAGCGTCCTGACGGCGCCGAGGACACCGCAGGCCAGTATAATATAAACGGCGCTGATATTCAGAAAATAGACGGCTATGAATGACAGAACCATAATCAGAATGGAAATATATTTTTTCCCCCGTACGATTCCCTCTCCCATATCGTAAACGACTGACGCGATGACAGCTCCAACGCCGGCCTGCATTCCCTCTAACATCATGCCAATGTAAAGATTCTCCCGGAATGCCGTATAGAACAGGGATACGATAGAGAGAATGACAAAAGGCGGAGTCACTGTACCCAGAATGGACACCAGAAGCCCGGGAACGCCGGCCAGCTTATACCCAATGACAATCGCTCCGTTTACGGCAATCGGCCCCGGAGCGGATTGGGCGATAGCTACCAGATCCAGCATCTCCTCCTCATCAATCCAGTGATATTCATCCACGAATTTCTTTTTCATCAGCGTGATAATCACGTATCCTCCACCGAAAGTAAATGCGCTCAGATAAAGCGTGGAAATAAACAGCTTCCATATTACTTTCCCTCGTTCCATTCAGTTCTCCTCCTCTTTCACTGCGCCGCAGACACTTTTTGCTTGCGTGTACAGTAACTTCTGTACCTCATTTGCTTGCATTATAACCGCTCTTGATCTATTTGTAAAATACTATTATTATATAATATAGATAATTAATTCATTATGTATTTTCATATTTCAAACGAGAAAGGACAGGATTATGACACTTCGCCACATCCGTATTTTCGTCACTGTATATCAATGCGAAAGTATTACGAAAGCCGCTGAAAAACTGCATCTGGCCCAGCCCTCCGTCAGCCTTGCCATCAGTGAACTGGAAGAATACTATGGACTCCGTCTGTTCGATCGGATGTCGCGCCGGATTTACGTAACGGAAGCAGGCCAGCAGTTTTATCACTATGCTCTTCATATCTCTTCTCTTTTCGATGAAATGGAAAAAGGAATGAAAAAATCCGGCTCCACGGGAACATTGAAAATCGGCGCGGGCATCACGATCGGAACGAGCCTTCTCCCCGAACTTTTAATCCGCTTCCGTCAGAAGCACCCGGATTTCAAAATTTCGGCATTGATAAAAAACTATTCCGCCATTGAAGAGGCCCTTCTTTCCAATGAGATCGACTTTGCGCTGATAGAAGGCTCTCCTTCCTCGTCTCAGTTTATCGAGATACCTTTTATGAAAGACCGCCTCTGTCTTGTCTGCGGCGCGTCACATCCCCTTGCTCTGAAAAAATATGCTCTCCCAGGCGAACTGTTCTCCTACGATTTTCTGATGCGCGAGACCGGAAGTGCAACCAGTGAAATCGTAAAAAGTCTCTGTTCCCTTCACGGCCTGAAAATCACCCCGGCCTGGGAGAGTGCCAGCAATGAAGCAATCATCGAAGCGCTCAAAAAAAACCTGGGGATTACAATCCTCCCCAGGCTCATTGTCCGGAACGCTTTAACAGAAGGAACCCTGAAAGAGGTTGTCCTGAAAGATATCAATCTGGAACGCTGTTTTTCAGTTATCTACCATAAAAATAAATATCTTCCGGAGCTGGCCCGGTCATTCATCGAATTCTGTGTTATGCAGTACAGCTCTTCTTAATGCCTGCAGCCTTCTGAATGTTTCAATGCATTTTTATGCTTCGCCGCTCGTTTCTTCGCCGCCTTTATTCAGCTTCGGACTTGCAATAAACAACGCCACTCCGGCTATAAAAATAAAGATGGAAATAAACTGGGATGTGGATAATGTCCCCACGGAGCCGCGGATTAAATCTCCTCTGAAATATTCAAGCACAAACCGCCCCGCACTGTAACAAATCAGATACAGCGCCGATACCTGGCCGGGTGCTTTTGCTCTCCTGGCAAACCAAAGAAGCACAATACAGTGCAGGAAATTCAGTCCGCTTGATATAAGCTGGGTCGGAAGCAGCGGCACTCCGTTCGGCGCGAACGCTGAATTTGTAAACACGATGGATATCGGGCTGTCCACCTGGAGTCCGTAGCAGCAGCCGGCCAGATAACAGCCAATCCGGCCAAGTCCCTGAGCCAGGGCAACTGACGGCATAACCAGATCAAAGTACTTAAAAAACGGTACCTTGTGTACACGGGTAAACAGAAATCCGCCGAATATACCGCCGATAATCCCGCCGTAAACAACAAAGCCGTCTCCCAGGTCCAAAAGCAGTTTCGGATTCGCGATAATATCGTCAAAAATTGTAACATAATACAAAAGCTTTGCGCAGATCAGTCCGGCAATGATTGTCCAGCCGGCAAGGGAAATAATCTTATCGCTGTCGAGTCCCTGTTTGCTCGCCCTGTACTCCGTCATAAAATATGCGGCCACAAAGCCGAGTCCTATCATAAGGCCATATCCATGTATCGTAAAGCCGCCGATTGTAAGCAAGTCGTTCTTCATGTTGTCCTCCGTTCTGTGTTGATGTATCGGTGTTTAGTATATCTTCTTTTCTGCCATCCTGCAATGGATATGCGTATTTTTTCAGAGAAAGTTTATAATTTTGTAAAGCCGGCGTAACGCGGCCGGGACGGAAGACTCCCTACATCAACTAAACCAACCCTTTCATCAGCTGCGGCATCTCCTCCCGCTCGAACTCACGGATGGAAATAGCCTTTTTATTCGGATTGGCAAAGACAAACGTTTTATTTACATTCTCCACGTAGTTCTGGATTTTATCATTGGTAGCGCTGATGATGGCCTGGAAGCCCAGATCCCGGATCAGCTGGATACAGCTTGCCACCTTTTCCGCATCCATTTTAGAGAAGGCCTCGTCTAAAACCACAAGCCGGATGGTAGGGCTCCGTCTCAGTTTTGGCGGCAGCCCGATCCGGTACGCCTGGGCAAAGCTGGCTAAAAGCGCGACATAGAGAGGATTCTGCCCCTCGCCTCCTGAATTCTTTTTAATCATTTTGCTCAGCTGCAGCTTCATGATTCCATCGTCATTTTTAATAATCTGCTGCATGTCAAAGGAGAGATAGGTACGGTAATCGGCATATTTATCCATATTCCTGCGGGCCTCTTCCATCTCCTCCGCCGAAGCGTTCTCCGGCGGGATGAAGATATTAATCAGTTCATTAATCTGCTCACCATACTGGTTCTCATGCTCCATTGTAAAGAAATTCATCTGGTTTTCAAAGGTCTGGCTGAGTTTAGACGGATTTACCTCCAGCGCTTCATCCATAAACATGTCGTAAAAACGGCCGTCGGCTCCCCTGTTTCTGCCGATGACAAACTGATATTTGTCCTTTCCGAAATTCAGGCTGCTGATAATCCGGTTCAGTTCATCCTTTCGCTGAACCGCCTCGCGGATGGCGCTGCGGATTTTATACATAAAGTCGTCTTTAAAATGCTCCACCGCCGTCTTGGCCTGTTCTGCCGCCGCTTCCCTGTAATGCTCAAGGTTATCGCAGCTCAGCGTATCGAGCAGCTTGTCGTATGCCGCATTATCCTTTGCGCTGGGTGAAAAGCTCCTGTTCGGATAACGTTTCAGGTATTCAAGCCGGCGGCCGAGCAGCTGTTCAAACGCGCGGTCCCTTGCTTCCGCCGCCGCTGCCGCCCTGCCTTTGAAATAATCCCCCAGTTTGTCAAGCCTCGGATTTTCACGTTTGGAGAGAAATTCGTCTAACCGGTCCTCCAGCTCCTGCACCTTTGTGAAGCTGCGCTCCCGGTCGGAAAGCTCTCCCTGCTGCCATACGGCCTCTTTTTTATATCTCTCGAGTTCATCCCGGCTGCGGTCTATCTGTCTGCCTGTCTCGCGGATCTCCTCCTCTTTGGCAAAGCGCAGGGCCTCGACCGCCTCCCGCTCTTTCTCCCACTCATCGATATTCTGTTCCTTGAGTTTGAGAAGCTTATCTTCCAGCCGCTTTTTCTCCCTGGTCTTCTCCTTTACCTGCCTGATATCGAGGAGCCATTCAAGATAAGTGTCCGCACTGCTTTCCAGCTTCTCAAGCCCCAGGAGCCGGATGCATTCCTTTTGAAGCTCCTCCTGCGGTTTTTTCTGTGCACGGCACTGTTCTACCTCTTCTTCCAGCAGGCGGATTCTTTTCTTCACGCTCGCCTTTCCGATATAAGCCCATTTCGTATAATGATCCGGATTGATATACTGCAGGCGGTAATTGCGGTAAAGCATGCAGTCCGGCGTAATTCCCGTCCTGTTTTTCCGAAGTTCCTCTATGCCGCGGCACTTGATCACCTTCCCCAGCAGCATATCAATGAAGGGCCGAAGGTAATCCTCCCGCACCTCCACCTCCTTTGACAAGGCATTTTCAAATATAGGCGGAGCGGCTTTTGACGCTTTTTCCGTATCCAGGACAGCTACATTCCAATACTCCCTGCGGTCCAGCTCCCCGTAAATCTCCATTGCCGTCTTTGCATAAGCCGGTGCAACGACCAGAGACAGCTTGCTGCCCGCCAGATAGCCTTCTACGGCATTTCTCCACTCATCGTTCCTGATATCAAGAAGGTCGGACAGGACATGGACCTCCACCGATCTTTTGCACTCTTCCAGAAGCCGCCGTTTAATATATGCCCGTGCATTCTCCAGGTTTTTCGGATATGCCTTGTTTCCGGCCTTTAACTGGCTAAGCTCCTCACAGGCCTGTTTTTCCCGCTTTGACAGCTCACGGAGGATTGAACCGGCCTCCTGTTTCTGTCTTCCAACATCCTCCCGCATCTCCTCCACGGATGCCTTCAGCCGGATAAGCGCCTCCCTGCCGATGGTACGGGCCTCAAATTCCTCTATATCCCAGATGGTCTGGTTGGATGTGACATCCTCATCGACCCACGCCTTCAGCCCTTCCGCCGTCCTCTGCCATTTGTCCGCGCTTTTTGAAAGATGTTCCAGCAGTTCATTGAGATTGAGGAGTTTATCCTTCAGCTCATCGTATCCGGTGGACGCAATCTGCCGGAGCAGCTCGTCGCTCCTTAATTTCAACTGTGCAGTCTGACTCACCACCTGATTTTCCAATACTTCCTGTTTATCCAGATCGGAGGCCGCCTGTCCGATACGGTCGGATATCTCGGACACCTGAAGACGAAGATTCATTATTTCCATCTTATTCATGAAATAGGTATTCGCCCGAATCTGCTCCTCCTGGGCCTGTACCTCACGGTATTGTGCGGCCAGCTCTTTGAGTTCCTCTATTTCCCGGCAGGTATCTTCTATTTTCTGTCTCATTCTGCCGTACTGCATCACGCTTTCCTGCATATCCTCAATATGGATATCCTGCTCCATGCAGATGTATTCTTTTACAAAATCCTCCAGTTTGATATTCATCCTGAATGGTATCGCCCTCTTAAAAAGCAGGGGGAATTTTTCCTGATCAAGGCCGCCCAGATATACATCGTAGAGAAGCCTGCGGAACCGCTCATTATGGGAGGTATAAAAACACTCTTCTTTTCCATAGGAACGCAGCAGCTCCTCCTCCACCTCCGCGATGGTCATGGCGCGCCCCTCTGTCCTGTAGTTGTTCTCCCACAGAGGCCCTTTATGCCAGAAAAACTTTCTCGAGATTTCATTGGAAGCCGTCTCCACGTCAAATACAATGCCGACACACTGGCATTCCTCCGTGTCCGTCTGTTTCAGCTCCAAAACGATGGTCGTAGAGAAATTTCTGTTTCTCAGATAGGCAAATTCATTATTTTCCCCTATGTTCACCATGCCTCTCAGATACTCAATCAGGCTGCGGTCGGAATCATCCGCGGCCGCTTTATTGAAAAAGCCTCTTCCGTCCGTGTTGGCATACAGAACTATCTGCATCGCATCAATCACAGTCGATTTTCCGCTGCCGGAGTGCCCGGTGAAAAAGTTGATTTCTTCGCTGAAGGAAAGAGTCTTCCGGCTGATATAATGCCAGTTATTCAGGCAGATGCGGGAAAGTGCCACAAAGCGCTCCCTGTCAGTCTTCGTCTGTTGTATCATCATCGTCCTCCTCAATCTCCGGTTCCAAAGCGGAATTAATCTCCCGCTGCGGCGTCCCTGCCTGCAGGGCCTCGTCCTCCCTGAATGATTCCAGCAGTTCCCTGACATCGTCCCCCAGCAGCACCACATTGATACAGGGATAAACGATCAGGCGGCTGTTCCCGTTCAGGTCGTCCAGAAGCTCAAGCGGTTCGATCACCTGATATTTTTTCAGAAGAGTCACCGCTCTCCTGATATCGGTCGGCGACGGCTGTTTCTTAAAAAGCCGGTAGCTTCCGAGCTTTTCATGCATCTCGCCAAGCGTCGTATACACATTGACGCTGGTTGATACGCTTTCCATCTGTTCATCATAAATCAGCTTCAGTATCAGAAGATACAGGGTGGCAAGCCTGGGCAGCTTATCCCCCACAAGCGTCTCTCCCTGAATATAAATGACACCAAGCTGGCTGTTCTCATAAACCGATATGCCGCTGATGGAAAAATAAGTGCGTATAAACTCCAGGTGTTTATTGCAGATACGGAATTCCCGGTTATACTGGAACCGTCCGGTCCGTCTGTCATATTTCCGCTCGAGAATAAAGGTCTGACGGAGCAAAAGGCGGATTGAGTCTGTAATCTCCCTCTGTTCTTCTCCCATCAGACCGTCAAAATATGGAATATCTGTCATTCGTTCCTCCTTACAAATACCAGCTTCGGATAGCGGTATCTGCCGTTATCTATCATTTCCGCCTCTTCCTCCTCCACAAGGTACCGGCTTTTCTGTCTCGTGGAATAGTCATAGGCAAGGATCAGTTTCTCAAATTCCTCATCACAGGATACGGTGTCCGCATCTGCCTCCATTTTCCCCGATACGGCTCTCTGCGTGATAAAATTCTCTATATCGCTGCGGCTGTAACGGTTCTTCACCCGGTTCAAGTTGAGAATTTCCTCTGTGGTCAGCTCCTTATCCTCCTCGTCCGGCTCCAGATTCTTTGAGAAATCGGCCTTTACCTTTCTGCGCTTGTATAGGGATGCCTCCGACAGGATATTCATCTGGGACAGATTCATCCGTTTTCCTGTCTCCGTGAGCATGTTCTCCTGCTCCCCGTCATCCGCCAGGCGGTTTAGCAGTCTGATAATCAGCCCCTTTGTATTGTCCTCCTGGTTCAGAAGGTAATTCAACCGCGTCACCGTGGCGCGGACATACCTGGAATGCTCTTTGTCCATATTGGAAATCCTGTGTTCAATATCATCAAAACCGCGTTCAATCTGGCTTAGCTTTTCAAGGATATCCTCCATCATCCGCGTCTCGGCGGCCTTCTGTTCTTCCTCTGCCGTCCTGCCGGCGGATAACCGGCCGTATGAATCTGCGGCGCTCTTTCTGACAAGAGCCTCCAGCCACTGCTCATCATCCCTCATCTCCCCGATCCAGTGCTTAATATCGGTTTTATAGAGATAGAAATTATCGGATGTCTTCAAAATATGGTACTTCTTCCTGACAATTTCTTCCACATAACCTTCCAGGTGATCTTTCAGAAGATTTGCATAGTTTTTCTGCTGCAGCAGGCCGGCAAAAAATTTATCCATATTGTGCAGCATGTCCTGAAGCGTCTTATTCAGCTTTTTCGTGTTGACCAGCGCCGTGCCGAGAAGGCTCAGCCCGGCTCTTCTGTCATTTTTCAGGGAAAACAGAATTGCATAGATATTCTGAATATAGATCTGGGTTTCGTCTTCCTCATCGCTGTGGAGTCTGCGAAACGCTTCCAGCATGACAGCCGCATAGTCGGGTATGACTATATTGGCCGTCATGGATGCGTAATCATCGACTTTCCTGAGCCATCCGGCCCGCAAAAGCCATCCCAGCACCCTGGTTGCCGGAGGTTCCAGCGTATCCAGCTCGTCCTCCAGTTCATCCTGCCAGATAACGTATTTTTTCCGGGCAAAATGCTCTCCCAGAATCCGGATGCACGCCTCCCTGCTTAAAAAATAATTGCTGTATTCGTATTCTTCATTGATTTTTAGTAATGCTTCTATATAGACGGGCCGGTTAACGGAGCGGAATAAGCTCCAAAACCGGTCCGGTATTTCATTCATCAGTCTCATCCTTTGCCTCCACGGCCCTTCTGAAAAGCGCCTGACCGTTTTTTCTACCCATCCAATGATTTAAGCGCTGAAATAAGCATGGTCAGATCCAGCGGCTTTACAAGATATCCGTTCATTCCTGCATCTAATGCTTCCATCCTGTCCTCATCAAAAGCATTGGCCGTCATAGCCAGAATCGGTACCGTACGGGCATCGCTTCTATCCATGGCTCGAATGGCTCTGGTGGCCTCTAAACCGTTCATCTCAGGCATTCTGATATCCATAAGAACAGCAAAGAAGCTGCCCTCAGGAGATACTTCAAAGGTATGCACCGCGGCCCGTCCGTCCTTCGCCGTCACAATGCAGAGTCCATGCATTTCCAGCAGCGATTTGGCAATTTCCATATTCAGCTCGTTATCTTCCACCAAAAGAACCTTTTTCCCCAGGAAAGCGCTCTCTACGGCCTGCTGTTTCAGCTCAACACTGTTTCTGCCTCTGAATTTCGTAAACGTCTCATAGACTGAAGCGCGAAACAGCGGTTTGGAAATAAAGTAGTCAGCGCCGGCAGCCCTGGCCTCCGCCTCAATACTGCTCCAGTCATAGGCTGAAATAATAATAATCATCGTATCCGGGCCTGTGAGCTGCCTGATACGGCGTACCGTCTCAATCCCGTCCATCTCCGGCATTCTCCAGTCAATCATCGCCACGTCAAACAGCCAGCCTTCTTCCAGCGCTTTCTTTACTTCCGCTACAGCTTTGATGCCGGAATTGACAAAAACAGTTCCTGCCCCGATTCCTTCGAGAATCCCGGCTGCCTGCTCTCCTATGTACTCGTCGTCATCTGCAATAAGAACCTTCATATTATTCAGCAGCTGACTGGTCTTACGTTCTTTTTCCCGCTCTCCGTCATCACTGAGCAGCCCGAACGGCAGCCGGACAGTAAAACGGCTCCCATGTCCTTTCCTGCTCTCGGCTTTTATGTCACCGCCCATCAGGTTGACAAGATTGTATACAATAGATAATCCCAGCCCGCTTCCAATCTTATTCCTTGCACTGTCCAGTGTCTCCTGCTCAAACGGCTGGTAAAGCTTCTCCAGAAATTCAGGTGTCATGCCGATTCCCGTATCACTGACAGAGATTTTAAAAATGGCAAACCCGTTAATCCGTTTTTCTTCCTCTATCTCGGTTCGTATCTTTCCTCCGGGAGCTGTGAATTTCACTGCATTGGAAAGAAGATTCATCAATATCTGCTTCAGCCTCAGGGAATCACCGATGTAACAGCGTTCCAGCGGATCCTTATGATGGATCTCGTAGTCAATTCCGCGTTCCAGGGATTGAGGGAATATAATCGAATTCAATTCGGCAATCATTTCAATAAAATCAAAGGGCTCATTGGTAAGAGTCATCTTCCCTGTCTCTATCTTGGACATATCCAGGATATCGTTGATCAGGGACAGCAGATATCTGGATGAGGTATCGATTTTGTCAAAGCAGTCCCTGACACGGACCGGGTCTTCCATTTTCAGTTTACCAATCGTACTCATTCCAATTATTGCATTCATCGGAGTTCTGATATCGTGGCTCATTCTGGAAAGGAAGTCGGACTTGGCGCTGTTAGCTGCTTTTGCCGCCGCCAGGGCGTCTCTAAGAAGCTGTTCCTGCTTCGCCATCTCCGCCCTCTGGGCATCCAGTACCTTTATCATTCGTATGGCAATCATATCGCCATTAACCGGATTATCAACGTAGATAAGATGGGATGAAATCCAGTGATACTCTTCATCCATCCCTTTCTGCCTGTATTCCAGGTAAATCTCCCGTTCCCCTTCGGCAAACTTCTTCATTATCGTTTCTCTGGAAAACAGGCTGGAATAGTCTTCGCGGTAAGCGGAATAGACTCTTTCGGCACCGTACCGGAACAATTCATCATAGCTTCCGCTGCGGTCGATCGTATAAGAGTCCTGCTCTTCCACAAAACACTCATAGTAATCCTGGGTCAGATTAATTCTCATAATCAGCGGATAGGCCGTACAGATAGCGGCCCGGAGGGACTGATTCTCGATCAGTCTCTGCCGTTCGCTCTCAATTTCGATTCGCCGCACTTCCGTGATATCGGTAAATACTGCCTGTATGACTTCCTCTCCGTCCGCATTCACAATCCTTCCCATCGTTACATTGACCCAGACGGGTTTACCATCCTTCTTTTGGCTCTCCCTCGTATAGGATGCTACATCGCCCCACAAAGTCAGGGATTCCGCAGTCTTTAACACCCAGTCCATATCTTTTCCGAGTACCATCTGAAACGGAGTTATGACCTCGCTGCGGTACTCTGCTTCCGATGCGAAGCCATAAAATTCCCATGCCATCCGGTTGACACTCACGAGCCTGTGATTGGGATCCGTCGTAAACTGAAGAATGCCGCAGGGAACCGTATTGTAAAGCTGGGTCAGAAACTTCGCAGTCCGTTCCACCTCTCTTCCCGCTTTCTCAATTTTCAGCTCATTCTGTTTCTTTTCCGTAATGTCTGTGATAAAACTGTATAAAATTTCTTCGTTCTGGAACAGAACTTTCTTACCGACATCGGCTACCCAGATAATGCTCCCATTCTTCCTTATGGCGCGGTATTCCAGGTAATAGGACTCGCCGCTCGCCAGTTCGTCTCCGGTTACCCGCCTTACACTTTCAAAATCTTCAGGCAAAATGAAGTTCTTACAGCAATTCCCGGTTCTGTCCGCATATTCCGTCTGACTGCTGTAGCCCAGGAGCTGGCACAGGCTCGGACTGATCCATCTGGTGGTATATAATTCATCATTTTTGCAGATCTGCATGCCGCCGGGCAGCTGTGACAGCATCAGTTCAATCTGCTGCTCTCTCTGGCCCAGCATTTCCTGGAGCTGTTCGTAGGAAGCCTTCGCAGCTCTCACCGGAAACAATTCATCATCCTTTACATCGTCGTAGGATACGGAATGATGAAGATGGGCCAGCCGAAGTTCGCCGTTCTCCCTCCGGTAAATGAAGGTAGCCCTCTGGTGCGCCTTCATATACAGCCCGGAGCCTTCCACCGATTCCGCCCATCCCGTACTCTCGCAAAAATAGCAGTTCTCCGCCACTTCCCTCGCGGTGTAGGTCTCATCATATAATTCACAGGGAATCATATCATCCTTTCCCGCACGAAATGCCTCCGCCACAGCATCCTTCCCTTCGGCCCTCATCATCTCGCCGGCCCCAATCCACACAATATCCTGTGTAAATTTGGAGATCAGGTATTCCATATCTGATTCACAAAAATATCTATGCAGCAATTCTTTCGATAAATCCCTTACTTCTCTCAGGATCTCTTCTCTCATATGATTCCCCTTTTCAATGAACAGCAGCGGGCCGGTTTCCGGCACCTGCCACGCCCTGTTTTACATCTTTTCCATCAAACCCAGCCCGTCTGATATACTCATCCGCATATTTTTATCTAATGTTAAATTATAACAGAATTCATTTCTCAGGTAAAGGTGTTATGCTCCGTAAGTTTTGACTGGCTTTTTGTAATTGAGGTTAGGGGGCTGGCTGAGTATTGACATTATTCCACTTGTTGAATACAATAAAAGTATAATATATAATGGAGGTATGCCAATGTCATTAAAACATGGTTTACTCGGTCTTTTGAATTACGGGAATATGACGGGATATGATATCGACAGAACATTCAAAGATTCTCTTTTTCTATTCTGGCAGGCGCAGACAAGCCAAATTTACCGGGAGTTAAACACAATGGAAAAGCTGGGATGGCTTACATCGGAAATTGTAATACAGACAGATAAGCCAAACAAAAAGCTCTATTCTATCACCGGCGCAGGCAAACAGGAACTGAGCAACTGGCTTAATGAAAATAGTTTAGACAATGAATTTCGATCACGCAGCACTTTTTTAATGAAACTCTTCTTTTCAGGAGAGAGAAGCATTTCGGAAAATATCGCGATGCTGAAGGACTATAAAGCCAGATGCCTGAATGAACTGGAGGAACTGGATAAAGCAATGGGCAATATAAAACGGTACAGGCAGATCGCAGAGGTAAATCAGGATTCTGTATACTGGCAGCTCACCGCCCGTTTTGGAACACTGCATATCAAAGCCTGCCATGACTTCGCAGAAGAGGCGATTAAAACCTTGGAGGGTTTACAATGAACATCCTCGTAATAAATGGCAGTCCAAAATCAAAAAACAGCAATACCTATCAAATTACGGCCGCATTTTTAGACGGGATGAATTCCGTCCGGAATCATTCGGTTGAATTAATCGACATTAGCCAATCCATGATAGAACACTGTCTCGGCTGCTATGCCTGTTGGACGAAAACACCCGGACAGTGCCTTATCCGCGATGACATGGCAGGACATATAGAAAAATATAGAAACGCTGATTTGATTATATGGAGCTTCCCGCTTTATTATTTTGGCATGCCTTCAAAAACCAAAGCGTTTCTTGACCGTCTGCTGCCAATCAATCTCCCGGCTATAGATATCCATGACGACGGGACAAACGGACACCCTTCACGATATGATTTATCTCATCAGCGCCATATTTTAATTTCCACTTGCGGCTTCGCCTCAATAAAAGGCAATTACGACAGTCTGTTTCAGCAATTTGAACTTATGTTCCATGACAGGCTGACTAAAATCATCTGTCCGGAGGGTGAGCTGTTTCGTGTACCTGCATTATCCCGGCGTATTGATGAATATTTATCCCATGTAAAAAAAGCCGGGGAGGAATATCATCTGCTGGGCCGTTTTTCACAGGAGACTCAAAATAAATTAAGCGAACTTCTGTTTTTGCCGGAAGTTTTTATCGAAATGGCAAACGCCGATTGGGAAATTGAACGGATAAATAAAGCTTCTGCTCCTGAGAGTCATGCCGCGAAGGACACGTCCTATCCGTTCCTGCGGCAGATGGCTGCACTGTATAATCCCGATATGTACACAAAAGATATTGTTTTGGAAATGTACTTTACCGATCTGGATAAAACGTATCAGCTTTTACTTGGCAAAGAAAACTGCACGGTCAAAACTGAAGATTTCACCCCCTGCACCACCAGAATCGAAACGCCATTTCAGATATGGCTCGAAATTTCAGAAGGTAAAATAGACGGTTCGGAAGCCATGATGAAACAGATGTATAAGGTTTTCGGTGATCTCAATACCATGATGAAGATGGACGATTTCTTCAGTCCGGGAAAACCGGCGAAAGCCACACCGGTTATCCGGAAACAGTCGAATATGCTTCTGCTTTTACTCCCTTTTATTGCAATGTGGACTCTAATGCCTTTTAATTATATTCTTGGCGGAGCAGCGGGGATATTGGCAGGCGGATTCATATCTATTCTGCACCTCTGGTTCAAGCCCACACCGTATGAACGAATCGGCGCTTTTTCCGTCACATTGGCCGGACTCATCGTGATTGTCACCGGGGGTGCGGACTGGCAGTTATCAATCCCCTTTTTTGCATCGGGATTGCTCTGGCTGGCTTCCTCATTTTTAAGGATACCGGTCACGGCATATTATTCCTGCAACGATTACGGCGGTGAAAAAGCCTGGGAAATTCCACTTTTCATCCGGACAAACCGCATTTTAACCGTAATGTGGAGTATCGCTTATCTGCTATGGGGCGTTGTTGAGCTGTTCGCCGTTAATACGCAGAAAATGCTGATATTTGAAATTTCCGTTTGGATCGTCACAGGATTACTTGGTTTATTTACGGCTTGGTTTTCAAAATGGTATCCCGCTAAAATAGCCGGAGGAAACGGGCACACTTACATGTGACCCGGTTGTCAGATGAAACGTAACTGTTCAGACAGCAATGTCATTTAGTTAACACTATGGAGTTTTAGTTAAGCAGGTGAGGACGCCGCCGGTACGGCCAGCGGACGGGG
>ERZ1036412.302-NODE-302-length-43872-cov-85.923386_pt1 | contig 43872 bp, 37 predicted proteins | sample MGYA00514218_ERZ1036412 | MGnify/ENA primary metagenome ERZ1036412 (study PRJEB33795, sample SAMN09464944) | human gut metagenome | host: Homo sapiens | place: USA: Stanford, California | collected 2016-11 | study: EMG produced TPA metagenomics assembly of the...
TTTCTCAGCATTCTTTAAAATGATTAACATTTTGGAATGCTGAGTATAAAGCCTCCACTTCCATTGTCTTTGAATCCTTTGTATGGGTTTTGTCCTTATGTAAAATACTGTGAGCAGTTTCGTGGATTGCTGTTTTAACAGTTTGCAATTCTGACATACCTGATTTAATCACAATCTCCTGAGTCACTAGTATAACTCGATTTTAATAAGTTTACATTATTATCCTGAAAACCAAGGGAAACGTGCGCCCAAAGCACGGACACGTAAGCCAATAAATCAGATTACTACCAATGCTTAAATTGTAAGCTTATTTAAATCGAGTTATACTAGATCGTAGTAGCCTTTCTTTGTTACGTTCCATGTGTCAAACCGGATAGGGACTGGAGCTACGTCACGTATTGAATCCATGAGTACCTTATAATTTGATATTTCTCCTTGTAATTCCTTTGCAAGTTCTGGGAGAGGTTCGCCCTCGGTTTGGTAAATGTCAAAAATTGAAATTGCTTTGAAACTGGCACGGGAGATTTCTTTACGCTCTTTCATCACTTTTCCCTGTTCGTCCCGTTTGACCTGGCCTGTGTTAGGATCTAAGACATCAACATAGTTTACGGACTTGTACGGGCAGGGAGCCAGGATTGTAATTCCCTTTTCTCCCTTTTTGACATGGCGGCCCAACGTTTCCCATGTCTTAAATCCCGCTACATAAGATGCCTCCGGTTTTTGCATGAGAATTAGCATAGAATTGTTATAGCTGTAACTGTGAAATTTATGCACGGCGGAAAGATACTCACGGTAATGGCCAGAAGCAAACACCTCTTTAATGCCTGCTTCCAGTCTGTCTGTGAGTTCCTTAACTCTATCGGTTTGTCCTTTCTTTTCTGCCATAATCCACCTCTGACTTTGGAACAATCTTCACTGGCCCGTTTTTAATTTTAGGACTGGGAACGACTGTGTACTCAATACCCTTCTCTGAATGATGGGTTTTCAAAAAGTTTCTGTATATCTCAATAAAATCTAATTTTTTCTGTAAGTCCATTTTTATTACCTCCTGTGATGTCTAAACACTGACAGGCTTCATAACTTACCACCATATTATCTGATTCCAAAATCCTTGCGTACTCTCTGGCTTCCCGGCTGTGGACGCATACCAGCTTTTGATTCTTCTCACTGCGGAAACTGATATCCCTGCATTTCTTTCCAACCTTATCCATTTGCTTCACTCCTTTACAAAAATTCAAATTAATAGCGATTGAATTGAATTAATCCTAATTTTTGTAGGTAAACATGAAACCGATACCCTTAATTATATCATGAATTCCCAGGCTTTATGGGGATGTTTTGAGACGGTAAAAGGACTTCGGATTGCAGAACTTTCAAGGCCCCAGGATTCGCAGATTGTTTCAGTGATCCGTTATACATGGAATGGACGTGAGAAGATATTAGATGTGCAATAATAAAGAATGTGCAAATTACTTTAAAAGTCAGCGGGCATATCACAGATGCTTTGAAGAATTTAGAAAAAAATGGAAATCTTACGGAAAAGCTGCGGGAAGAATTACGCTTAAACAGACTTCGGAGGAAGAGCGGCGGGCAGTGGGCGGCATAATCGGTGTTTTTGTAGTTTTTCAACTTCCCAGTAACAAAAACTCTAATTAATTCAAATTCAGCCTCGAATTATTCCGAGTTTTTGTCATGAATTAATCCGAGAATTTGTATTTAATCCGAGTTTTTGTAGTTTTTGACCTCTCACAGCAACAAAAACTCCGATTAATTCAAATTAATTGGAATTACTTTGTCAAGGTGCGAGTGAAACCCGCCCTTTTGTCCCACTGAAAACAGCCTTTTCCTTTTTCGCTCTTTTCTTCCTTTTTATATTTTCAGACATGCTTTTTTCTGCCTTGTTCTCTGCTCTTTTTCCGGATTTGGTGCAGCCACACTATTTGAGACTGTCACAGCCAAAGGACAAGAACAAAGACAGTTTACCGTTTGTTTGTATTGGTCTTTAGGTTGAATTTTCCTTGTAAATACGTTGTTTCCGGGTGTTTTCCTTTTCAGCTTTTCTTTCTTATTTACTCTTTCTTCTTTTGAAAACAGAGAGAAAACAAAGGGCAAACGGCAGATAGGACCGGGAGTGAAAAACCGGAAAATAAAAAGCAGAAGTACCCGGATTGTTTAGTCCTGATACTTCTGCTTATGTTTACTTTGTTCTATTTTCGACCGGACAGTGAGTGTGAAGCCGGTAGGAAGATAACACTTCCCCTTTGCCCATTCACACTTCGTTCATATTTCATTCAAAAACCTTTTACACAAACAACATTATTTCTTCATGTTTACGCTATATACTTTAACCATAGCAAACAACAAGAGTTGCTGCCCCAAAAACGCTTACAAGATTTTTTTCATAATACTCGAGCTGATAAGAATTTATCAGCTCTCCTCCCTTTTTTAATACTTTTTTCCAGAAGGCGCATCATCCACGGGATGGTGTGTTTTTTCGTTTATCCTGGCTCAGGGGCATAGTCAAATCCGCCCCTGTTTCCCTTCTTTGATTTGGTACATGAACTATCCTCTTACTCCCTTCCTATTTAGTCAAGTCTTTTTTCCTTATTTTTCAAGGATTTTTTAGTATCATATCTCAGATGAATGAGCCGGAGGAATGGAGATTTCTCTGTATCTGGTACGAAAGTAGAGGGGGTTGGGTACACGAAGTAAAACGTCGTTGTCTTTCGTTCTACATGGCCTTTTGTATACCCATCCTTCTACGGCAGCGAACCTCCCGTGTCTGCCAGGAGCTCCAGCATTTCTGCCGGGTCCTAACTTCCTTCGTCCCGCCTGTCCATAACCAGGGTGTCTGCTTAGCTCCTTTGCAGGGTCATGCCCTATGGAAAATATTCCTGCCGACTACTGGCTCATTCTTTGTATTAAGTCTTACTGACCTGTCATGCATGATTCCCGGTCGGCGCCTTGCGGCGGACGTTTTCCCGACTCGTTCTTCCTGCCTTTCAGCCTTCCTGTCACGGCTGAATTCAGCCCTTAACTCCATTCGCCAAAAGCTCAATTCAACCGGGACAGGGCATTGCCTGTTTGGTTACCATTTCCTCTACTGCTTATGCCGCCTGCATCTGCGGCCTCTTGATGTCTCCCATCAGTTTCAACGGGTCATAGTCCACACCTTTTGTCAGTATCGTGTAGAATACCCTTAGAATCTTACAGGCCGCTGCCACAACAGACCGCATCTTCTTTAAGGGATTTTCCCTGCGTGTCCGGTAGTATTCATGGATTGCCCGGAACTCGGTATTCTTCCCAACCAGCGATATCGCCGCTTCATACAGCACGTATCTCAGGCGTTTCCTGCCCCTGTAACTGATACGGCTTTCTCCGCTGTGCTTTCCTGAATCATTTGCCACGATCGCATATCCTGCCAGCTTCTGCAGCTGCTTCGGGTTGTCAAAACGTCCAATGTCCCCCATCTCTGCAATAAATCCGCTGACGCTCACCAGCCCGATCTCCTTGATTTCCATCAGTTTATCCACGTATGGAATTTCTCCCGGCTTCTCCTCTATGTTTCGGAGCAGTTCGTCCATCCTTGCTTCTTCATTCCAGCGCCTCTCAGCTTTGCGTTCCTCCATATTTTGTTTACACCTTCTGCACCAAGTTTCCGGATGTCCTCCGGCAAAGGCGCTTCCTTCAGCACCATTCTCCCACTGACCGCCTTTAAATCCCCATAAACGTCTTTATATTCAGGGAAGCAGATGGCGAACCATCTGGCAGTCCGGTTCTTGATCCTTGTAAGCTCCTCCTGTGTCTGAAAACGCAGGTTTGACAAACTCCTGATATCCGCATAGATGCCGGTTGGTATGTAAGGGTAAGAGAAGCGCCCTTCATTTACCAGTGCGGCAATGGTCTTTGGATCCTTGCGGTCATTCTTGTTGGGGTTGTTGTCGTTCAGCTCTTTTGACTTCTTGACATGGTGGGGATTTACGTGTACCGGCTTCATTCCGTTGTCCTGCAGGAATTTCCCCAGTGCAAACCGTAGGCTAAGCACACAACGCCTTGCCCAAAGGCAGGTTTTTGCGTGCTTGCCCCCGAACCGTACGTGCACCTTTCAATGCATACGGCTCTCCATTTGTGTTGACTTAAAATCCACTTACTATTTTGCTATAACAAGTTTCGCATACAACCAGGGTTTTCCGGTTCATTTCAAGCATTTTTCGTTCCCAGTCGGTGACTCCGGATAGTTCTGACAGCTTTCTTACATGGTGGACTATTGTTCCAGGTTTTGTTTCACCGCAAAGTTCACAACAGTCTTTTGAAAAGCGTGTGAGCAACTCCTTGGATTGTTTTTTACTAGCATGGTTTGTGATGATGGGTTGTTTTTTGAAACCATAGTCATATAAGTATACTGTTTTGAAGCCATTATGGGTTTGGTAACGTGTCTGCATGCGTCCTTCCCTGAAATATTTCCTCATTATTTTGTGCACTGAACTTTTGTGTTTTCCTGCGAGTGTTTTAGCAAGGCTGTATTTCATGATGTAACATTAATCATTGAGCACCGATGCATTGTCCGCAAACCTGTAGTATTGGTATAAACCGACGATTTCCCAGTCGTATATACGGAAGATTTCATGGTCGGGGAGATAGAGCAGGTTATTTCTTGTTTTCGGTTTCCAGATTTCCTTTCCATCAGCGTTGTGTTCGATTTTTATTGGCTCAGACTGTATTAATTTCTTTAACCACGCTTGCTTGGGGAGGTAAAGCCTGACTCTTCCATGGTGACGGTCTGACAGTTTTCCCAGCTTATCCCTGGACGGGACGCCTTTTCGGCCAATGGTTATTTCGTAACCGAGGAATTGTGCTTTTTCATATCCATGGGTAACCAGTGTTTTTTCTTCGGACAGCTCCAGATGTAATTCCTTAAGCAGGAATGACTGGATTACCTGTTTGGTTGCTATAGCGTCCTGTTTGCTGCCGATTATTCCGATAAGGAAGTCGTCCGCGTACCTTTGGTAGAAAATCCTTCTGAATGAAGAATCCATTGGCTGGGAGCAGGACATAGATACCCGTTGGTTGCGCAACGCTTTGAGTTCTTTTAGTTTTTGGGTTCTCTCTCTGGAATTCCCAGCAAGCCCGGAGATGGACTTCCTCAACCGTTGTTCTTTATTTTGGACAGAAATGTATTCTTTGGACAGCTGTCGTTTTGTCCCCTTATCAAAGGAGGTTTTGTATGTCGCCATAAAACAGTCAAGTTCGTTCAGGTAAATATTGGAAAGGATAGGACTGATAATTGAACCCTGGTGCAGTCCTCTGTCCGGTCTGTGTAATTGTCCGTTTTCCAGGTGCCCGGCTCTTAGAAATTTCCAGATTAGGCTGATAAAGGCTTCGTCCTTTATCCTTCTGCGGAGAATGCTTATCAACACGTGATGGTCTACCATATCAAAGTAGGAATGGATATCACCTTCGATAAACCATCTGACCCCGGTGAAGTTGATTTTAATCTGGCTAAGGGCTGAATGACAGCTTCGGTTTGGACGAAAGCCGTGGGAGGTATCAGTGAATGTATCTTCGTAGATATTCTCCAACATCATTTTCATAACCTGCTGTACCAGTTTATCATCGCTGGACTGAATACCGAGCGGACGGAGTTTCCCATTCTTTTTTGGGATATAGGTACGGCGGGCAGGTTTTGGGCAATAAGAATGGTCTTTCATGCTGGTGATGATTTTATTGACTCTGGCTAGGTTCATGCCGTCAAATGTCTTTCCATCAGCACCAGGGCTCATGTTGCCTGGTTTTGAATACGTCTGCTGGTATGCCAGCAGATAGAACGCCGGATTGTATAGGTTACGGTATAGCCGTTCATACCGGTATCCGGGTGAAACAGAGTGGGATTTTAAGCTTTTCAATACAGCTTCGGGACTTCTCATGATGTCTCGCACATCCTTCCTTTAGGTATTGAAATCACAAACTGTCCCCCTTCGCCATGTACAGCGCTTTCCGCTGCCCGGACTACTATGGGGACTCCGTTGCCATGGCGGTATAACCGCTTTAGGCAATCCACATTTCATGCGCATAACATAGCGTGTACCGTTTCAGACAGGATTTTCGCCCGTTTCCGCTTACTGCGGATGGCTGGCAGTGGGTATATATACCGGAACAATACTGGGATTCCGTTATCACTGCCACCCAGCGTTACAATTGCCATTCGCTGGTGACCCGGCTAAGACTCCTTGGGCTATCCTTCAGGCAGTGTAGCTTTTGTCTTTGTCGATACGTTCATCTTGCCGTTCAGCCGCAACTTGGCAATTTCATTGGCTTACGGCGTTGCCGGCATGCGTTTGTCCCTGTTGTGGTTTCCCTTGCAGGTCAGCCGGTTGATGGCGGCATTTTTATACCAATGCCTTCCTCCTGCTTTCGGAGGATTTGTTATGTGCACCATATGTGCGCGCAGTAATACCCGGCGGGCTCCATTCCGGGGATTACAGCGGTTTTTCCTTGCTGTTGCGCTATGTCCTCCATCCATGCCTTGAATGTCAGAAACCCCGCTTCTGTATTACTGAATTCCAGTGGTTTCTTCGTGTACTCATAATTTCTCCAGTCAAATGCCCTGGCGTAATGGGTCTCACTGCCGACATCAATTCCAACAATCAAAGTTTTTTCCGTTATGGATGCAATTTTTGCGTTTTGTGTGTTACAATTCATTTTAGATACCTCACTGTTTTAATAAGATTTTTTACTAACCGTTCCAGTCAGTAATCTTATTTTACTCTGAGGTATTTCTTTTTCTCACCCCTCTTTCTTGGAACTCCCTATACTTGAATTATACAGGAAGCTCCTCCTTAAAAAACCCTCCGGCAGAGTCACCTCCCTGGATAAAAACAGCAGGGCTGTCAGGTTGGGAAAGGCCATGAGCCCATTCCATATATCCGACAACAGCCAGACCAGGCCCAGCCTGGCCTCGCTTCCTAAAAATACGGCTGCGATAAACAAAAGAGGATATACCTTGGCCGCAAGCATGCGCTGCGCATTTTCTCCGAACCCGCATCCTCCGATAAAATAGGCAGCGGCCTGCCTCCCCAGATAAAACCAGGCCATGATAGTGGCAAAGGCAAATACCACCATGGATCCGCTGACAAGATATTCCCCTACAATCCCCAGTCGTCTGCTGAAACACCAGGCCGCAAGAGCTGCCCCCTCATAAGGTATTGTCTCCGGGCTGGAACCGGTCATGCACAGGATTACCAGGGCCGTAAGGGTGCAAAGGACCACGGTGTCAAAAAACACCTCAAACATGGCCCACATCCCCTGCTCATGAGGCGTTGTGCCCTCTGTAGGTCCGTGCAGTACGGCCAGCGTACCCAGTCCGGCCTCGTTGGAGAATACTCCCCGTGAGATGCCGTAACGCACGCTGCGGCTGATTACATATCCAGCGGTCCCTCCTGCCGCCGCCTCAGGCCGGAAGGCGGAGGACACCATGGATACCAGGGCTCCCGGTATCTGTTCCAGACAGGACAGTATCACAATCATGGAAAAGGCGATATAGATTCCGGATGCCGCAGGCACCAGTTTTTCAGCCACATTTCCGATTCTGCGGATTCCTCCCCAGGTGACCAGCGCCAGAAGGCCGGTAAATATCAGTCCGCCAGCCAGGGCCGGCACATGCCAGGTGTATTCCATGGTGCTGATTGCCGAGTTGGCCTGGACCATGCTTCCCATTCCAAGGGAGCTCATCAGACACAGGAAGCTGTACAGCACCCCCATTCCCCTGAGCCCCAGTCCCCTTTCCATGTATATAAACGGACCGCATATGTAATGTCCGTCCTTATCCCTGTACCGGTACCTGATTCCCAGCATGGTTTCCGCGTAAGCGGTTATCATGCCGATCAGGGCTGATACCCACATCCAGAACAGAGCGCCTGGTCCTCCAGCCGTGAGCGCGGTTGCCACCCCCGCTATGTTGCCTGTGCCGACGGTTGCCGCCAGTGCGGTGCAGACCGACTGGAACTGACTGATTCCCTTTCCTTTTACGGTCCCGTCCGCTCTCCCGTTTCCGTCCGCTCTCCCGTTTCCGTCTTCTCTCCCGTTCCTATCCTCCTTTCCGAACGCTTCTCCTGATATGAGCCGTCCTGCGGTCCGGCTCCACCAGAATAAAAATCCCCTAATTTGGAAAAAATGACATTTCAGGGTAAAGAATATACCCACCCCAAGGAATATGACAAGGGTCCACGGTCCCCACACCATCTGGTGGACCTGCTCTAATACATTCATCATCCGAGCCCAACCTGCCCTGCTTGCTTCTTATAAATGTCTTATTCCAAAGTTCCCCTGACTATGACCACTGGAAGGAATTTTCTTTTGTTTCCGGCTCGCATTTCATAGTTGTTTATGATAGAATATGAAGCAGGAACAACTGCAAGAATCCAATAGAAAAGAGGTATGCCGATGCCAGGTTTTACAACACACTATGTCTTGGGTATGAAAGCATACAATGATATGCCTCAGAACAATCTGAAGTTTATCATTGCCAAGTATCGGTGGCTCTATCAGCTGGGTCTCCAGGGGCCGGACATGTTTTTTTATAACCTGCCCATCCTGCGCCATCGAGACCACCGCAATGTAGGTTCCTATATGCATGAACACCATGTCAATTACTTTTTCCGTTGCTGTTTCATGCAGCTTTCCCGAATCGGCTCCAGGCAGCAGCGTGAAGAAGGCCTGGCCTACATGTGCGGTTTTATCTGCCATTATATCGGTGACTCCATATGCCACCCCTATGTATACGGACGCATTGAATACGATGTCAATCACCCGGGCTCCTATTACCATGGACTCCACGCCAAGCTGGAGAATGACATCGACGCCCTTCTCCTCCAGAAGTACAAGAGGAAGAAGCCATCCCAGTTCAACCAGGCAGCAACCATTTGTCTTAATGGAATGGAAACCCAATTTATTTCCCAGTTCCTGTCAGACTGCATCAACGAGGCGTTCTATCCGTTGAGCTATAAAAACAGGTATCAGGTCACGGCTCCCATGATACACCGTTCCATCTTGGCTCTCCGTTTTGGATGCAGGACGCTGTCTGACCCTAACAGCAGGAAAAAGGACAGGATTGCGTTTTTTGAATCCCTGTTCCTCAAGAACCCGGTGGCTTCCAGCAAGCTGGTTACGGATACAGTGGAGAACCCGGCCTGGAGCCTGAACCTGCACCATGAGACATGGTGCAATCCGTGGGATAAGAGCATTGCCTCCAAGTCCTCCTTCCCCGACTTATTCAGACAGTCCCTGGGGAAGCTGAGCACTATCTTCTACATGATTAACTCCATGCTGGAGACAGGGCAGCCCTTAAAGCTGAACACCCTTGAGAACCTGCTGTCCGAGCTGGGAAATTATTCCTACCACAGCGGACTTCCCTGTGCTGATGACTGAATGTATGAAAAACAGCTGCCAGGGAAAGTGAGTAAATAGACAAAACAGACAAGCAGATAAAAAAGATAATTGCGAAGCAAAATGCCGCGGTCCCTCTTCCTAAATCCTCAGGAAAAGGGGCCGCGGCGTTTGCTGTCGGTGGTTTTGCCATTTTATAATTTCTGCCATTTTACAATTTCTGTTATTTTACGATTTCTGTTATTTTGCGGCTGATTCATTTCACGCTTTATTCGATCACCTGGTCGCCGTCCTTGATGCAGTAATTTGCATTCACCCCAAGGCGCACCATCCAGTTCTTTGTCTCCTGTGTAAGCCAGATACCGCTACCGGAGCCGCCGCCGTTGTCATTATCCCACAGCCACTGGGGGGTGGGCCACAGGGCAACGCTTGGCCTTAACGCCTTGTAGACCTCATAGCCCACGCCGTTCTGTCCGTGGTGGGCCACCTGGACGATATCGCACTTAAGGGCGCTCAGATCATGGTCAGCCATCAGCTGCTCGCCGCCTGACTTGGCCAAATCTCCCAGGAACACGGTGTTTGTCCCGTTTAAGGATACCATATAGGCCACACTGCTGTTATTGATAAAGTCATTGTTCATCTTATATGCCTGATTCAATACCTGAATCTTGGCAGGACCTGCCTGGATGACCTGTCCTGATACAATATCCCCGTGAAGTATGTTCTGAGGCACCAGACCAAAAGCTCCCTTGATATAGGCCACCATCTTGGCAACCTCAGGGTCCTTCTCAGCATACCAGCTGTCCTCTGCAAAGGAGTAATAGATACCGTCAATGGTAATCTCTCCGTTATGCTTGTACAAAATGTCTGCCAATGCTCCCACATGGTCCGAATCAGGGTGGGTCAGCAGCCATGCCTGGACGTAACCGCCCTTCTGCTTAATCTGGTTCAGAAGATAATCCGCGTTATTGGTCCAGCCTCCGTCCACTACGATGAGACCGCCCTCTCCCGTCTCGATGATGACCGACAGAAGCTGGGCCGCCGTGTCATGATTGGCCAGCATGGTGAGACGGCCGGCCCCAAACAGGGAGGTGGTATCTGTCTTTGGAGTGGTAACCTCCCCAAACGCGGCAATCTGAGCCTTGGTCTGAATCACCGGCTGGCTGGCAGCGGCTGCCTGGGATGACTGGGCATTATCCCCTTCATCCCTGATGATAATTTTGTCCGGTGAGGACAGCATCTGTCCCTGGGCCTTTAACGGCTGGGAGTTGGTCATGGCCAGGCTGTCCAGATTCCCTCCGGTCATTGTCAGTGTCATGATGGCCAGCAGCCCGGCGGCGGCCTGTTTCCAGTATCTGTCAATCCTCATCCCAATATCTCCTTAATCATTTCTTTACTGAATCTGAGCTGTCAGCTCTCTCTGTTCCCCTGCCTTCATAACATCATTCACAAGGTATGCGCTTTCATCCCCTTCTTTGTCATAAGGGAACACCTGCACAAGCACGTCGTGCTCGTCAAAGTAACTGCCATAGTAGGTGCTGTCCGTATCCTCCGAGTCAGTAGCTTCATAATAGAAGTTCTGCTCCGCAACATAGGTACCCACTGCCTTCAGCACTTCCTGACCATAAATCACAGCAATGTCGCCTGTGGTCTTATGTGTCACGGGAAGCAGGACAACCAACCTGCTGCTGCCGGCGTCATACTTGGCATCCAGATCCAACACGTAATCAGCGAACTCGCCGTAAGGATCCAGGAACTGGTCCCTGAGATCTTCCCTTACCTCCTGCCAGTCAATGTTAATATTTTTATCAACCTCCAGGTCAGGCTGTCCGTCCCCCTGAACCACACCGTTACTGGGAGAAACAATGTTGCTCTGGGTACAACCGCAAAGCAGGGCCGCTGAAGCTAATAATATCAATGATAACTTCTTTAATTTTCTCATGATATGGTAATCCTCCTTTTGTCAACGTTATTATTATAGCTAAGATTACAATAATTTAACAGTCCTTTTTTCTTACAAAATTATTGATGTTTTTACAAGTTCCTCTTGATTTTTCCAGTAACTGATGATAATATGTTCAATATAATTAATTTTAACTATTTTTTGAACATTCAGGAGGATACAGCCATGAAGCAAGATAAAAACAGCAGTATAGATACCCCATTAAAGAATCGGCTGGACCGGGTCACAACCATCATTCCCTTTGTGACCATACTGGCCCTCTGCTCCCTGTTTATGATATTCCCGGACGCCTCCTCTCAGGTTCTTGGGTCTGTGCGCTTTTTCCTGGGCGACCAGTTTGGAAGCTATTATCTGATTCTTGGACTGGGCGCCTTAATCTGCTCCCTGTACATGGCATTTTCCCGCTACGGCAAGATAACGCTGGGAAATCTCGAAAAGCCGCAGTACTCCGCCTTCCAGTGGGGTTCCATGATGTTTACGGCGGGATTGGCTGCCGACATACTTTTCTACTCCCTGTGCGAGTGGATGCTCTACGCAGGCGAGCCCCATATAACGGACATGGGGGCCATGCAGGACTGGGCATCCACCTATCCCCTGTTCCACTGGGGTCCCATTCCCTGGAGCTTTTACATCATTTTGGCTGTATCCTTTGGCTTCATGCTCCATGTGCGCAAGCGGAACAAACAAAAGTATTCCGAGGCATGCAGGCCGCTTCTTGGCGGACGGGTGGACGGCCTCTGGGGCAAGCTCATCGACCTGACAGCGGTATTTGCCCTTCTGGCCGGTACTGCCACCACGTTTTCCCTGGCAACGCCTCTCCTCTCCATGGCCTTAAGCCGCGTGTTGGGCATACCTGAGAACAATTTCCTGACCATCGGCATCCTGGTTATCATCTGCGTGGTGTATACCATGGCCGTGTACTTCGGCATGCAGGGCATTGCCAAACTGGCGGCCTCCTGCGTGTACCTGTTCTTCGGACTGCTGGCCTATTTCCTTCTGTGCGGCGGCGAGACACGCTATATCATCGAGACAGGTATCACCGCGGTGGGTAACATGGTACAGAACTTCGTGGGCATGGCCACCTGGACCGACGCCACGCGCACCTCCTCCTTCCCCCAGAACTGGACCATCTTCTACTGGGCTTACTGGATGGTATGGTGTGTTGCCACCCCATTCTTCATCGGCACCATCAGCAAGGGCAGGACCATCCGCCAGACTGTGCTGGGAGGCTATTTCTTCGGTCTGTCAGGCACCTTTACATCCTTCATCATCCTGGGCAATTACGGGCTGGGACTGCAGATGCACGGAAAGCTGGACCTGATGGGTGTCTACGCCGGAACCGATGACCTGTACCAGGCCATCATCTCCATATTTGAGACAATGCCCCTGGCAAAGGCCGGGCTGGTTCTTCTGGCCATTACCATGATTGCCTTTTATGCCACATCCTTTGACGCACTGACCATGGTAGCCAGCTCATACTCCTATAAGTCCCTGGGCGCTGAGGAGGAACCCCACAAGCAGGTAAAGCTGTTCTGGTCCATACTGCTGATGCTGCTGCCCATAGCCCTGATTTTTGCAGAGAACTCCATGGCTAATTTACAGACCGTATCCATCATAGCGGCCTTTCCCATTGGTTTCATCATTGTAATGATTGTATGGAGCTTTTTCAAAGACGCCAGGCACTACCTGGACAAAGAGAATTCTGAAACGCAAAACATTGAATAACGTGGTCAGAAAACGCAATTGAATGGTATAATTGAATCACAGCAATAATAAATAAACGAGGACCGGTCTCCCTGTCCTCGTTTAATTTTGTACACACATAATTATGTACTCTCCTTATCCTTCATTATCCTCCCACAGAATCTTCTGAATCCTGTCCTCGGCCTCTGTCTCGTCACTTCCCTTAAAGTAAAAAGTCAGAAAACCTGTCATTCTAAGATTCTTTACTTCGTCATATTGCTTGACATTCGCTGTATGCTTATCGCTGGTGACAAAAATATCGCAGTCAAATTGATTTGCTGTCTGAATTAAATAAGAAATGGGAATTGGCCTAAAGACCCGTTCCCTGCTGTCAACTTGTTTCGTTAACATAGAATCACCTCAATTCAAAACAAAACCGGCTACTGGTTACCACCCTCCCCTGAATAATTATACATGCCCCTATGTATTTAGAATAACATTTTTTTCCTCTAAATACAAGAGATTAACGTATTAATTTTATATTGTTTTTGTAAATTTCAAACTAAAAGTCAGAGAAAATCCCTATTTTCGCCGTTATTTTATTGCAACTGCAACAAAACTGGTAAAAATAGGGTTTTCCTGTAATTTACATTTAACCGGCGCTTACGCTGACGCCTTTTACAGCCCACTGATAATTTCGCAGTGCCTGCTGGAGATTCAGGTCTGCACACTTAAACCCGGACTGTGCCTGGAGATACGCCAGCTCCTGCTGCATGAACTGAATCTGACTCAGCGTGCCGTTCTGCCTCTGAATCTGCGCTGCATTCCATGTGAGCTGGGCGCTCTGGTAAGCAGTGGAAGCTGAATCATAGGCCGCCTTTTTCTCCAGTATGGTGTCGTACAGTGTCTGCATATCAGAACGGAGCTGATCCTCTGAATAGTCCACGGTACGCATCTTGTTTGCCTTCTGTGTCATTCCTTTGGTGGTGCGGACCTGGAAATCGCTCATTCCCGCCCCTGAGCCGCTCCGCATGCTGATCAGGCTGTAATTATTGTTCACCGCGGTTTCCTTGTCAGATGCCAGATCCAGGGTTCCGATAACCGACGGGTCGGCTGCCGGAACCGGGCCAATGACAGTATCCGCGCCTTTGTCCCATCCGGTATAGTAGCAAAGCGTCTTATATATCTGGTCAATTCCCGCGTCTATACTCTCCAGCTGGGATTTTGCCGAGGACAGCTGGGCTGCCGCCGAAAGCACATCTGCATCCACCGCAAGCCCCTGGGCCAGCATGGTCTGCTGTATGGCCTGGGCTGTCCGGGCTATCTCCAATGCCTTGGCTACCACGGTTCTCTGAGCCAGATAATACTCATACTGGTTCATCAGGGTTTCCGCGCCGGACACAATCATGTTCACCTGGCGGTCCACACTCCTGCTGGACTTGCTGCGCTCAATGGCGCGATCCATGGAGCCTGCGCTGGAACGCAGCATCCTGGCTCCCCCCACCACCTGCATGACAGCGGGATTTCCGCTGCCCAACACATCTGCCAGCTGGTCTGCCTGGGACATATAATCATCAGCCACCACGCGCATGGCCGTTGCAATGCTTCCCTGGTCCTCCTCCATGGTATCAATCATGGAATATGCGCTTTTTATGGGGGCATAGTAATTCTTTATAAGTTCTGTCAATTCATCGTACTCCATGTGGCTGTCCTGGAGACGGGCCATGGCTTCTGTGTACGTCTCACCCGGCACCACCCCCGGCTCATCGGCCAGTGCCACGGCTGTGCTGCCCGCCGTCATCACGGCTGCCAGTGACAAAGCCATGAGACCTTTTCGTCTGTTCATGTTCATCTGTTCAACCTCCTTACCTTTCTTCAACCGGCCTAATTGGAGGTTGTGAGACCTTTTACATTCCAATCATAGGCTTCCATGGCCAGCAGAAGCTGAAGCTTATCTGTCTCCACACTGTTCTTGGCGGACACATAGCTGTTAAGCGCGCTCTGGTATTCCAGCTCTGTAATCTCGCCTACCGCCCTCTTGGCCGTGGCCGTGTTCAGGTTAACGAAGGCAACATCCAGGGCCATCACGGCCGCGTTCAGGGAATCCCGGTTGGTAAGCACTGTATTGTACTGGTTTCTAAGAGATTTGGCCGCTTTGTCTCTTGCATCCTGAAGCTGTGCCTGATTGGACTCAATCAGATACTGGCTGGTCAGGTTGCCGGCCTTCTTCTCATAATATTTCACATCGTAATTGTTTGAGATGGCAGTCTCCATATCAGCTTCCGGATTCATGGAAGCAATCCGGTTCAAATCCGGCTCCGGCACATCCCTAATCTCAGGCTGTCCGTCCACCGCCCATCCCAGCATCAGGCAAAGGCTTCTGTGGACATTGTCAGCAGACTTCTGCGCAGACAAAATGGCCGTATCCTGGTCCTGTACGCTCTTTAACGCGCTCAGCACATCTGCCTGGGTTGCCATGCCGGCGGCCTGACGGGCCACGGTTGCCTCGTACTGGGCCTTAAGCAGATTTCTGGCGCTTTGAAGATTTTCCATATTATACCGTGACTGCTCATAAGTCACCATGAGCTGCTGGGCCTGATACACAAGTCCTGCCTCTGTCTGGTCATACTGAATCTTTTCCATGTCGGCATCCTGATAGTTATTGTCGGCCTGCTGCTGGAGCACGCCAACCTGGAACCTGGCAGTGGCCCATGCCACGTCGTCGTCGCTGTCTGCATTATTCCAGATGGCATCAATGTCATCCATATAATCATCATAGGCCGCATTCAGGTCCTTGCCCTTCTGATCCTTATAGGTAGACCGGTTGCTGCGGACCGTTGGGTTGTACTCGTGCACTAAATCCTTTAACTCCCCGAATTCGAGCACATTATCCCTGAGGGATGCCCATTTATCCTCACTGTATGCGAATTCAGGGCTTAAATCCTTGTTAATATCCGGTGCAGGCGGCTCTGCGATAACATGGGCATCATCCGGCTTGCTTGCATTCCTTGCAAATGATGTTATGGGCATTGCTCCGGCCATGGTGATGGCTGACAGAACAGCTGCCGCCCTGTACCCATATTTCCTGTTCTTTAAATTTTTCATATCTTCTCTCCTCTTTTCTGTGTTTCCCTTTCACATCAGCTTCCGATGTTCCGGCATACACCGTATTCCAATATGAGCATTTCCTTCTTTGACACTTCCAGAAGTTTTTCCCGGTCCACCACATTCTTATAATACAGCGTTACGGCTCTGATGATAATAATCATGGCCATATCCACCAGATATGCCAGGTTCTCTTCATCAATGGGATAACGTTCCCTGTCAATTCCTTCATAAAGCTTCTGGACGAACTCACGATAGGACTCATCCTGAAGCAAAAAACCCTTGATTCCAAATAAATGGTTCTGGTCCACCACGCTTAAATCCGACAGCATGTTCCTGTACATCTTGTAGCCCAAACCGCCATGGTCCTCATCCACCACTGCCTCCAGCAGCTTAAGGGCGGTTCCAAAGGGATTCCCCTCCTGCTCCTTCAGGGTTCTGAAGATTCTCTCCTGGCAGTTATCCCTGAAGCCTCTGAGCATATACCGCATCAGGTCGTCCTTATCTTCAAAATATGTATAAAAGCTTCCCCTGGATATGTCTGCCTCCTTGATAATCTGGTTAATGGATGCAGATGAATAAGGAACCCTTGAGAATTCGTGGACCGCTGCCTCCAGTATTGCCTGCTTCTTCTCTTCCTTTAGTTTCAAAAATCGTTGTGTAGGCATGAATCCAGCCTCCTAGCCCTCTTTTGTATGGTACAATCATATTCCTTTTGGTGACATAATATCATTTGTGACAATATGTCACGAACCCAATTATAAACACATATGCCATGGATTGTCAAGAAAGGAAGAATTAAATTTCCATAAACAGAAAGTGCTGGAATTCCCCCCGCCATATATCTCCATATATAGCAGCTCCGAAAACCAGACAGCGTAAAAAAGAGACCACTCGTTTCCACGGGCAGCCTCCTCTCTGATACAAAAATGGGGTTCCTGTTAAAATTTATCCTTCCACTGGGCAATGTTATCCTTGTCAAACCGCAGCGGCTCTCCTAAAAGTACCTGAGTTCCTCCGTCATAGTACTCTTCGATAGTGAATTTTCCCAAGTCGCCGGCATCCACAATGTCCCCAACCCTGCCGGTTGCAGCTCCTGTTACCAGCGCATGGGCAGAGTATGCTCCTAACGCTCCCTGGTCCAGAGGATTCCACAGATAGGCATCGTAGCAGATTCCATTTTCAATATACGGCGCCATCTCAGAAGGCAGGCCGACACCTGTTACCTTGCAGTCAGAACCCTGGTCCTGAATCACCTTGGCCGCTGCCAGTATGCCTACCGTCGTGGGGGAGATGATTGCCTTAAGGTCCGGATTGTTCTGAAGCATGGCCTGGGCTTCGCTTGTGGATTTATCCGGAAGGTCATCGCCATAGGCGATATCCAGCACTTCGATGTTCTTATAGTCCTCAGGATGTTCCTCAACCTCCAAAAGCATTGCCTTGCACCAGTCGGCATGAAGCTGGGATTCAGGGTTTGCTGAGAGTATGCCAATCTTTCCTGAGCTTCCCGGTCCTTTGCAGATTGCCAGGGCGGACTGCATCTGGGCCCTTCCCACCTCGTCAATGCTGCACTGCTCCACATGTACCTGACGGCTTTCAGGGTTCACTGCGGTGTCCACGGAATTCACCGCAATTCCCTGAGACATTGCCTGTTTAAGAATAGGCTGCAGTGCATTAAAGTCAGCGCCAATCACTGTAATGGCATCTACGTTCTGAGCGATAAGCTGGGTAATGATTTCAATTTCCTTTTCCGCTGTCGGCTGATCAGCCCCACGGTATACAGCTTCTACTCCAAGCTTGTCACAGGCTGCCTTGTATCCGTCAAACATCAGAAGGAATATGGGGTCCGCTGCTGTCTTGGATACAAATGCATATACCTTTTTCTCCCCATCTTCTGCCTGTGTCCCAGCTTCCTGTGCCGCTGCAGCGGCCGCATCTTCTCCAGCCTTGGCTGCCTCCGTAACAGCCGCTGTTTCTTTGCTCTCTTCCTTCTGCCCGGTGCCGCATCCGGTCAGGCTCCCCAGTACCATAGCTGCCGCGAGCATAAGTGATAATGTACGTTTCTTCATAATCTTTTTCCTCCTTCATTATTTTTGTTTGTTATGTATGACACGTAGTCTAATCCACCCGCCTGAGGCAGATTCAGAAATCACTTCCTTCAAATTTGGAATCGCCACCGCCACTACCAGCAGCGCTCCAATAATAATCATGAGAATCTGCGATGAAACATTTACAATTCCAAGGCCATAGCGCAGGAATCCGATTGAAAACACCCCCAGAACAGCGCCCAGAACCTTGCCCTTTCCTCCCGCGGTACTGACCCCGCCCAGAATTGCCATTGCTATAACTTCCATCTCGTATCCCTTTGCGATGCTGGCTCTTGCACTTCCCAGCTTGGAGATAAGGAAAAGCCCCGCAAAACCCGCGCACAATCCGCTGAGTGTAAACACCAGTACCTTAATCCGATTGGTCTTGATACCAGAAAACCTGCTGGCCTTGGCATTGCTTCCAATGGCATACAGAGAGCGTCCAAATTTTGTCCTGTGAATTACAAATGCAAATACCAATGTTTGAACCAGAAATACAATCAGAATCAACGGAATCCCCGCCACCTTGCTCCATGCCAGGAACGACATCTTGGAAGAAATGGATGTAATGGGTTTATCCTCCAGTATCATATAGGCAATTCCCCGAAACAGGATTTGATTGCCCAGCGTAACAATGGTGGAATTCAAATCAGGAAACGCCACCAGCAAAATCCCGTTAAAGAAGCCGCAGGCAGCCCCCACCAGCAGTCCCGCCATCATAGCCGGAACAATAGGCAGCCCCGCCTCGAACGCAACGCCTGTGCAGCATCCTGAAAGACACATGATGGACGCTATGGAGATATCTATCTCTCCCAAGAGAAGTACCATCATGGTGGTAAATACCATAAGGGCCTTATCCATGAACACCACCATATTGTTCATCATATTGTTAAAGTTCAGATAATTACTGGACAGGTTGATGTTGATTATATTTATGATAATGAATATTACAAATATCATTGTTTCCCATTGGAATAAAACGGATTTTAAGGAATGGGATTTTATCTTTGCTGTTCCTTCCATAATTAATCCCTCCCCTGCAATGCCTTCTTGTCCATATGCTGCTGCGTAATAGAGTTGATTACAACAGATGCAATGATGACAAAACCTTTGATACCCATCTGCCAAAATGAAGAAACCTGTATCAATGGCAGAATATTATTCAGTGTTCCAAAAAGCAGCACTCCCAATACCACGCCGCCCACTTTTCCGGAACCTCCGGTGATAAACACTCCTCCCAATACCACGGATGCAATTACGTTTAATTCATAGCCGCTGCACGACTCGCCCTGCGCGTTGCCGAACTTATATATCCACAGCATTCCTGCCAGGCCCGCTATCATACCATTAATCACATAAGCCAGAAATTTAGTCTTTACCGGATTAATACCGCTTATCTTGGCAGAAAGCGCATCGTTTCCAACTGCATACATATATCTTCCGTTTCTGAAATACTGCAGGAATATGTACCCCATAATTGTTATGATGATTGCTATGAATACCAGATTGTTGATTCCTAAAACCTTGCCCGTGGATATACTCATGAATTCCTGGGTCATATCTCCCTGGCCTACCCATGCACCCTTACTGAACACATACACCAGGCCTCTCAGCATGTCACATACCCCCAGAGTACCTATCAGTGGAAAGATTCTCAGTTTAGCCACAATAAAACCATTCAGCAGCCCCGCCAAAAGGCCAATTCCCAATGCTATCAGCACGATTACTATAATAGGTGTCTCCCTGTGGTCCCTTAAGGTCAGGGCACATATCATCCCTGCCAAACCCATGGTGGAACCCAGAGACAAATCAATGCATCCTGTCAGTATGACCATCATCATACCAACAGATACCATCATAAGGATGGCAGTCTCCCGCAGCAGGTCATTTAAGTTGGAGCCGGACAAAAAACGTCCCCCTGTCCTTACCTGTACCAGGATTGAAATGACAATAAGGATTGCGAAAAGCGTAAGTTCCCTTATATTGTGAGACACAAAGCGTTTTAAATCAAAGTCTTTTGAAATGCTTTTCATCCATCTCACGCTCCCTCTTTCAAATCTTCATCTTTGGCGGTCATGGCTGCCGCCAGTATCTCCTCCTGAGTCACATGAGAGGCATCAAAAATTGCCGCCAGATGCCCTTCATGCATGACACCAATCCTATCTGCCATAGACATGACCTCAGGCATCTCGGAAGAGACCAAAATAATGGCATATCCCTGGGCGGCCAGGTCGGACATAATTGAGTATATCTGGGCCTTTGCGCCTACATCCACACCCTTTGTGGGCTCATCCAGCAACAGGATGTTCACATCTGAGTTCAGAAGCTTTGCAAATACCACCTTCTGCTGATTGCCTCCTGACAGTGAATCCGCTCTGGAAAATATACTCTTGGCTTTAATCTGAAGCTTCTCACAAAGCTCCTTTCCCGTCTGCCGCTCCCTTCCCGTATCAATACCAATCAAACGATTATATTTATCCAGTGTAGAGAGAGTCATATTCCTGTACAGCTCCCACGAGAGAATCAGCCCCTGCTGCTGCCTGTCCTCCGGCAGATAGCCCACCCCCTTCTTTAATGCCTGGGACGGATGAGTAAAGATGCATTCCTCCCCTCCTACGTATAATTTTCCTGAATCCGGCTTTAAAAGACCGCATATCCCCTGACATACCTCGGAACGTCCCGCCCCCACCAGACCTGTAAGTCCGAATATCTCCCCTTTCTTCACATCAAAGCTGATGTCCTTAAAATATCCTTTCTTTGTAAGTCCTTTTACTTCAAGGGCCGTCCCGCCGATCGGAACCGCCTGTTTCGGATACAGCTGCGTAACCTCACATCCAACCATGGCTGATATCAGCTCATCCTTGGAAATCCTATCCACATCCCATGTACCTATATATCTGGCATCCCTAAATACAGTGACCCGGTCCGCCAGCCTGTACATATCCTCCATTCTGTGAGAAATAAATATGATGGAAGTTCCCTCGGCCTTTAACTTTTCCGTAATGCGGTACAGTTCCTCACATTCCCGCTTGGACAGGGCAGCAGTTGGCTCATCCATGATGACAATCCTGGCTTTGGAGGAAACTGCTTTTGAAATCTCTACAATCTGCTGTTCCGCCACACTTAGATTCACCATTCTTGTCCTGGGATTGATGCCGCATCCCAGACTGAGCAGAAGCTCCTTTGCCCTGGCATGCATCTCATTCCATTTAATAGACCCTGCCTTTGTCAGTGACTCATGACCGATAAATATATTTTCTGTTACACTCAGATACGGATAGACCGTGCTGTGCTGATAAATGGCCGCGATACTGTTGGCTGCCGAATCATTGGTATTTTTAAATACCACCTTCCTGCCATTAATCAGGATGTCTCCCTCTTCCGGCTCATGTACTCCGGTAATAACCTTAATCAGTGTGGATTTTCCTGCGCCATTTTCACCCATTAATGCATGTATTTCACCCTGCTTCAGCTGGAACTGAACGCCATTTAAAGCAACTACGCCTGGAAAACGCTTCGTGATATTCCTGAGTTCCAATATATACTCATCCACCGAATCCCACCTCCCAATCCAGAATAAAAAAGCAATATATCAAATCTGGCAAGGAGGTTATTCTTCTTTGCGATCACACTAAATTCCAGGCCAGCGCTTTCATTAATATCAGCCAGCTGGACTGTATCAATCGAATTATCGTGGGCAGAGAACTGGATGTGGAATATGTGGATCGGCTTGAAAGTTTGGGGATTGAAGTGGAGTTAGTATAGCGACGCAATTAAAAGACCGCAGCGGCAAGTGCCTGATGATGCACACAGCCGCAACGGTCCTATTAATATTATAACTTTTTTCTAATGAGCATTCTTTGTCTGGTTTCTATTTTCTGTCCGGTCTGTGATACTGGCGGTCTGGTCCACATTTTCTCCCTGGTCCATATTCTCCATCCGATCCACAATATAAATAGGCCTGTCCTTCAGCTCCGTAAACAGAATCGCAATATACTCACCGATAATGCCGATAATCACAAACATCATGGCAAACATAAAGCAAATCAATACCACAATGGTGGCATAGCCGCTGGGAGCCCCTTTTCTGGTACAAAGAGTGTATATCATGACGGCGAAGCCCAGCAGGGCCGAGAATATGCCCGCGTAAATTCCAAGCTTCAGGGGCATGTTGGAAAAGCACAGGATTGTATTGATGGAGAACACGAACAGCTTCTTGATACTGTATTTGCTCTCCCCTGCCACCCGGGCCCTTGCTTCATACTCAACGGCGGTTTTCTTAAAGCCTACGTTCTGCACATAGCCTCTGAGGAAACGCACCTTTTCCCTGTAGCTGTCCTTCAGCACCTGGGCCACATGGCGGGAGACCGCAAAAAAGTCAGAGGCATTTGCCTCAAAGTGTACATCTGAGATCCGGTTGATAAGCCAGTAAAAGCCGGAGGATGTGATATTCTTCACCAGTCCTGCTGTTCTGTTTCTGGTGCGGACCATGTTGATGACCTGATATCCTTCCTCAAACTTAGCCAGGATATCCGGTATACACTCCGGGGGATGCTGCAGGTCCGCGTCCATACAGATAATGCCGTCTCCCCTGCTGTAGTCCAGTCCCGCTATCATGGCCGCCTCATGTCCAAAGTTCCTGGAAAAGCTTATCACCCTGACCCTTGAATCGGACGCGGCCAGCCGGTCCAGTATATCCTGGCTTCCATCCCTGCTGCCGTCATTGACAAAAAGCAGCTCATAGTCCCAGCTGATTTGCCTCAACACCTTTGTGGTTTCCCTGTAAAATTCTTCCAATGCCTTTTCTTCGTTGTAGACCGATACCACAACTGATAACAACCTGTCCATCTCTTTTGTCTGTAATCCTTTCCTGGGGCATATTAAAATATGCTGTCAATCTCTCTGCCGTCATCCCCCCAGTGCGTGTCTGCCCCCTGTTCCGGCACATTCTAATCAAAAATACGGATTTGCTGGCTGGAGTGGGTGGGCACCCGTTTGTCCTCCGGCGGCATTTCCATGTAATTTCCATACACCTCTGTCAGTATCTGGTGCCATCCCTTCGGAATCATCAGACGGGTATCCTCAAAATCCGCATCCTCCACCTGGTCGCAGCAGGACTTATCCACAGTCACATACAGATAATCCGGCTGATAGTTGCTGTAATAGCGCAGGCTCCCCTTGCTGCGCCTGTCCTTCAGGGCAGCGGCCTTCTGCATGGCAAAGATAAGCTTCATGGGTACCAGACGGCCCACGGCTGCCAGCCCTCCCACGAATATCTTGTGAATCATGCTGTATTTACCAAAATCCAGCTTATACCTGTGCCCCATGGCCATGCCATACACCGCCTTGTGCAGGAAGCGGGTAAATTCCGCCCCCGCCCTGGAGGCAGGAAGCTTGTCCAGAATGAACAAATCCACCCATATATGGTTCAGCTTTCCCTCATAGTACTGCATCTCCAAGCTGTCCTCATGGCATTTGCTTTTCTTGTAAATGATTCTGGGTGTGAAATCATAAAATGCCTTTCCGCCCCTGTAACTGTCCGGCTCCAAAAGCTCCATGGTATCCGGCAGCTCCCTTGGAGCCACCTTCATGAACGCTTCATACTGGTTTCTGGTAAACGCCACATCCGCGTCATCATCCCAGGGAATGAATCCCTTATGGCGTACGGCACCTATGAGGGTGCCTGCGTCCAGCATGTAGCGGATATTATACTTACGGCAAATCCGGTCTATCTCTTTTAATATAGTCAAGTTAGCCTCATGGACCCGGCTCATATCATAGGTTTCCATCATAATCAGTGCTCCTGCCCTTTATTCCTGCCGTGTTTTTGGCACGGCGCCCAAACTGTGCCGCAGAGTCCCTATGCGCACTCCACTGCTTCCTTAATCGTCCTGGCCATATAGTCGATCATACCGTCTGTCATTCCCGGATACACACCCACCCAGAATGTGTCGGACATTATGCGGTCCGTGTTGTCCAGGCTTCCCACAATGCGGTATCCCTGGCCCGCTGCCCGCATTTCATCAAAACATGGATGCTTTGTCAGATTGCCCGCAAACAGCATTCTGGTCTGCACACCCTTTTTCTCCACATACCGGACAATCTTATTCCGATCCACGCCTTCCCTGCATGTAATCAGAAAACCGAACCAGCTTGGCCTGGAATGCGGGCAGGCTTCCGGGAGAATCAGCTGATTCTCTGTTCCTTCAAGCCCTGCCTTCAGTCGGTCAAAATTATGGCGCCGCCGCTCCACAAAGGAGGGAAATTTATCCAGCTGGGCGCAGCCAATGGCGGCCTGCATGTCCGTTGCCTTCAGGTTATACCCGAGATGGGAATACACGTATTTGTGATCATACCCCAGAGGAAGCTCCCCGAACTGCCGGTCAAACCGGTGTCCACACATGTTGTCACGGCCTGAGGGGCATACGCAGTCGCGGCCCCAGTCGCGGAAGGACCGGATAATTTTATTGAGAAGGGGATTGTCCGTATACACGGCGCCTCCCTCGCCCATCGTCATGTGATGGGGAGGATAGAAGCTGGATGTGCCGATGTCACCGATGGTGCCCGTAAAACGGGTTACTTCCTTTCCATCCTCTTCCATGGTATACTGGGTACCCAGAGCGTCGCAGTTGTCCTCCACCAGCCACAGATTATGTTTCTCACAAAATGCCTTCACTGTCCTTAAATCGAAGGGATTTCCAAGGGTGTGGGCAATCATCACCGCCTTTGTCTTTTCGGACAGGGCCTCTTCCAGCTTTGTTGCATCGATGTTATACTGAGGGATGGTCACATCCACGAACACCGGCACCGCGCCGTACTGGATAGCAGGAGCCACTGTGGTTGGAAACCCGCAGGCAACCGTGATGATTTCATCCCCCCTCTTTACCCTGCGCTCACCCAGCAAAGGGGAGGTCAGCGTCATAAAGGCCGCCAGATTGGCGGAGGAACCGGAGTTCACCAGGGAGCAGAAACGCACTCCCAGATAGCCTGCCAGCTTCTTCTCAAATTCATCGGTGTACCTGCCGGAGGTAAGCCAGAACTCCAGCGAACTGTCCACCAGGTTTACCATCTCCTTATGGTCATAAACCCTGGAAGCATAGGGGATGCGGTCTCCCTCCTGAAAGGACCCCTTTTTGTTGTGGTAGGTGTCGCAGTATTCGGCTACCATGTCCAGAATCTGCTGCCTTGCCTCTGTCTCTGTCTTATGTTCAAATGCCATGTTCATTTCTCCTCTTTACGAAAAAAATTCTGTTATCTGCCGGTCCATAACCTCCAGCATATCCTCGCCGTCCAGATAAGCCCTGGACCACTCTACCGTCTTTTGGACGGCTTCCTCCACCCCATATCTGGGGCGCCAGCCAAATACTGACTTTATTCTGGAACAATCCAGCTTCAGGAAATTGGCCTCATGAGGGCCTCCGTCATACTGATTCACCCACTTCACATCCCCGCCCCAGGCCCGGCAGAACATATCCACCAGGAGTCCTGTGGTCACGCAGTCCTTATCGTCCGGTCCCACGTTATAATATCCCTGGTGCCGTCCATCCTCATACTGCCTCATGGCAATGGTAAGATACACGGCAAGGGGCTCCAGCACCAGCTGATAGGGCCTGGTGGAATGGGGATTCCTTACAATGATATCTTTCCCTGTTGCAGCCGCCCTGATACAGTCAGGTATAATCCTGTCATTGGCAAAATCGCCGCCTCCAATGACATTTCCGGCCCTGGAGGTAGAAACAGCACACCGCCCGTCACTGAAAAATGATTTCTGATAGCTGTGAGTTACCAGCTCGGAGCAGGACTTACTGTTGGAATAGGGATCGTATCCATCCAGAGGATCGCATTCCCTGTATCCATACTCCCATTCCCGGTTCTCGTACACCTTGTCCGTAGTCACATTGAGGAAAGAGCGGACACTGTCCGTCAATCTGACGCACTCCATCACATTCACTGTTCCCATGACATTTGTCTCATAGGTATACACCGGATCCTTATAAGAATCCCGGACAATGGGCTGGGCCGCCAGATGAAACACAACCTCCGGCCTCACCCGTTCAAACACGTCCCTAAGCCCCTTAAGGTTACGGATATCGCCGATCACACTGTCCATCCTGTCCTCCAGCCCGGCAATCTCAAACAAGCTGGGATCCGTAGGAGGTTCAAGGGAATACCCCGTCACCCGGGCCCCGGCAAGTGCCAGTATCCTGCAAAGCCAGGCCCCCTTAAACCCGGTATGCCCCGTCACAAGCACCCTTTTATCTCTATAAAAATCCGTCAATTCCTTCATCTTCATAAAAATATCCTCTCATCCAATTCCAGTCATCCTCATAAACCCATCCGCATACCCTAGCCACTTCCATCCCCTCCGCACAGCGCCCCTTTCCTCCGGCATTCGAGGAAGCCCAGCATGATTCCAGGCGTGTTTCATCAGGAAGCACGCCTGGAACCATGCGGACCCCCGCGACTCCCCCTCTACCAAATCTTCCAGGGCGCCTTACCTGACTGCCATAATCCCTCCAGCTTATTCATCTCGCGCTGGGTATCCATGCACTGCCAGAATCCGCCGTGATAGAAGGACTTAAGCTGTCCCTCTGCCGCCAGCTTCTGCATGGGGCCCTGCTCGAATACGGTGGAATCCCCTTCCAGATAATTAAATATCTCAGGGTTCATCACCATGAACCCGCCGTTAATCAGGGCACCGTCATTGTCCTCCTTTTCCCGGAAAGAAAGGACCGTATCATTTTCATCGATATCCAGGACGCCCTTCATCTGGCCAATGTTGACCGTTGTGATGGTAGCTGTCCTGCCATGGGATTTATGGAAATGCACCAGTTCATTCAAATCCACTGTTGACACGCCGTCTCCATAGGTCAGCATAAAGGGTTCATTCCCCACAAAAGGCTGGATGCGCTTTACACGCCCCCCTGTCATGGTGTTGAGTCCGGTATCCACCAATGTCACCTTCCAGGGCTCGGAATAGTTATTGTGGACTTCCATCTTATTATTGGCCAGATCAAATGTCACATCCGAGGTGTGAAGGAAATAATCTGCGAAAAACTCCTTCACCACATACTGCTTATAGCCCAGACAGATAATGAATTCATGGAATCCGAATTCCGAATAATACTTCATGATATGCCACAATATGGGTTTTCCGCCAATTTCTATCATCGGCTTTGGCTTCAGATGGCTCTCCTCACTGATTCTGGTACCAAGTCCTCCTGCTAAAATTACAACCTTCATCTCTGTCCTCCATTGTATTCCCGAAACACATTCAGCTTGTTCTCTTCCAATATCCGGAATGCGCTCTGTATCTTATCCAGTCCTTTGCGGTATTCAAACTCTGTCTCCAGTTCTTCTCCCCTGTCCCGCAGTTCTTCCCGGCTCATTCCGGGAACCTCCAGGGCCAGCCGGGCCTTCCTCTCAAAGCTTTCCTCCCTGCTGGGCGCTTTCCGGATCTCACGATAAGTAGTATAACCATTTCCCATAAGGATTGCAAGGCAGAATAGAGCCATGAGCCATCGGTATCCCCTGTTTGTCCCCTCCCTCAGCTGCCACACCAGGGCAAAGGTAAGTATAATTCCCAATATTCCCACCTGGAACTGGAGGGCATAGCGGGAACTCAGCGCATAGTTTTCCTTCTCAAATATATACCTGGAAATAAAGATGATTACATGGTTCATCCCGCCTCCTGCCAGGAGCATAAGAGGCATAATGGTCCTCTCATACAGGCGGAACCGGAAATTAAGCCATAAGGCCATAAGATAGCCGCAGACCACAAACAGGCCCAGGGCGTAGCACATCCGGTTGCTGAGAAGGCCCTTTTCCATAAAACGCTCAAGTTCCTCCCCTCCCACCAGGACTCCCGAAAAGGACTTTAACAGAAAACGGACCGGAAATGTGGGATTTTCAGCCAGTATGGTGCCAAGGGAACGTCCCGTGGCTCCCGCGTGTTCCTCCACCGCCATGGAATTGCTCAGCATATACAGCAGAAGCGGAATCAGGGCGCAGGCCATATAGGCCAGATACCGCGTATCCCAGGAACCCTGTCCCCTTCTGCCCGGACAGCCCCTGCTCTTTCTCCGGTCCATCACCATGCAGAATCCATAGGAAAGCAGCAGCGTGGCGGCGTACACCGCACAATATGGGCCGGCAGTACCCAGTATAATAAGCCACGGCAGTACCAGCAGCTTTAACCGGTCGCGCTTTTTTTCCTCCCCCGCCCACACCCGGTCCAGAACCAGCTCATGGTAGTAGAAGCAGGCAAAGGCAAAAAAATGGGACCACCCGCTTCCATTGGTAAGCATTTCCCATTTATTCAGACTGAACATCACCGCCATCAGCAGCGCAAACCAGAGACATCCGATTTTCCTGCTCCTGCCATAGGCGGCAAATACCCAGCCGGCCAGTCCCAGGCTCACCACCCCCAGAACACGTTCCAGGGTAATGGTAAAGCCGAAGAACTCCACATTGACAATTCGGCAGAGATAATTGATTGGGATGCGTGTCAGAACATCCGGCACAAGAAATTTATCCGGATTCCACACATCCGGCAGGTAGCTGTTCACCAGCCGGATATAGTCTGAGTACACCACGTCGCAGGTGGCGCTCCTCACGTACCAAAGACAGAATAGGATGCCTGCAAGCGGAAGAAGCCAATATATGATTTTCCTGTTTCGTTCTGCGTCCATGGTTATCCTGCTCCTTTCTCATTTCCTATGTCTTTCCCGGAAACCGGTTTTTACCTGACCGTCAGATGCACAATCGCTGCCAGCCGGTCCTCCCCCCTCTGTTCCTGGGCATTCTGCATATAGAAATTATACTCAAAGGTCAGGTGTACCATCTGCCATGGCTCGGCCTGGATTGTTGTATTTACAACATTAGACCGTACCGGAAGATAACGGGGCTCATCCTTATCCTTTGTAATCCTCACAGCCTCCCCGCCGCTCATGATTCCCGGATATACCACCTCCAGGTCAATCACGCCTGTCTCACCGGCCATGACCGTCAGGCTGGCGTCTTCATCCATCCAGCCGTCGCTGTAGTAGCCATAATCCACCTGAAGCTTCATTTCCCTTACAATCTCCGTAATATCCTGAAACCCTTCATGGTCCGGGTCCTCCCGCAGAACCAGCATCCGGTCATCCACCAGACCGATATCCCGGATATTCTCTATGAACTCCACCCTGGTGCCTTCTGCTGTCCGGTCCCTGTCAAATACCTTAAAGAAGGTTCTGGCCGTGAAATCGCTCATCTCATAGCTGTTGCCTATGATGTAAATGGTCTTGCCGAATATTCTGTCACCATATCTTCCGTAGGTCTCCTCAGCCAGGGAATTGTACCGCAGCTGATTGGGCCAGAGATACAGCTTGGGATAATCCGCCCGGTAAAACAGCTCCACGGGAAGCATGAATACCACATAGCAGGCAAAGGCGGCTCCCCAGGGCCAAAGCCGTTTCAGATACAGCTCCGGCTTCACCCCCTCTGTCAGTTCTCCATACATATAAGCCAGAAATAAAAGGGCGGATACCAGGGACACATACACCCAGCGCATCTCCACCCGTATGGTAACGCTGGAGGACGCGATACAGAGTCCGGTAAACAGAATGAACAGGGTGCTGTTCTTCAGCATCTGAATACGGTAATCCTTCCGCTTCTCCCTTGCCATCTTCACCACGAACGCCAGGACAATGACCGCAATGGCAGCATCTGCCAGGAGCACCAGCACCTTTATCACCAGAGGACTCTGCCCCCATGGGCATCCATTGAGATGTTCCGGCCCTGCGTTGATGCCGAACACATAGGCGATCTGGCTCAGCGCGTACCAAAAGGTATCCCCCAGGCTGAAGGTATCTGCCACCTGGGTTCCCCCTGTGCCTGCCGGCAGAATACTTCCTATGGTAAAAGCGCGTATGACCTGGACCAGAAGAAAGGACAGCAGGCCGGCTCCCCATTCCAACAGCTTCCTGCTCTTCTTAAACAGAAGGACCAGCAGAAGCAGCGGAAACAGGGCCATGTAGCGTTCATGTACAAAGCATACCCCAAAGTAGAGCACACAGGAAAGGCAGAAGTATATCTGGCTGTCCTTCTCATTGAGATACCGGAACAAATACCAGAGTATCATAACAGCCATCCACAGAGCCATGGTCTCCATAAGCCCCAGCACCTGTCCAATCTGGTAATAAGCCATGCGGCTGATTAAGAACATTAAGCCGCAGAGAAAACCGATTCCCTTTGCCCTGGACAGCCTGCGGCCAACGAAATATATGCTCCAGGACACGGCGGCGTTCAGCAGAATGTTAAAGGGCACAAACCATCCCACATGGTTCTTTACCACCGCCATCTCCAGCCAGGCGGCCAGATAATACAGAAAGCGGAACCGGGTGCTGCCCACCGGAAACACATACTGAAGGAAGCTCTGCTCCCCGTAACAGGACCAGAAGTACAGGTCGTCCATGTATAAGCCCTTTATTTCTATTCCTCTGTTGACCCACACTGCCATGGCAAGCAGAATGCCCATAAATATTACATGGTCTTTCCACTCATATTTCTTTTCCATCCTGGAGAACCCAATCCTGGTTCTCGTGCTCTCTTTTGCCTCCAATGTAAGCGCCTCCTTCTGGCTGTCAATTAAGCTTAGTCATGCTGTAATTCTCCCTGAACTCCTCCAGGGCCTGCCCGGGATCGTCCGGCGGTCCGCCGTCAAGAGTAACCCTGGCCGTCATATTGCCCCATTCATAGTGAATATCAGAAAGGCTTCCCTCCGCAATCATATCCTCGATTATCTGCAGCGCCCTGTCCTGTCCCGCCAGGTATCCGGCTTCCACGAAAAAATACTCCGTTCCGGCATATCTGAGAAACTCCTCAAAGTATGCCAGCCGTTTTACCAGATACACATTTCCGCCGCTTCCGGTCACGTCATAGTAACTCTGAACACTGCAGGGCAAATCCAGGACCTCGGGATGCCTTCCAAATGCCAGGACACGGCTCCTGGGCGTGAACATGCAGGAAAGGGCAAGGCTGCCCTCCTGTGCCCTTCTGTCAAGCATTTCCCTGCGGTGGTCGTAATAGCCCATGTGACGCAGGCTCACAGGCGTAAAGCCCGGAACTCCGGCCCAGCCCGTGGCACAGGTCACCGCTGTATTCACAGCAAAAAACAAAACCAGCACCAGGGATACGGACCGTCTGACCGCGGGCCCCCAGTCCTGCCTGCATCCCATTCTCAGCGCGCTGATAACCAGAACGGAATAGAACAGAATGAAATAATTCCCGTCCACCTGATACAGGGTGTAAATACTCGCCAGGGAACCAAGAGCCAGAACCGGAATCAGAATACGGTCAAAGAGGTTCAGGAAATGTTGGGGGCCGCGTCTGGCCGCCTTCCATGAAACGGCAAGCCAGATAATAAGAAAAACCGTGACGATTCCGGTTCCCCATGCAATGATTACATGGGCCATGTCCTCTGACACAGGGGCAAGCAGGATTCCCTGCACCCGTGACCACAGCCGCGAACATTTTTCTCCCGCAGTCAGGGCGGACGGATCTCCAATCACATGGTTAAAGTTATAGGGGTATTTCACCCGGCATCCTGCCTTCTCAAAAAATCCGGCAAATATGGATGTCATGGGCACGCCGGTGAGAAGCCATGTGCGGTACCACAATCCGGCCACGGCTGCCCCCGGTATCAGGAGGATCCGCCGTCCTCCTCGGCAGCCAAGGCTTAAGCGTCGGGTAAGAATCAGACACAGAAGCGCCACTGTGCCCAGAGCCGTTGAGAACACCAGGGCCGTGGGCTTATACACCAGGGTCAGCAGATAGGTGCCGACCGCCATGAGAAGCCATGGCGTGTTTCCGGCGGGACCGCACCCTTTTCCCTGTCTCCCTTCACACAGCGCGAAGCAGATAAAGTCATATATGATAAGCTGGTGCAGCAGCGTGATGTTATCGCTTTTGGCCGTTGCGGCCATGTTCATAATTCCCGGAATGGCCGCAAGGACGGCGGCTGCCCAGATTCCTTTTTCCCGGCCGCAGTATCTTCCCACTATATTGGCTGCCAGAAGCAGGATTCCCATGGTGCACCACAGAGAAAACGCCAGGACAAATCCGTAAGTAGGAGTCCCGCTCAGAGGGAGCACCAGGACTTCCAGGCCTTTGCTGTAAGTATAAACCAGGTTAATCATGCCCAGATTCTCGTAAATTCCCTTTCCGTTATCCAGAACATAGGCGGAACGCAGGCCATAGTGGAGCGAATCGTAGTCCAGTTCAATGTTCATGCGGCCTGCCTGAATCAGAACCATGGTGATGATAAAGGCAATTAAGGCGGCCTGCGCTTTGCTGCGCCTTCCGCCCCCATCCGCGCTTTCCTTTACACCATTCAGCCACGCTCCGGGCGAAACCTGATTATTTCCGTGTCCCCAAAGGATTTCCAGGACCACAGCCGCCAGGGCCATGACTGCCGCCAATCCTCTCCACAGCATCAGCCCTCCGTGTCCCGTAAGGGATACAAGACACACCAGAACCATCCACAATGCGCTTCCCAGCACAAGGGACACGGACGTCCTCTGCCAAAAAGGGATTGGCGCGGACAGCCGGCTTTCTTTTAAGAACAGCCGGAGAAGCTGTCTCCCCGCCAGTACCAGAACCGCCATATATATGCCGGATACCGCCAGGGGCAGGAAAATACGGTGGCACCATGTAAACAGAATGACGCCCGCTGCCAGCCCCAGGGCTCTGAACCTCATGCCGGCCCCCTGTCCTGACTTCCCGCCCCGCCCCGCCGCCAGACAGAACAGGCTCCATAAAAACACAAGGACCACCTCTGCCATCATAAGAAGGGTCCGCGTATTTTGAAGCACCGGCCCCAGCGGCTCCCGGAGCAGCACCCCGAACACCGTCACGGCCAGGACAGCCATCCCTGCCGCCCCCGCGATGATTGCAAGTATCGTATCGTTTTTACCAGTTTCCATGCAACAAATCCTTATCCCTGCATTTTTCAGTCTTATTCGTAACAGTCCTGACATCCGGTGCGGACACTGCTACTCATATTCTCCATAAGCCTTTTTATAAAACCCCATGATAATGTCCGCCACCGGCTCCGGCCAGAAACGGCAGAACATTTCCCGTTCCTCCTCAAACCGGCGGTTATCCCTGATACATGCCTTTGTGGTGGCATCCTCATGGACCCGGTAATAGAGAAGAGGCCGCTCATCGCAGATAAAACGTCCCGGTTCCTCTGCCAGCCTCACAAGGTTGTCCCAGTCCAGGGCAAAGCTGTATTCCGAGCGCACAAAGGGTTCACCCAGCGCCGCCTTGTGATAGGTGGTGGCGGGGCAGCATATGGGATTGCCCAGGACAAAGGCCAGCTTCTTTAACCAGGCCCTGTCGTTCATCTGCGGGAACCGGAGGGGCATCCTCAGAATCCTCTTAATCCAGAGCATGGCATCCCCGGATATGAGCTTTCCCTGTTTCACAATCACATAATCCGTTGTAAAAACCGTCATGTCCGGATATCTCTTATGAGCAGCCAGGAGCCCTGCGCTGTAATCACGGTGGTACATGTCATCCTGGTGCGCAATGGTAACCAGCTCGCCTTCCGCCATGGAATATGCAAAATTCCAGTCATCCTTTATATTGCTCTCCCCCTGACGCACGTATACCTGCAGACCGTATTTCCAGGCCAGCCGGTCAATATAGCTGCTGGGAGTGGACGTACAGATGATGATATGGGACGGGACTGTCTGGGCCTTAAGAGAGCGGATGCACTGCTCCAGATAAGGCGAGTCCTTATAGGCGCATATGGCAAATACATGCTTATACCTCATAAAAATGTTCCTCCAGCATCAGGCACAGGGCATGATAAATGGGAAGGTGCAGCTCCTGGATTTTAAATGTCTCATCAGAAGGCACCACAATGGAGCAGTCGCAGGCTCCCGCCATCTTCCCGCCGTTCTTGCCGGTAAGTCCAATGGTTTTAATGCCGGACGCCTTTGCCACGGCCACGGCATACATCACATTCTCAGCATTGCCCGAGGTGGAAATGCCCATAAATACATCACCCTTTTTTCCATAGCCGTACAGCTGCTGCGCATAAATCATTTCCCCGTTTACATCATTAAGGAACGCGGTGGACAATCCCGCGTGACCGGTAAGGGCAATTGCGGGAAGGCCTCCCTGTAAGCAGGATGCCAGCTCTTCCCCCCGCTTTTCGTCTGCTTTCTTAAGCGCAGCCGCAAAATCGCCGGACACCGGGCGGCGTTTTACAAATCCCTTCATCAGTTCTCCCACAATGTGTTCGCTGTCCGCACAGCTTCCGCCGTTTCCCGCTATCATTACCTTGCCTCCGCCTGCGTAACAATCCCGCAGTATTTCATACGCGGCCAGCACATCGCCCTTCACTGCCTCCAGAACCGGATACCGGCTGGTCAGTTCCTCCAGATATTCCATCTCTCTCATCCTTAGTCTGCCTGTCCTTTCTCAATAATCCACTGAGCTGCTTTTACAAGGTCCTCCGCGTAGTAATCATATACCGGAGAGGTCCCTTCCTTCTCCTCCTGGCCGCGTATCCCGCTACCATAACCGGTTCCCACCAAAATGGTGGTGAGACCGTAGTTATTGCCGGCTTCCACATCCAGCAGTTTATCTCCTATCATAAAGGAATGGGGCTTATCTACCTCAAACCGCTGTGCGGCCGCCTCAAACATGCCGGTACCCGGCTTGCGGCATCTGCACTCCTTCTTATATGGGCCGGTTCCGTGCTCCGGATGATGGGGACAGTAGTAAAATGCGTCAATGGACGCCCCCTGGCCCTCCAGGATATGGTTCATATAAACATGAAGGTTCCTCACGTCCTCCTCGCCATAATACCCTCTGGCCACTCCCGCCTGATTGGTAACCACCACCAGACGGTACCCGGCCTCCCTAAGCATCCGCAGCGCCTCCGGCACTCCCGGAAGGATCTTCAGATCCGAAGTCCTGTGCAGATAGTGTACTTCCTCATTCAGAGTCCCATCCCGGTCCAAAAAAACAACTCGCTCCATTGCACATCCATCCTGTATGTTATATTCCTTGTTTCAATCCGTGCCCGGTCATTTAACATTAAATGTTAAACCTGTACTCGCCATTGGGCATATGGACCTTCACCTGGTCATACTTCCATCTCGATTCATCCGCCACCCAGCTCTGGGCGCCGCGCAGTTCAAAATTCCAGTCCGCCAGCTGTCCTCCTGCCTGCTCCATGCGGGCAGCCACCTTGTGGAGCACATTGTAAGGGCAGTACATGAGAAGGTAACCGCCTCCGCCTGCTCCCAGAAGTTTGCCTCCCAGGGCGCCTGCCTTCAGAGCCTCTTCATACAGCTGGTCAATCTGCGGATTTGTTATCTTGCTGCTCATGCGCTTCTTGCTCTGCCAGCCATAGTCCAGAAGCTTGCCGAAGCTGTGGAGATTTCCCTTTAGCAGCTCATCCTTCAGGGCATAGGCCAGGGCCTTTACCTCACACATGGCCTCAAAGGCATCCTTTTTCTCATAGTTTTGCACCTGGTCCTTGATGATATTGGCAGAGACATGGATTTTTCCGGTATAGCAGAGAAGGAGATTATACTGGAGCTCGTGTATGATGTCCTTTTTAATGCGCAGAGGATTTACCACCACATTGTTGCGTCCGTGGAATTCAATAAAATTGAAACCTCCAAAGGCAGCCGCATACTGGTCCTGGTATCCTCCGTCAATCTTTAAATCCAGGCGTTCCACCTGATAAGCAAGGTCCGCCAGGGCATATGCATCCATCATCACACCCTTCCAGCGGGCCATGGCAGTGAGCATGGCCACCATGACGGTGGACGAGGTTCCAAGGCCGGAGCCGGGAGGCGCGTCGCACTGAAGGTACACTTCGCAGCCCTGGTCAATGCCCATGGCATTAAGGGCCGCCGTCACCAAATCCAGTTTTCCGTCATACACATAATTTTCGCTTGTATTATATTTCACTGTCATGTCAAAGTCCAGGGAATGAACCACAATCTGGTCGTCCTCCCTGGGCACAATGGAACAGTAGGCATATTTATTGATGGTGCTGCCGATGATGGCCCCTCCCTGCTCCTCGCAGAATGGTGCCACATCCGTACCGCCGCCTCCAAAGCTGACCCTTAAAGGCGCCCTTCCTCTGATAACCATATGTGTCTCCTCTCTCTGTCTTTCGTTTAGGCTGTCAAATGACCGCCTTATTCTTTACATCCTTCTGAAACTGGAAATACGCCTCCGGAATGCCAATGTCAATAAAATACCCGTCATTGACAAAGCCTCCCAGACGCCTTCCCTCTGACAGCCACCTGGGTATCATGTCATTTTCCAGCGACACCTTTCCCTCCGGTATTTCATCCAGCAGCCGCTGTTTCATAAGGTAAATGCCTCCGTTGATCGTCCCTTCCCTGGCATCCTCTGTCTTTTCATTAAACCCGGTCAGGAATCCATCCCGGTCCAAAACCGCCTGGCCGTACCGCGAAACGTCGGGCACCCTGCGCAGTACCAGAGCCATATCCAAATTCTGGCTGTCCTGCTGTCTCAGGAGCCGTGTATAGTCAATCTGGTAAAATGTATCCCCATTCAGCACATAAAAACAATCCTCTGTGATAAACCTGCCCGCATTCTTTATGGCCCCTGCCGTACCCAGAAGCGTCTCCTCATAGGCATAATCAGCATGAAACCCAAAAGCAGCCCCATCACCGAAATGCTCCTCCACCATAGTCCCCTTATATCCCACGGCAAAAACAATATCCGTAACCCCATGGCGGACCAGCTCACGGGTCACATATTCCATAAAAGGCTTCCCTTCAATCAACGCCATTGGCTTGGGCCGGTCGCTCACCACACTGCGAAGCCTGGTCCCCAGACCGCCTGCCAACAAAATAGCCTGCATTCAACATTTCCTCCTATACTATTTCTCCCCCGGCGGACATCGTTATACCTTAATTTTGCCAGCACAGACTGAGCGGGAGCGCGGTTGCATTGTCCGGGCATGCTGGCTTTGCGGCGCCCCACGCGCCTCTGAGGAATCAACGAAAGTCCCCCTCCACCGCCTTCCAGGCTCCATCCAGGCTATAGTGCTTCTTTATATAATCCTGGGTCCTGTGGCAAAGCTGGTTTAAACGTTCCTTGTCCTGATATAATTCCACGGTCTTTCTGGCAAAGGATTCTGCCTGGTCCTCTATCTCCAGCACTGTGTCCGCAAAGGGAATTCCCTCTGCCCCTGTGGATGTGGTCACAATGGGGGCTCCGTTGTAAATGGCTTCCACTACCTTTCCCTTCACGCCGGCCCCGTATCTCAGCGGCACCACCACCACTCTGCACTGGCCGTAGAGCTGCGCCAGCTCCTCCTCGCTCACAAAACCTTTGATGATGATTCCGCTTTCCGTCTCCTCCAAGGCCTTGATTTCATCTGTCACCTTGGAGCCTGCCACATAGAATTTCACATCCGGCAGTTCCCTGCGTATAAGAGGGAATATTTCTCTGGCAAACCACAGCACCGCATCCGCATTGGGCGGATGGGCGAACCCGCCTACAAACAGCAGTCCTTCTCTCTCCCCAAAGTCATCCTGTATGTTATCCAGGAAGGTGTCATAGACATACGCCGTAATGGCCTTTGCGGGAATGCTTCCGTCGATGGCGTGAATGGCGTTGATCTCCACATAAGAAGGATAATAAGAAACAGCCGCCTTGTGCATCATGGTCAGCTCCACGGATTTCCAGTAATCCGCCTCCCTCTTAATGTTGATATCGCCGGTAAGCTCATATTCCCTTCCCAGACGAAGGAAGTGCAGGTCGTGTCCATAATAAATCACCTTCATATTGGTGTAATCTTTTATAAAATCCACATACTTGGCGGCAATATGGGGACGGTTCAGGTATGCAAATGATATCTCGTCTCCATTTGTCTTTAACCAGTCCCAGATACCTGCCGCGTATGTGTCTCCGTAGAGAACCTCGATTCCCATTTGCAGAAGGGTAGTGGTATAGGGCTCCTCATGAAGGAAATTATCTCCCAGGAACTTCACCACATAACCCTTTTTCAGAAACATTTTCAAGTACTGGTAGGTTGTCTTGGAGCCCGCGTCCCTGTCAAAGGTGGGTACATAGTGGTCCACCACCAGGATGATTTTCTTTCCCTGGCTGCGCTCCCTGGCCCTGAATGGATTGGGATTTCCGGTGTTGACACACTGCTTTTTAAATTCCTCCGCCCATTTTTCCTTCAGCTTTTTACTGTTCTCCACCTGGTAGCGTTTCAGACCTGTTCCGTTTACATCCGTACCGTTGGAAACACCCTCAAAGTGGATCACCTTGGAGAGAGGCTGGTAGACAACCCTGTATCCGGCCTTTCTCACCTCAAAAGCCAGATCCGAATCCTCGCAGTAAGCCGGGGCAAACCGCTCGTCAAATCCGCCAATCCGCTTCCACAGAGCCGTGCTCAGCAGGATGGCAGCCCCCGATATATAGTCCACATCCTTTACATAATTGTATTCTGCCTTGTCCGGATCATCCAGACGGCCGTAGTTCCAGCCGGAACCGTCACTCCAGATAATGCCTCCTGCTTCCTGGAGGCGTCCGTCCGGGTACACCAGCTTGGATCCGACCATGCCGATGGAAGTATCGGACTCAATCAGGTTCACCAGGGAGGAAAGCCAGCCTTCTGTCACCTTGGTGTCATTATTGAGGAACATGATGTATTTTCCCCTGGCAGCCTTTGCCGCCTGGTTGCAGTTGCGCAGGAAACCCTGGTTTGTCTCATTTCTGCGGATTACAAGTCCATCCACATACCGGTTCAGCTCTGCCGTCGCATCGGCTGACACGTCGTCGGCAATGATGACCTCATAGGTGACATCCTTTGTAAACTCTAGGATGGACTGGAGGCACGCATAGGTATAGTGGACCTGGTTATAACAGGGAATCACGATAGAAACCATCGGACCGTCCCATGTTTCCGCGCCGCTGCCCGCGTCTGTATATCCACCCCTGCCCGGCACTTGGGGAAATACCAGTCTGCCGTATTTGAGATATTCCTCACCAATCTTAAAATCGCCGTCTATCTGGTTGCGTCCCTCTTTGGTGGCGTACAGCCTGCCGTAACGCACCGGATGCTTCACTGTATTAAAACAATAGTTGAGTATCTTGCGTTTGCGCGTGCCCCTTGGAAATGCCTTGTTGACCTGGGCTCCCAGCCTGCGCCGGGCTTTGAACACAAGGGCTTCATGCCCGTTGAGATAGGTTGCCAGCTTGCCCAGCTCGTCGATTTCATGGCGCAGGTCCTTAATCATCACTTCCAAATTTGCCACATGGTTATTGGTAAGGCGCTGTACCTCCTGCTCTTTACGGATTTGAAGGTTCTTTTCCTCCACCTCTGCCTGAAGCTGGCTGATACGGTCCTTTGCCTGCGACAGGGCCCGGTCTGTCTCCTTAAGTTCAGCCAGGGTCGTGACTTTCTGCCGGTAATTCACCAGGTATCCCTGGACAGCGTCCCCATGGACATAGGACTGGAAGGAATCCTCCATGGACGCGTACACAGATGCCATCTCACTTCCTATGCCAAACTCCTGTAAAAATTCCTCCAGGTCAGTATATGACATCAAGCCCCGGTATTTATAATAGAAATAAGCCAGATTGCGGTACTGTACAAAACGGGCAGGAACCGGGAAATCAAAGACCCACTCGTAATCCAGACAGTACAGCTGCTCATCCCCGTCCGTTTCTGTAATCATCAGATTCTCAAAGAGCCCGTCAATGTTGCTTACTTTATAAGAAAAATCATCAAAATCCGGAACCGGCCCAAAGGTCCGGGTAAACTCCGGCGTCACGGAAAACGGAACAATCTGGTCCTCCGTCACATCATAGAGAAACTGAAGCGCTGCCTTAATGTCCTCCACAGGCGCCCTGCCGTCTCTGATGCCCTGGCCCAGACGTTCTGCCAGGGTGATACCTTTCAGGAAACAGAACTCCACCTTGCTGCCGTCCCCGGATATCTCCGGCTCCAGGATTCTGACCCTGGGATTCAGCTGCCTTAACTGCCGGCATTTTTTTCTCAGGGAAAGGATGTGGAAGCTTCCCGCACCGTCCAGAGCAGCCTTCTCCACCCGGCGCTCTCCGTTCAGTTCCCGTATGCTGGTACGAATCCGGAATTCCTCTTTTCTGGTACGGTTATACTTCGCGAAAATGGTTTTCTCCTGTCCGCCGCCCTTAGAGGCAATAATCAGGAAGGAATTGGCAAACCGGCCAAAGTCATTTTCCTCAATCAGACGGTCATACACTTCCCCTTCATTGAGGCAGGCATACCGCGGACTTTCATAGGACACAGACGGGCTGGTGATTTCTCCCTTTCCCGGCAGATACCGGTCTGAGTAAAGTGATATGGGCATTCTGTGGTCGGGCACCGGATAATAGAAATCCGCCCGGGTGAGTCCTGCCCCCTGGCAGGCTTCCTCCGCCTGTTTTCTGGTACAAAAGCCTTCCTCATGGTTTCCCCCTGCCAGGTACCTGAGTCCCAATGCATTTTCACACGCAATTACCAGACGGCCTTCCTGTTTCAGAAAGGAGGCGCCGAAGGTAACTGCATCCCGTATTTCCTGCCCTTCCCTGAGTCCGCCGATAACCACAAGGTCAAATGACGGCTCCGGCTGTCCTGCCTGCGTCCCCGTCTTAAAGCCATATGTGATATTGCTGTAAGCCTTGTTGCGCTCCTGATTTACGGCCAGGTTTTCATCCGCTTCGTCCATGACCGTCACATGAGCGCACCTGGAGGCCAGCAGTCCTGTCAGAACGCCATAGCCTGAGCCAATCTGAAGCACTTCCCCGCAGCCCGTATAATCAAGCCACTCCAGAAGATTTTCCCTTATGTCAGACAGCGCGTGGAGCACCTCCGGCCTGGACTGATTGTCCAGGGCCTTCCTGATACCCTCAGGACCGCTTCCATATTGTCTGAATAAATCTAATATTTCATAACTGATATCCTTCATGGAAAGTTATAATCCTCCGTTCACAGTTGGGCGCGCATTACCGACCTGGGTATTCCCGGCCTCCACCTTCTCGGCCTTTACCTGGGACTCCATATCATACACCCCAACCGTATTTTTATTGGAAATAACCGTAATATTGGTCACGTTGTACAGGCGGTGGTACACCACATGCTCACCCTGCTCAAATCCGGTACAGCTCATGCTCAGCAGATACTCCCCGCCCTGGAGTGTCATTTTCTGGGTGAATTCCACCACATACTCATCCCCGCGCTTCACAGGCTGGATGTCGGCGCCTTCAAACATGGTGTTGGTGCCAGTAAGCTCCGTACCCTTTTTATCCTTTATAGTATAGGTAAAAATAGGGGACTGTATCTCTGTATTGAAATGAATCCGTTCTTTTATGGTAAACATCTCACCTTTTAACAAAAGGTTGGTGATATTTCCCCTCTCGTCAAAAAGACCCAGGTCCACAATCTCAGCCCGGCCGTCCCCGTATTCTGTACGGTCATAATTAATGGTCAGCTGGTCCTTCATGAGACGGCTTCTCTCTAATCCCATACCACCGGAAAAATCAGACATCTCCACATCGCCGGATTTTGTTCCTGCTCCTGCCTGGCTCCGGGCAGTTTCCTTTCCTTCCGCTCCTGCTCCGGTATGTTGCCCATTACCGGTATATTCCGGAGCATTACCGGTATGTTCCGGACCATTACCGGTATCTTCCTGCCCGCTTCCCCCTGACAAGCTCTCCTTCTGCTGTCTTTCCCGCTCTAATTCCGCCTTTAAGGAGTCCAGCTGTCCGGCCAGAATCTTCTTATACATATCCACCACGCGGCCGGCAGGGCCTTCTGCGATGAATTCTCCCTTGTTCAGCAGCACCACCCGGTCACAGTATTTAATAATGCTTCCCATATCATGGGTCACCATGAGGATGGTGGTCCCCTTCTGGCGGATTTCCTCCATCCTGCGGTAACATTTTGACTGGAAAAACACATCGCCAACGGAAAGAGCCTCGTCTACAATGAGGATTTCCGGGTCTACATTGATGGCCAACGCAAAAGCCAGCCGTACAAACATACCGCTGGAATAAGTCTTTACCGGCTGATACACGAAATCCCCGATTTCCGCAAATTCCAGAATGTCCTGAAGCTTGGCGTCCATCTCCTTTTTCGTGTAGCCCATCATGGTGCCGTTCATATATATATTTTCAATACCTGTATAATCCATATTGAATCCGGCCCCCAGCTCTAAAAGAGCCGATATCTTGCCGTCCACCTTTACCTCCCCGGTGGTGGGGGTAAGGACCCCGGTAATGATTTTTAATATGGTGGATTTGCCGGAACCGTTGGTGCCGATGATTCCCACCGTCTCCCCCTTCCTTACCCTGAAGGAAAGCTGGTTCAGCGCGTAGAAATCCCGGTGGTAATTCTTATGGGAAATACTCATGGATTCCTTCAGACGGTCAATGGGTTTCTCATATAATCTATATACCTTGGTCACGTCCGCAACGTCTATGGCATATTTATTGTCCTGTTCTTTCACTGACATAGCATTCTCCATCTCTATGCATACTTCTCCACTTTAGGCATAAGTATAGCATAGAATGCAGGATTTTTATACCTTAAACCAAATTTTTCAAAAAAAGTTAAGAATCCCCTTGACATATATAACTGTATATACTATAGTTACAGTATTAACTGTTCAATTTTTGGTTACAGAAAAGGAAGCCCGAGGAACTTCCTGACACAGAAGCAGTCCTTTTGGTCCACTGCCGCACCGGCATCCGCAGCAAGCGTGCTTCAGACCAGCTGGTGGAATTGGGAATACAAACATTTCTATGATTTTGGCAAAATTGTGGACTGGCCCTATGAAACAGTAAAGGAAAATTAATTTATATTAGAGCAGCTTAACATTACAAGCTTATATATAAGATTAAAGAATGAATGTTCGGTGATTTTTATCACATAACACAAGTACAAAATGTGGTATCCTATAATCAATAGAGCAAATCACAAAAAAGAGAAAACCTGGAGGTAATAACTATGGAATTGAAACATTTGAACAAGGATGAATTTGAGCAGGCTGTAAACGCTGATGACGAGCTGGTGGTTGTGGATTTCTTTGCAACCTGGTGCGGCCCCTGTAAGATGCTGGGTCCTGTCATAGAACGGGCGGCGGACAAATTTTCAGACGTACATTTTTATAAAGTAGATATTGATGAGGAGATGGACCTGGCAGCCCGCTTCCAGGTAATGAGTGTTCCCACCCTTATCTACTTCAAGCGCGGCGAGGTATTATCCAAATCAATCGGTCTGGTTTCACCATCAGATATTGATAAGGAAATCAGCAAGTTAAAATAATAAGCCACCGCACATTTTTGCATTCCTTTTTGGCAGGCCGGTTCCTCAATTGGATCCGGCCTGTGTTTTATCTCCTCTTGAATATCCAACAAGTATTCTTCTACTCCGTATTCCTCAATAATCTCAAAGGTAATGCCATCTATTCCAGCACTTCCCTTGTTTACTCGTACTTCTTTCCATGCCCGCCACAAAATATCCAGGCGAAAGATACGGTCATAGAATCCCACATGTGGCAGGCATCCATGCAAACCCCGATTGAACAAAATCGCTACGCGATGGCCTGCCAAGGCTGTGGCGCAGTTTTT
>ERZ1036412.307-NODE-307-length-43511-cov-81.035530_pt1 | contig 43511 bp, 42 predicted proteins | sample MGYA00514218_ERZ1036412 | MGnify/ENA primary metagenome ERZ1036412 (study PRJEB33795, sample SAMN09464944) | human gut metagenome | host: Homo sapiens | place: USA: Stanford, California | collected 2016-11 | study: EMG produced TPA metagenomics assembly of the...
TACACCGTGGGACTCTCACCCACTAAATTTCAAGCCCTTAGCTGGGCGCACCCTAATAAAGAAAAAAATAAGACCCAGAAGAATTAACTCTTCTGAGCCTTATGGTCTGACTCTATTATCCGGATTCAGTTGTTACGGATCATGATGCCTTATCAAGCATATCATGGATATATGTCCGCAGGCCATCCTCCGTATCTATGCCGTATTTCTGGTTTATCAGGATATAATACTTCATAATCCGCTCTTTCGGCAGAAGCTCACTGGAAGGGATGCTGTCGCCGTATCCTTTCCTCGCCTCCATCCAGGGATCCTCATTGTGTGTGATCTTCTCCAGCACCTTTCCGCCATACATCCCGAAAGTATTCACCACAAGGTCGATCACACGCTTCTCATCATCCGTCAGTGCATCCTCAGTTCCACTAAGAAGCGCGAACCGTGCATCATCGATCGGATTATATTTGAAATCCCGGAACAGGTCATACACCTCCGGATAAACCGGACCGTGGATCCATGCCCTGCAGTCCTCTTCAAAGATCGGTTTTCCATACAATGCAGAATAAACGCCCTGGATAAAATACAGGAGCTTCTGCAGCATGAGAGGCGTTACCTCTTCCAGCTTTTCAAATATATATGCGATCACCCTGAGCATCTTATCCGAAACGGAAAACAGGCTCTCTATGCTTTCTGATGCCGAAAGCGCCTTCCTGTATGCCGCATCCGTCAGCTTCTCCCGGTTTTCCATGAGCTTATGCTTCATATAGGCAGGGGATGCCAGCGCCGCCTTTACGATATCAGAATATTCTTTGGAAGGTACCTGTCCTTCCAGATAACGCGGAATAGTCACCTCTCCGAAACCCAGCGCCAGGGACAGAGGAGCCTTACCGATCTTATAGATTTTCATGAGCTTTTCGATATCGTCAACCGATACAAGCCCTTCCGCCACCCTGTACTGCTCATCGATTTCCTGAACATTCTTATCAATAAGGCCTGGAATGCTCATTTCCTCACCGCACTCCGCACAGACAGCCACGGTGATTGCAAAGGTATAATCCTTATCCCTTATATTCTTTACGATGTCCTTCTTCTGCAAAAGGTACTCGGTCTCTTTCCTGCACTCTATGCAGAAATCTCTTCTTCCCTTCTCTGTCATAATGGTCACCTCCGATTTGCCTCCTGATTATTTGAAATAGTATGTAAGCGGATGTTTCTGTTCATGGAACGAAATAACGATCACAAAACAGTTCTCCAGCTTGTTGAATTTGATATACAAAGATACTGTTTTTTCTTCCGTCCCATTCCTCTCCAAAAGTGACACATCCTTGCCAAATACATACAGGTTCTCATGTTCATAGCCCTTATGCTCATTCTGCAGGATTTCCGAAAAATCCATTACAGTAAGGCTCAATATGATCTCCTTTGCCTTTGCCTCGTCAATAACATAATCCAGAAACAGATTGATGTTATCCTGCCGTCTGGCATTCCGATCAAGCCGGTAATTATCCTTTTCAACAGCTTCCTTCACCTCGGAAAGATACTGCTCTATGTCTTTCTGATCTATGCTCAATACTTTATCCTCCGCAGAGTGCATGATGTATTTTTTGATTTTTTTCATCATCAGTATAACCCTATGATTGCTTTTTGTCAATATCCCATCATCAAAAGCGGCAGGAAAATTTCCCGCCGTCATTTGACACCATATTCAGTTGGGATTACCCGCTCCGGCCTTATACTGCGTTCCTGCACATCTCGGTCAGCTGCTTCTTGATCCTGCGAAGCTTCTTAGAGATTGTGTTCTGTGACACGTCTTTCATCTCCGCAATCTCTTCCTGTGAATAGCCCTCCACATAATACAGACGATACAATTCCTGATCGTCCTCCGGCAGCCTTGAAAGAATCTCATAAAGAAGCTCCTTCAGCGGATCCGGCTCTTCCGCCGCCATCTCCGCAAGCTGCTTCGCATAAGTGCTGGTATCTGGATTCTCAGTCATCATCAATCCGTCCATCGACAGATTCCAATTCTTCTCCGGCTCTTCACCCGGATGCTGAGCCTTCCACTCTTCCAGAGCCTTCTTCTGCCAGGGTTCAAGCTGCGGTCTGCTGTTCTTGATGTTGTTATAGACCTCAGCATCATCGAAGGAATGGAGCGACTTGATCCAGACCGCCGCCTCATCACCCTCCGCAATAACGGATACCATCCCGTCACTGAACCTGTACACATAGTTGCCTCTCTCACTTGTCGGTGTTTTTCTGAATAACATCTTTTGCCTCCGTTTCTGGCCCGGAGACAGTGAGACAAGACATCGACAGGCTTATCCCCCGACGTACCCATGCTGCAAAAAGAGCGCAATGAAGCAAGGGTACATACATATCGCTTTCCGCTGCTGCCGTACCGGCAACTGTCTGGAATGCAATATGTTCGTATCCTGTCCACTGCGCATCATGTGCCGATATTAAATTTGTAAATAGTTATTTGGATATCCGCCGGATACCCATCAGAACCTTCATCCACGGATGAGGACTCTGATCCGTACCCACCGTCCTACTGGTATAGGTATGAGAAACCCCGTTTTTCCGATTTCCCTCCTATATTTCTCTGGGATATTTGCAACCCCCTGTCTTACTAAGCGGTTTTTCACCGCATTTTTCCGGTATCATCATCCAGATCTCAAATTCGTCTCGATCGCGTATAGTTCACTGAAAACCTCAGACAAATCGGATGATGCGATCTGCTCGATTGACTTTGCCTCGTATTTTTCCAGGACAAAATTCACGGTTTCTGCACCAATCTCTGACTCGATAAATGAAGCTGTATTTTCAATATTTGCGATCCAATTTGTTCTTTCATCTCTTGTCATTTCTGCATACCTCCGTCTCTTTTTCTGTGTCTTTTGCCTGGCACGCCTTCATTAAAGCAGAATGGAAAAATGCTGTAAAAACTCGGTAAGTTGAGAAGAAATGGCTTAAAATAAGGCTTTTCAGATTTGAGCATTAAAAAAAAAGCCCCCTAAGAGGCTCAATCCCAACTTGGTAAGTTGAAAAAAATTATGAAACTCTTGAATTCTTTCTATCTTTGGTTCCGATTGGCTCCATTTTGACCACTTCAAGTAATCTATTGAAGTCCACAATGCTAATGCACGGGTATCGGTCAATAATTTTCAGCCAGATACGATCCGGATCTTGATATGGATGTAGTTTGCGCTCCGATTTCTGATACACTTCTTCTATCAAATCCCTGCGAAGCCCTAAACCGACACAGATAGCCATGATAGTTCCGGACTCCATTTTATTGGATTCATTATCTCTAATCCGTTTAAGATAATTCTCATGTACTAATGTATTCTCATAAAAGTCCAGAGGATCCGTCCATCCTTTTTTATCAATCATAAATGTCAGGCTCTGGCATAAGGTGGTATCTTCATCCCTGAGCAGCCTAAGGAACTCTTTTTCAGTCTCATCATTGCATAGCAAGAAAGATCTTCCTGCGCATATTTGTATGTTATAAAATGCTGTTCCCTTATATTCAGGGCACATGTAGGAAGATTTGTCTTCGCCCTTTTTGTCAGATGTATTTCGCCGTTTTTGACGGTGATATTCTTCTGTCCGGGACAACAAAGTACCCATCTACAAATAACAGGCCATATGACTCCACCCACTCTTCAAGAATGGGATTATCGGAAAGCATCTGGAATGACTCTTCCAAAGTCAGAGGAACAAAATCTTTTGTCCGGTTCAACTCAGCATAAACAGCTTCATAATCTTGAAAGCCGGATATTCTTTCTTCCAGCCCCACTTCAAGCAATCGAATCTTAACAGAGCTTCTCGAAACAATGAAGAACTCGGCAAGTTGGTGAATCAGCTCATCACAGGAATTGATATCATTATCAAGCAGTTCCTCTGCCTTCTTCCGGAACATATTTTTAGGCATCAGAACCCTTGGAGCCAACCTATGTGCCTGCCATTCCAGCCACTCGACCTCATTTTGCTTGGTGCGCTTCCCGCTCGGCGGCTCAAAATTTGTACGTTTCTCATTGATGCAGCTCTTGATCTTTTTCACGGTCTTCAGGAAGTCCGCCAAGCCCTTCATAGCCAGAAGCTGAGGGTTCACCGTCACGATCACTTCATCTGCCGCCCCGAAACAGGTTGTCAGGTTAGACTGCGGATCAAAGTCCACAGCCAGAACCTTCTTCCCCTTCTTCTGCAGGGAATACGCCAGATTGAACGCCGTAACAGATTTACCGACACCACCCTTCATTGCTCCGATCATGATTATCTTTCCCATAACATCACACCCCCTGTTCCGCGCAAACGCCGTACTCCGCTGTTCTCTCCGCTACAAACTGAGCACGCAGCTTTTCCTTCTCCGCCTTAAACCTTTTTTGCAGAAGCTCTGTCTCTCTTTCCATGAAAGCCGCCTCTGCTTCCTTCAGCACCGCCATTTCCGCATCCGGCGTGATAACCAGCTTGTCGTTCTCACAGCTGGCAGTAACATACCCGCCGATCTCAAAGCCCAGCTCCTTCAGCCACTGACCTTTAAGCATGATGGTCGGGGTTGACTTGTAATTGTATCCGCTCATTCCGTAGATCTTCATATTTCTACGCTCTTTGAATCTCTTCATCTGATTTCCTCCTTCGATTATCTGTAACATGGATGCTGCCTGCATCCGACCGCCTTGAAAGAGAAAAGGGCTCAGATCCGTCTAGGAGCAGACTACTCCCGCGGATCAAAGCCCTATTTGCTCTGATAAGCATCACCCCACTCTCACGAAGGCATTCTTCGTCCATTCGGAGCCTGGAAACCCCTCTGCCTTCATAGTAGTAGGTATTCGATTGTAAATTCGGCGCCGTCCTTACATCTCACCCCCTCTTCCAGTAGGTCAAAAAAATAGGACTTGGTCAGGAAGCCTTTAAAATCGGTCTTCTCTTGACTTGTCCTATTATGCCGTACTCATCAATAACAATATAATCAAAACAATCCCTGGCAAAGTATGATTCATTCAATACCGGATGTGAGAGCACTGCGCGAAACATTGGATGAACCAATGTATATTTCCCCTAAATCCTTTCTTCGGAATATGTAGGCTTTGGGGTGAAAGGACCGTTCCTTTTCATTGTAAAACCGAAGGTCCACCCGGTCCCCCAGCCGGTCCTTTATAAGGCACAATGCCTCCGGCTGTGTGATCCCCAGATAATTTCCGGTCAGGATTCTGATTTTCACTCCGCGTTTCAGTGCCTGTTCCAAATCATCCAGAATCATACGTACTCCTGACTCCATGAGGAATGACACAATCATATCAATCTGTACAGCCCTGAGCATACTGAGCTCTAACTGATACAGCAAAAAACGATTCTTATCTCTGCCCCCGGTAATGACCTCACAGGGCCCGATATCCCTTTGTATTTGTTTCAACGATTCTATTTTTTCCTCAATATCATGTTCAGCCATTTTTCTTCTGCTCTCCCCGGGCGGACATCGTCCGTTACCCACATCTCCATGATGTCAAATGTATTTACATCTTTTAACAGTTTATCCATCTTTCTTTCCGTCATATCCGTAAAATAGCGGCCACTTGGCTCACCCTCTGCCGTTCCATATTTAAAGGAGGTATACAGGATTCCATGGTGATTCAACGCACGAGCCATTTTGACAAAAACATCCTCCAGCTCCCCATAGGACAGATGCAGTATGGAAGAACATGCCCAGATTCCATCATAAGCCTCTTTTTCATCTAAATTCTGAAAATACATCTGCCTTACTTCAATGCCTGTATATTCAGACGCAATCCTGACCAGCGCTTCAGAACCATCTATGGCATCTGTCTCAAATCCCCTGTCCATGAAATACCTGGTATCTCTGCCGGAACCGCATCCGAAGTCCAGGATTCTGTCTCCCGGTTGCAGATATTTCAGGAAGCGCTCCTGCATATCCTTAAACTTCACGTCCCTTGTGCTGTCAAAAAATTCTTTTGCATGTTGGTTATAGTATTGTAATGAATCATTCATGGATACAAATGCTTCCTTTCTTAAAAATCCAGCCGCTGTAATTCCTGCTCAAATACATATATATATTTACAAAAAGCAGAAGGTCAATCTCCGATGTGTTTCCATTCTCCTTAGGCAGATATGGAAAATAGCATATTATACTCTCATTAAGACTGCTACCCATTTTTATCACGACTACTGTCAATCATATCATTCTTTGGCATCACAGGCAATTAAAACTGTTTTGTCAATAAATACATAACCAGGTACTATCAGATTGGTCTCCATAAAATCAGACTCTCTATAAGACCACTCAATATCACGCCGGTATAAAACACGGCTTCCATCAGCCATTTTATTCCTCGGTTCCCCATGTTTTATTCACCGATTCCCCCCAGACCTAATAGACTATACTATACCAAATCATATAAGGAGCATATTGATGAAAAAAGCAATTAGCATTCTTCTGGCAGCAGCCCTGACCGCAGCTGCCCTAACCGGCTGTTCAAAATCATCCGGCAGTGCATCCTCCGGCAACACCCCGTTGGTCCTCAACGAAGTGGCCCATTCCATCTTCTACGCCCCCCAATACGCAGCCATTGAGCTGGGATATTTTGAGGACGAGGGCATCGACCTGACCCTTGTAAACGGAGCTGGTGCTGATAAGGTAATGACCGCCCTTATCTCCGGCGACGCCCAAATCGGTTTTATGGGTTCCGAGGCCAGCATCTACGTATACCAGGAGGGTTCTCAGGACTATGCTGTGAACTTCGCCCAGCTGACACAGCGGGCAGGCAACTTCCTGGTGGGACGTCAGCCTGAGGACAATTTTAAATGGGAAAACCTGAAGGGCAGGAAGGTCCTCGGCGGACGCGCAGGCGGCATGCCTCAGATGGTCTTCGAGTATATCCTAAAGAAACACGGCATGGACCCAAAGACAGACCTTTCCATTGACCAGAGCATCAATTTCGGGCTGACCGCAGCCGCCTTTACCAGCGATGACGCGGACTATACCGTGGAATTTGAACCTTTTGCAACCACTCTGGAGAGCGAAGGCAGCGGGTACGTGGTAGCCTCTCTTGGAACAGAATCCGGATATGTCCCTTACACTGCTTACTGTGCCAGGAAGAGCTATGTGGAGCAAAACCCGGAAATCATTCAGAAGTTTACCAATGCCATCCAGAAGGGCATGGACTACGTAAACTCCCATTCCGCCGAAGAAATTGCCAAAACCATCCAGCCCCAGTTCAAGGAAACACCGGTGGATAAACTCGCTGTCATCGTAGGCCGTTATAAGGACCAGGATACCTGGAAGGATGACACCGTATTCGAGAAAGAAAGCTTTGAGCTTCTGGAAAACATCCTGGAAGAGGCAGGTGAACTGTCGGCACGGGTTCCCTATGAGGACCTTGTTACCACACAGTTTTCTGAGCAGGCAGCGAAATAGCCTCCGCTTTACTCACGCAGTGCACTTTAATTCCCACTAACTATAAACAGCCGGCTTATAAACTGTTACCTGCCCAAATGCAGTACAGTATATAATCCGGCCTGTTTCATTTAGTTCACCTGTTTCATTCATTTCAACCGCTCCGCCTGCCACTCTTCCACGCCCCACCGCCCGTCCACGCCGCCCTACCACTCTTCCCTGTACTTCTCCTGATACAAATACAGCCATGGAGTATTCACCGGCAATGCCGCGAACTCATCCCTGTGATACTCCTGTACCTTCCCGCCCCGGCGCACCCGCAGGAGCCGGTCCGCCAGAGCCAGAGAATCTGCCAGGTTCACTGCCATAATCACCACAGGAATCCCCTTATTTAAAAACCGTTCCAGCAGTTCCATGATATGGATGCGCAGGGATACCTCCGCACTCTTAAAGGGCTGCACACAGAACACGACTTTAGGATTCTGAAGGTAAATGCGGGTATATATGAGGTCGTATTTCTGCCATTCCGTCAGACGGTCCACAGGCAGGTCAAATACCTCCTCCCCCAAAAGTTCAGCATATTCCTGACGCAGGCTTTTCTTAACGCGCTTGCTTCCCCACACGCCTCTGACCCGGTGGTCCAGAGTAAAACAAAGGTTATCCAGATAGCTCAGGTTGGAAAACAGCATGGAATGTACCGGCAGTTCCTGGATCACTGCGATGCGGCGGTCATTTTTCCCTCCCAGAGGCGTTCCGTCAATTAAAATCTGTCCCGCGGAATGCCTTTCTTCACCGGACAGGACCGGAATCAGTTCCTGAATCATGCAGTTATCCAAATCCTGCATCACCAGACATTCTCCCCTTGCAACTGAAAACGCAGGTTCTCCCTCTGCCTGAAACACAATCTGGTTTTCCTCCGGCCTTGGCCTCTGGTTCATCTGCTCCCGCACATGACGGTCAAAGTCCTCGGTGCAGTGCAGAAAAAACGGGTCCGGCGCTTTGTCCTTTGCCTGGAAGCATTTTATAATCTGTCCGTTCAGCATAAGGGCCGTCCGACCGCATATCTGACGCGCTTCCTCGAAATGAGCGGCTATGTAGAGAAAAGACATGCCCTTTTTCGCGTAGTGATGCAGGATTCCGCTCAGCTGCTCCAGCTCCGCGTCGCTTATGAAGGTGCTTATGTCCTCCAGCACCACCAGATGATTGCCTGCCACCACTGCCTTTAACAGCTCCACCACAAACCGTTCAAAGTTAGTGAGCTCCTCCACATAAGCGTCGGCCGGAATCTCCACTCCGATATCCTCCATGAAGGGCTTTAACTGTTCCCTCAGTATATAAGGCTGCATCAGCCGCTTCCTGAATCCGGGACGGAGCACGAAAATATTGTCGGCCACAGTCAGTCCCTCCGCCAGACAGCTCCGGTTGCGAATCACGCTGACACGGTTCATGGCAGTTTGATTTATGGCGGTTTGGTTCATGATGGTATGGTTCATACCTGTACATGGAAAACGCCAGTCGTTTACCAGCCTTTCCTTATAATACACATAGCCGTAATGCAGGGGAAGGTTTTGCTGCAGCAGACGAACCAGGGCAGACAGCCCCAGGTGGTTTACCGGCACCAGACCCAGTATCTCGCCTGCCCAGATTGTCATGCTGAAATTCTCCAGCAGGGCCACTCCCTGTTCCCGGTAAGTCACCCGCTCCATGCGCAGTATCTCTTCCCTCATTTTAATGCCTCTTTGTTCTTCAAGTCCCTGTCATTGGTAATGGCAGGCAAATTGATTTCCACATCTGTCCCAACTCCCGGCATGGAAAATACATGAAGCCCGTATTCCTCTCCAAAGAGCAGGTGAATCCGGTTGTTTACATTTATAAGGGCTATGCCGCCCCGAGTCTCTGAACCCTGGGACGCAAATGCCTGACCGCTCTTTCCCAGCCGATCGTTCATCCTGGACAATACCTCCTCATCCATCCCCACCCCGTCGTCAGAAATGCGTATCAGCAGCCGTTGTCCGCTCCGTTCCAGATGGATGGACAGGTGGCCTGTGCCTATCTTGCACTCCGTTCCATGGATGATGCTGTTCTCCAGGATAGGCTGCATGGTCAGCTTCGGCAGCCGGCAGCCATATATCTCCTCCCTGTCCTCCGGATCGCATTCTATGGACAGGCTCAGACGGGAACCGAACCGGTACTGCTGTATCCGGAAATAGGTCCTGCAGTTCTCCAGCTCCTCCTCCACGGACACCAGGTTTTCCACCTTGCTGATGGTGTAGCGGAAAAATGTGGCCAGGGCCTCCGTCATATCCGCTACGCTGGTAAGCCCTGCAATCAAAGCCTCGCTGCGGATGCTCTCCAGGGTATTGTACAGGAAATGGGGGTTAATCTGATTCTGGAGCGCCAGATACTGGGCCTGCCGCTTGTTAAGCTTAAGCAGTTCCGATGAATCCATAATTTTCATCATGTGCTCCAGCATCCGGTACACCATGGGAGTCGGGACCACCTGGCACAAGTCAGTCAGGTCGGTGGTGGTATATCCCTCCAGGAACAGGTGCATGGTCCGTTCCAACCGGAGGTAGGGCCTGAGTATCCATTTACTGAAGACCCATATGCAAATAAGCAGCAGCGCAGCGCCCATAACGCCGGGCCACAAGGGTGCATTTCCCCGGAACGCCCGGACCAGGCAGGCCGCAGTCTGAAACATCGCTAAACACAGGGCGGCAATAAGCAGCGCAATAACCCGCACCGAAAGATATCTGAACCTGTTTTGTTCCATTTCCCCGCCTCCCTCCTGTTCCCTTTATCCATACAGTTTCCGGTATTCCACCGGATTCAGTCCCGTGGCCTTGTGGAAGGTATGGGTAAAATGCTTCCTGTCACTGTACCCCACCTTCTCACATATCTCTGCAATGGGAATACTGGTCTCGCGAAGCAATGTCTTAGCTTCCTCAATCCTTACCCTGGTAAGGTATTTAGCAAATCCTTCCCCTGTCTCACGCTTGAACAGCATACTGAAATAATTGACGCTGAAACCGATATCCTCGCACACGGTCTCCAGGGTAATGGGTTCGTCAAAATGCTGCATCACATACTGTTTGGCAATGCGAATCGGTCTTGCGGCCTCGCTGCTTCGCATCTCCCTGGCCTCAGACAGCAGCCTTTCCTGGATTCGGGCCAGCTGGCCGAAAAGCTCTCCCGCTGTCCTGCACTGGCTGCAGCTGTTCACAAATTCCTGCTGGATTTCCTCCACATTGCTCAGGGCTGTGCGGGCGATGAAGAGGCGGCCTGCTGACAGCACCAGCTCCAGTATCTCCCTGCCGCATATACGATCCAGCCCCAGGGCCTCTGTCTCCAGCATACGGCAGGCCTCCCCTGCCTCTGCTGTACTCAGGCTGTCCACGGTGTGCTCCATCACCTTTATGTATTTATCCAGCAGGTTCTGCTTTTCTATGCCGGAACCCGGCGGCACTGTATCAAGCAGTCTTCCGGTTCCCTGAATCAGGCGCTCTGTCATGGCGTTCCTGGCTGATTCCAGGGATAAGGGCATTTTCTCCGGAGCATCCACGGCAATTCCCAGTGAGACGGAAAATTCAAAGGGGCCCAGCAGACTTCTCTTTACTTCCAGGTGATTCAGGCACTCCCTCAGTCCTCTGCGCACCTCATCCTTTTTAGCCGGGTCGTAATTCATGACGCCGCAGCCGGTGAAGGACTGGAAATGCAGCAGCATGTCATGGCAGACCGGGGCCAGGGAGTTGCTGAATATATCCTTTATTTTCTCCTGCATGACCTCCAGGCCGCTGCGGCTGACCTGGCCACTGCCGCCGTCTATTTTTACCATGAACACCTGGTACATGCCGCCGTATGTCTCCACGTGGTAGATGTCCCTCAGAGCTTCCGCCGTCAATTCTGTGGGATTCGTCATCAAATCCTTTACCAGACTCTCCCGTATGCGGCTTAAATCCTTTTGGCTGTTCTGATGCTGCCTGCTGATGGTTTCCATTGTCTCCAGCCTGGATTCACATTTTTCCCTGATTTTTTCCAGTGTCTCCATCAGCTCCGCCTGTTTGATGGGCTTTAACAGATAGTAGCCGGCCCCATACTTCATGGCGCTCTGGGCATACTCAAAATGGGCATAGCCGCTGATGATTACCACTTCCAGGTCCGGCATGATTTGTTTCGCGCTCCGTATCAGCTCCAGCCCGTCGCAGCCAGGCATACGTATGTCTGTAATCAGTATGTCGGGATGCCTGGACTGCACCAGTTCCAGCGCCTCCAGGCCGTTCTCCGCCATGGCCACCACCTCCATGCCCATTGAATCCCAGTCCGCCAGCGTCTGCACCAGCCTGCATATCAGGCGCTCATCGTCCGCTATTATTACCTTTAACATATACCACTCCCCCTAAGACAGCCTTCCAGGTTATACCCGCGACCTTTCTCTGACCTTAATCATAACATGCCCAATTTTACATTTCAACAAGAACGCCGTTCCTCAGAGCGGCGTTCCTGTCATATCCATTATTGATGATTCCTTACTTCTTCAATACAGACACTCCTGTATCCGTCACAGCTCCTCCTAAAGCTTCTCCTTCCAGAGCCTTCACACATGCTTCCACACCCTTTGAGCCCATAACATCCGGGTTCTGGGCCATGGTGCACAGCAGGTATCCGTCGTCAATCAGGCCCAGGATTGCATCGGACTTGTCAAATCCAACGCCGATGATTCCGTCTTTACCGGATGCCTTGATTGCGTTGCCCGCTCCGGTGGTAGAACCTTCGTTACAGCCAAAGATGCCCACAACGCCCTGGGTGATATAGTTTTCCGCAATGCTCTGCGACTTGGCCGCATCGCCTTCGCCGTACTGTGTCTCTAACAGGGTGAAGCCGCTTCCCTCAAATGCGGAACGGAATCCTTCCTCGCGCATAACGCAGGAATCGGTTGCAGCGTTTACATTGATGATGCCGATGGAACCGGATGTCACCCCTGCGTCCTTCAGGGCCTTAAGCATTTCCCCGCCTGCCGTCTTGCCTGCTGCCTTGTTATCCGTGGAGAAGGTTGCCTCTGCTTCCACGTTGGCCGGGGAGTCTACGTATACGATTTTTACACCGGTTGATTCTGCTTCTTTTAACGCGGAGGAGATAGCGTCCGGACCGTTAGCTGCTACCATGATTGCCTCATAGCCGCCTGCCACTGCATTGTTCACGCACTCAATCTGCTGTGCGTCATCCTTTGTATTTGGAGACATGAAGGTCACGGTTACGCCAAGGGCCTCTGCTTCCTTCTGTGCGCCCTCGTTGAGGGTTACCCAGTGCTGGTCAATGGAATCCATGGTAATCAGAGCAATCCTGTATTCCCTGCCTGCCTTTACAGCCGCGGAAGCATCGCCAGCCGCCCCGTTCTGCGCCGTAAGCACAGATACGCCTGTGTCAGTTACCTTGCCGCCCAATGACTCGCCGCCAACAGCTGCCACGGCTGCCTTTACGCCCTCGTAGCCCATTACATCGGGATTCTGGGCCATGGTGCACAGCATGTATCCGTCGTCAATCAGGCCCAGGATTGCATCGGACTTGTCAAATCCAACGCCGATGATTCCGTCTTTACCGGATGCCTTGATTGCGTTGCCCGCTCCGGTGGTAGAACCTTCGTTACAGCCAAAGATGCCCACAACGCCCTGGGTGATATAGTTTTCCGCAATGCTCTGCGACTTGGCCGCATCGCCTTCGCCGTACTGTGTCTCTAACAGGGTGAAGCCGCTTCCCTCAAATGCGGAACGGAATCCTTCCTCGCGCATAACGCAGGAATCGGTTGCAGCGTTTACATTGATGATGCCGATGGAACCGGATGTCACCCCTGCGTCCTTCAGGGCCTTAAGCATTTCCCCGCCTGCCGTCTTGCCTGCTGCCTTGTTATCCGTGGAGAAGGTTGCCTCTGCTTCCACGTTGGCCGGGGAGTCTACATATACGATTTTTACGCCTGAGGACTGCGCCTCCTTTAATGCGGACGAGATGGCGTCCGGACCGTTGGCTGCCACGATGATGGCCTTGGCGCCCGCGGACACCGCATTGTTCACACATTCAATCTGCTGCGCGTCATCCTTGGTGTTGGGAGCCATAAACTGGACCGTTACGCCCAGCTCCTTTGCAGCCTTCTGCGCGCCCTCGTTCAGGGTCACCCAATGCTGGTCAATGGAATCCATGGTAATCAGGGCAACCATGGTGTCGGAACCAGCTGCCGGCGCTTCTGTCTTTGCTGCTTCTGCCGATGCCTGCGCTGCGGTGGTGGCTGATACATCCTCAGTCTTGCTGCCGCACCCGGTAATAAGAGACGCGGCGAGGCCAAGGGAACAAGCCAGTGCTAACATTTTTTTCATTGCATTTCCTCCTTTTTTCGTACACGCATGTACACTTTCACATTCATTTTATATTAGCGTCAGGGAAGCTGGCCCGTGACGTCTAATTCCATAAAATTTCTAAACCTTTTTTTCCGCTGCCGGACGTTTCCGTATGAGCATTCCCTTCCGGAGCACCACGTCCAGAAGCACTGCGAATACCACGATAATACCTATGACAAGGCGCTGGATTCCTACCTGTACCCCAATCATGTTAAGTCCGTTTTCCAGGGTCTGCCATACAGCCGCACCCGCAAAGGTCCCCAGCAGGATTCCCGTTCCTCCCAGCGGCGAGATACCGCCGATGACGCCGGCTGCCACTGCGTACATCTCATACATATTGCCTGCTTCCATATTGCCCATATTGGCCTGGCCGCAGAGAATCAGACCTACCACGAAGGAACAGAAGGCACTGACCAGATATGTCTTTGTGACTGTCGCCACCACACTGACACCGGAGAGCTTGGCCGCCTCCGCATTGGAACCAATGGCGTAAATATGGCGTCCGGTCCTGGTCTTGGAGAGCAGGAAAAAGAATGCGATAAACAGTACCAGGGCAATCCAGAAGGTATTAAACACCCCCGCCGTCTTTCCATAGTAAAAAAATGCCTGGAACTTATCTGCCGCTTCCTTGCCTATGCCTGAACTGATGGCATCCGTGTTGCGGTTCCCATTTACCATATAAGCCACGCCTCTGGCTACGAACATGGTTCCCAGGGTTGCTATGAACGGGGGAAGCTGGAACTTTCCTACCAGAATACCGTTTACCACGCCGATGGCCAGGCAGCAGACAAGTGTAATCAGTATGGCAGCCATGGGATTGACCCCATGGGTCATAAGGGTTGCTGCTATCATGGCGCTCATGCCCACCACAGAACCAATGGACAAATCAATGTTGCCTGTTATGAGCACGTAGCTCTGTCCGATACCGATAATCAGGTACTTTGACATGGAACGGAACAGGTTTGTAACATTTTGTCCTGAAAATACAGTGGGATTAATTGCCCCGAATGCTATGTAAATGACAATGAGTCCCGCAAAGGCAGTCATAGCCCCTCTCATGCCCCTTATATTCAAAAACTGTCTGAGGGCTCCCTGATTCTTGTGATTCATACCTTTCTCCTCCTCATTATAAGCACTTAGCGTCAATTTTCTTCTCAAATCTGGTTGCCAGGGTCAGAATGCTGTTCTGGGTGGCCTCCTCTGCCATCAGCTCTCCGGTAATACGGCCGTCACACATGACGACGATTCTGTCAGCGATTCCCATGACCTCCGGCATCTCCGAGGATACGAACATGACAGCAATTCCCTGTTGCTTTAGCTGGTTCATCAGATTATATATTTCTACTTTGGCAGCCACATCAATTCCCCTGGTCGGCTCATCGAATATCACCACCCTGGAATTACGGGCCAGCCATTTTCCAACAACCACCTTCTGCTGGTTGCCGCCGGACAGATTGCCTGCATTCACATCCACATTAGGGGTTTTGACCTTTAAGTCATCCACCACCTTCCGGCACATTTCATCTTCCCTGGACCGGCTTACCACCCCCATCTTGTTGCACAGCAAATCCAGGTTTGGCAGGGCTATATTATGCCGTATACTCAGTTTTGTACATAGTCCGTCCTTTTTCCTGTCCTCAGGGGCCAGCACGATTCCTGCCTGTATGGCATCCTCGGGCTTGTGAATGGCCACCTCTCTTCCGTCCAGGAAAATCTGTCCGCTCTCCTTGGCATCAATGCCGAATATAGCCCTGGTGGTCTCGGTCCTGCCCGCTCCCATCAGTCCGGCAAATCCCACAATTTCCCCTTCATACAGGGAGAAATCCACATCACGCACCATCCTGCCTGCATTCAGATTTTTTACTTCCAGGACCTTTTTCCCTTTTTCGCAGGAAACGCGCGGAAACTTTTCCTTAATTTCACGTCCCACCATGTTGGCAATTATCTCATCCAGGGTTGTGTCCCGGAAATTCATAGAGGTTATGTACTGGCCGTCCCGCATTATGGTCACACGGTCCACAATGGACTGAAGCTCCTCCAGCCGGTGGGAAATGTACACGATGCCGCATCCCTTTTCCCTCAGGTTATGGATGATTCGGAATAAGTCCTCTATCTCCCTGGCTGTCAGGGCGGAAGTGGGTTCATCCATAATCAGGATTTTCGCATGGGTGGACAGTGCCTTGGCTATCTCCACCATCTGCTGCTTGGACACAGGCAGATCCCCCACCACCTGGTGCGGATCCAAATCAATTTTCAGCTCATCCAGAATCTTTCTGGCTTCCTCCTCCATCTCCTTGTTTGACAGAACCATGCCCTTTACCTTCTCGCGTCCCAGGAACATGTTTTCTGTCACCGACAGATGCCTGCACATGTTCAACTCCTGATGGATGATTGCCACTCCGGCTTCCTGGGCCTGCTTCGGGTTCATATCCCCGTACTCCCTGCCGAATATTTCCACTTTCCCTTCATCCCTTGTGTAGACACCGCTGAGCACCTTCATCAATGTACTTTTTCCTGCACCATTTTCTCCCAGAAGCGCCATGACTTCCCCTGAACGCAGTTCAAAACGCACATGGTCCAATGCCTTGACTCCTGGAAAGCTCTTACAGATATTCTCCATGGAAACAATTGTATCGTTCATTCTCAGCCACCTGTCCTTCTTCATAATCCATTGTCTGACTTTTATCTATGATTCTATTATACCAATCTTCAGTTTCACAAATAAGGGGGGCTTTTTCCTAATTAGGGGGACATTTTTATGCATTTTTATAGAATTACAGAAACGAGACGCAGAATTGTTTGTTATATACACCGTATTATTTTTATTATTACTTGATATAATTAGCACTTTTTCCATCTCTTAAAAAAGGCCGCCCTCCCCAGGAGGACAGCCTTCTAATCCCCATACAATTACCCCCTACCGCCGGTTCAGCCTCCACGCTCCCACAAGCTTCTTCAAATAATCCATATACCCTGCTTCCCGTATACTTCCGTTCGTCAGCACATTAACCTCTCCCAGCTTTTTGCCGCCCAGAGAATATTCCAGCACGCCTGCCTTCTGCCCCGGTTCCACCGGAGCGGGCATGGATTCCAGAAGCACCAGCTTCTTCTCGATGGCTCCCAAATCCTCACCCTTAAGGCTCAGGTAGGAAAATGTTCCCTCGTAGGTCAGCCCTACCTCATCCTCCACGCCTCCTGTAACCGGCATCTGGGGCAGCGGCAGATGTTCCTTGTCTTCATAGAGCTTGCAGTTTGCATAACCATAGTTGAGAAGGGTCTGGGCGTCTGCAAATCTGGTTTTGAAATCCGGCGCAGCCATGATGGCAGCGATAAGACGCACCCCATCCTTTTCCGCTGTGGCCGACAGGCAGTACTTTGCAATGGATGTGGACCCCGTCTTAAGGCCCGTAACCGTAAAATTAGTTGCCATCTTAAGCAGTTTATTTGTGTTGGACAGGCCGAATTCCTTTGTTCCCTGCTTTGTGACATGTGTTATATTCTCCATCCATATGGTGGAATAGTTATGTATCTGAGGATATTTATTAATCAGCTCGCGGCTCATGACGGCAATGTCCCTGGCCGTGGTGTAATGGTCCGCGGATTCCGTAAGACCGCAGCAGTCCACGAAATGGGTATTGGCCATGCCAAGGCCGGCTGCCCTTTCATTCATCATCCGCACAAACTCCTCCTCGCTGCCAGCTATGTACTCCGCCATGGCCACAGACGCGTCATTGCCGGATGCAATGACAATGCATTTAATCAATGTCTCCACGGTCTGTTTCTCGCCTTCCTCCAGAAACACCTGGGAACCTCCCATGGATTTGGCATGAGCGCTGGTGACCACCTCGTCCGTCAGCTGAATCTTCCCGGACTGAAGGGCATCGAAAATCAATATCAGTGTCATAACCTTGGTAACACTGGCCGGGCTGCGTTTTTCATCTGCACCCTTTTCATAGATTACCTGTCCGGTGGACGCTTCCATTAGAATAGCCGACGGGGCGGCTATCTGGACTGCTGTCTGGTTCTGGTCCGCAGGCGCCTCCGCCGCCTGCACATCCCCTCCTGTCCATCCTTCATCCTGTCCATAGAGGCTGCTCCCTGATACCTCTGCTCCCACGGGGATGGCGATTTCCGGCTCCTGGCCCAGGGCGGCAATCCCGGGATAGGAGACCAGTATTGCTGCTGAGCATAATATCGCTGCAATCCGTCTCATATTTTCCTCCAATAAAATCATCTGCTACTAATTGTATGGGAGTGGACAGACAGCTTATGCCCGCAAAACCTTGATTTCTACCGCAAAAAAATGCAGCGGGCCGTAATTATACCGCAGCCTGCCGCATTTTTCCTATCTTATTTTTCTGCCTTATTATAATTATACTTCCTTCAGGGCCTGTCTTAAGTCCTCTGCCATCTTCTCGTACTCAGGGTCTGTAAGCATGGTCCTTCCGCTGTTCATCTCAAAGGTGCCGCCCCATTCTTCACCGCCCTCATACTTGGGGACAATGTGAAAGTGCAGGTGATGTCCTGTGTCGCCGTAAGCACCGTAATTTACCTTGTCCGGCCGGAACACCTTGTGTACGGCGCGGGCTGCCTGGGCCACCTCTGCAAAGTAATCATTCCTCTCCTCGTCGGTCAGATCGATGAGCTCGCTGACATGCTTCTTATGAGCCAGAATAACTCTGCCCTTCTTACTCTGCTCCTTAAATACATAGAGAAAGCCTGTCTTCATCTCACACACAGGATAACCGAACTTAGCCACCAGTTCGCCCTGCATACAATATGCGCAATTAGGATCCTTTACCATATCTTCCATGTTCCTGTTCTCCTTTATGTTTATTCATATCAACTTAAACATACCACGGAACAAGATGAATTTCAATTCCAATATTTGTTTTTTCTTTCATAGTACCCACTTCACGGAATCTATGCTATAATAAGTAGGCAAGTACCAGATACAGGAGAATTTCTATGAGCAGAGCAGATTTCAGACGCAGGCAGTCCCGCAGGCGCAGGCAGAAGCTTGCACGGATGTCACGGCATCTTCCTACATTTATTTTATTATTAGCAATCACTGTACTGGCAGGAGGCGGCATTTTCGCCCTCTACCGGTTTGTTTTAGCGAAACAGCCGGACGGAACGGTCCAGGTCATTGCCTCATCAGGGCAAAACGGCTCCCCTAATCCGAACGGGAACAGCCCTTCCGCTGGTGGGGATTCCCCCGGCGGGGCTTCCGGCGGCAATTTTGGCGGAAGCTCCGGCAATAGTTCCTCCGGGGCTTCCGGAGCCAGTTCCTCCGGCCCATCGGACCAACCTTCCGCGGAAGCTCCCCAGGACGACATTTCCCGGCTCATAGCCCAGGCTGACCGCATCGCCATGGGTTATGATTACGATAAGGCCGCAGAGCTTATCAACTCCAGCGGCCTGGATTTGGAGGACCCCCGCATGAAGGAGGCGCTGGCACGGTATGAATCACAGAAGGCCGCCCTGGTTCCCGCCGATATGAACGCTGTCACCCACATTTTCTTCCACTCCCTTATCATGGATACCTCCAAGGCCTTTGACGGGGACTCGGACAGCGCCAACTATAATTCCGTCATGACCACCAAGGATGAATTTCTTAAGATACTGGAGGATATGTACCAGAAGGGCTATGTGCTGGTCCGCATCCACGATGTGGCCTACGAGGCGCCTGATGAAAATGGAAACGTCCGCTTTGTAAAGGGCAGCGTCATGCTCCCGGAGGGAAAGAAGCCCTTTGTCATGTCCCAGGATGATGTCTGCTACTATCCCTACATGGACGGGGACGGGTTTGCCAAACGGGTGGTGATTGGCGAGGACGGAAAGCCCACCTGCGAGATGGTCATGGACGACGGCACCACATCCACCGGCTCCTATGATTTGATTCCGCTTTTGGAGGACTTCATACAGGAACACCCCGACTTTTCCTACAAAGGCGCAAGGGCCATTATCGCATTTACCGGCTATGAAGGCATACTGGGGTATCGAACTGCATCCTCCTACCAGAACAGCCCCACCTATGAGGCTGACCGTGAACAGGCAGCCAGGGTGGCCCAGTGTCTGAAGGATAATGGCTGGGAGCTGGCTTCCCACAGCTGGGGCCACCTGCACCTGGGCGTGGCGGATGGCCCGCAGGCCGGATTTGCCATTGATGAGGAGCGTTTCCGAACCGATACGGACAAATGGGAGGCCGAGGTGGAATCCCTCATAGGTCCCACCGATATCCTCCTCTATCCTTATGGCAACGACATTGCCGACTGGCGTCCTTACCATCAGGACAATCCCCGCTTTGCCTACCTGGAATCCAAGGGATTCCGCTATTTCTGCAATGTGGATGCCAGCAAGCCCTACTGGACCCAGATGGGTACAAACTACTTCCGCATGGCCAGAAGGAACCTGGACGGCTACCGCCTGTATGAGGATCTCATCCAGACAGACCCGGCCAGGAAACGCCTGACTGATTTGTTTGACGCCGCCCAGGTGTTTGACTCAGCCAGGCCCACGCCGGTAAGCTGGAGCTACCAGAAGTAACGTCTTACGGCTCCCGCTCATATTGTTATCACGCAGGCTTCCTGCCGCGGTCAAGCGGCAGGGGGCCTGTTTTCTTTTTTCCTGCTACGGGCGAACGGTTTCCCGTTGTCTACATATAATAAATCAAGGAATTGATTTCTAATTGAAAGGAGCTTCTTCATGATTCCCAAACTGGAAGTAGACGGGGTCAGCTATTCCTACCATTCACTGGATGGTGAGACGCTGGCCCTTGACCATATATCATTTGATGTATCCCCCGGGGAATTCCTGGCTATCGTGGGTCCCTCCGGATGCGGCAAGTCCACCCTTCTGTCCATGCTGTGCGGACTGACACTGCCCGAGGGAGGCACCATCAACATAGACGGCGTCCCCCTGACCAAATCTCCCTCTGCCATTGGATACATGCTGCAGAAGGATCATTTATTTGAATGGAGAAATATTTTCTCAAATATATCCCTTGGCCTTGAAATTCAAAAGCGGTTGGACGAACCTGCCAGGCAGGAACTGCTGGAAATGATGGCGGCCTACGGTCTGGCAGGCTTTGAATACGCCAAACCCTCGGAGCTGTCCGGCGGCATGCGCCAGAGAGCGGCCCTCATACGGACACTGGCCCTTAAGCCGGACCTTCTTCTCCTGGACGAACCATTTTCAGCCCTGGATTACCAGACCCGGCTGTCTGTGTGCGACGACATCAGCTCCATCATCCGTCAGACGCACAAAACCGCCATACTGGTGACCCACGACCTGTCTGAGGCCATCAGCGTGGCTGACCGCATACTGATCCTGTCCCCCCGTCCCGGCCGTGTCAAGAAAATCCTGTCCATTGATTTTCCTAAAATGTGCACCCGCTCCCTGGACCGCAGGAACTGTCCGGAATTCTCTGCTTACTTTAATATGGTATGGAAGGAGTTAAAGACATATGAATAGAGATAAACAGCCCGTATCAGCCTGCAATATGTCCGTGGCCCAGCAGGAATATGTGGCCCGAGAAATACAGCGCCACCGCCAGGTGACCATATGCCGCGTCATGCTGCTGGTCCTTCTCCTGGCCCTGTGGGAACTGGCGGCCGACATGCACTGGATTGACAGCTTCATTTTCAGCTCCCCTGTGATGATTGCCAAATGCCTGGTTTCCATGGCAAAGGACGGAAGCCTGTTCCTCCACACAGGGGTAACTCTTATGGAAACCCTTATCAGCTTTGCCGTGTGCACAGTCTTTGGCCTGGCATGCGCCCTGCTTCTGTGGTCCGGCAAAAGCGTGGCACAGGTGCTGGAGCCCTTCCTTGTCCTGTTAAACAGCCTCCCCAAATCCGCCCTGGCCCCTCTTTTGATTGTGTGGCTGGGCAATAACATGCGGACCATTGTGGTGGCTGCCGTGTCCGTGGCTGTATTTGGTTCCATTCTGACCTTATACACAGGCTTTTCCCAGATGGATACGGAACAGATCAAGCTGATTTACTCCCTGGGAGGCGGACGAAAGGATGTGCTCCTGAAGGTTCTGCTGCCCGGTTCCCTTCCCCTTGTTATAAGCAATATGAAGGTGAACATCGGACTGTGTCTGGTGGGCGTGATTATAGGTGAATTCCTGAGCGCCAAGGCCGGGCTGGGATATCTGATTACCTATGGCTCTCAGACCTTTGCCATGACCATGGTGGTGACTTCTATTGTGATCCTCTGCATTGTGTCGGGAGTGTTGTATCAGATTATCGCGTATGCGGAGATGAGAATAAAAAAGAGATAGTGAGTAAAACCCGTCTCTGAACTGAATATGTAAGGGACAGGAGGTTACGGCAGACCTTCCTGTCCCTTACAGCTTAATTTTCACCTCCTCTTTCGCATCCAAAAACTCAAATACCCTTTGGGCCGCAGCCATGGTGGCCTGCATGATGTTTGCAATGTTGGTTACCTGGTTGATGGGCTGGGAGAACTGGCGCAGATACTGGATGAAGGACTGAATCATACCTATGCTCAGCCTGCCGTTGATGCAGAGCCATCCGCTGACAACCGCCACTCCCACATAGCCGATATTGGTCAGCGCCTGCGTTAAGGGCATGATGATACTGGACGAAAACTGCGCTTTCCATCCGTTGTCGTAGAGTCGGTTGTTGATGCCCTCAAAAGTCCCGATGATGTCCTCCTCTTTTCCAAAGGCGGCAATCACGTTCTGTCCGTTGTACATCTCCTCCACATACCCTGTAAGATCCCCCAGCGCGGACTGCTGTCCCTGGAAATAACGCTGGGAATGTTTTACCACCTTCATGCTCACCAGGCCGCCGCCTCCCTCACCCGCTCATCGCTGGCCGAATCATCCCCGAAGCGGATATTTTCCATGATGGTACCCTTAAACAGCAGGGCTTTCTGAGGCACATAACCGATTTTTTGGCGCAGGGTCCTCCTGTCATAGTCCTTTACATTGACTCCGCCCACCAGGACCTCGCCCTCCTGCACATCATAAAAGCGTGGAATCAATCCCACCAGCGCTGTCTTGCCGCTGCCCGTACTTCCGATGATAGCCGTTGTCTCTCCCGGCTTTGCCTCAAAGCTGACATGGCTGACGGCCGGCTCTTCTGCTCCCGAAAAATAAAAGCTTACATCCCGGAAGGTGAGATAACCTTTCTGTCTCTCTGATGTCTTGGGAACCGCCGGGTCACTGATGGAATTTTCAGTATCCAGCACCTCGCAGATACGGTCCGCGGAAGCAGCGCATCTGGGATACATGACGAAGATCATGGAAAGCATGGTGACCGACATCATGATCTGCATCACATACTGGATGATTGCCAGGATATCTCCCGGTATCACGGGCTCTGCTGCGATTCCCTGTCCCGCCCGCCAGAGAAGCCCCACCACGGTCAGGTTTAATATCAGTATCAGGGACGGCCCCAGCAGTGACATGGCATGCATCATTTTCATGGCATTATTCATCAGGTCCTTGTTGGCGCCGTCAAAACGCTTTTCTTCGTAATCCTCTGTCCCAAATGCCCGGATGACACGGATGCCGGAAAGCTTTCCCCTCATAATCAGGTTGATTCGGTCAATCCTGGTCTGCATCTTCCTGGAAAGAGGCATGGTCCTCCTGCCAATCAGGCTGATAATCAGCACCATCACCGGCATGGATACCACGAGTATGCTTGACATTTTCGGATTTTTGCTGTAAGCCAGCATGATGCCCACCACGCACATGATAGGCGCTGTCAGGATGATGCGCAGAAGCGCGTAATCAAAGACGCGGTTGAAAATGTGTCAATCTCCGCCTGGGAGAAATATTCCACCTTTGTGAAAATCCTGCTCCTCACATTCCGCCCTAAGCCCAGCGCGATTCTGGAGGCAAAAAAGCCTGTGATAATATTGCATACCATTCCCAGCATGATGAGGCCGGTGTGAAGAATGTAATTCATATCCTTATCCGCGATTCCCCTGTTGATGATATCCGACAGATAGGTGGGAAGCCCCGAGTGGCTCCCACTCCGGCCGCCACACTGACCAGCACGCATAGAAGTTCCAGACGGAACGCTTTCAGCTCTGCAAACACTTTTCCAGACATTTTAACCCTTTCAAAATAGTCTCCAGAGCTTCTTTGCTCATGGAATCCTTCTCAGAATGGCTGCCCATCTGCTCCATCATGCCCTGAACCAATGCCCGCCCTTTTTCTGTAAGGACCACATTTATGAAACGGGCGTCTTTGTCATTCTTGACCATTGTTATATGGCCGGCCCGTTCCAGACGCCGGCAAAACATGGAACAGTTTCCTTATATTTTTTGAAATTAACTGCATAATTATTCTGCAGCAAAGAAAAATTTCAGGCCGCTGATACCTCTAATCTGGGATATCAACGGCCTGCTTCACACCTTAATCCGCTCCGCAACCTCGTTTCCGATTGCAAGACGTATATTGTTCATTCCGATTATCATGCTGTCCCTTCCATGCTGGAACACATTGATGGTACTTCCCTCCCTGATGTCATGCTGATGCATGAACTCCATGACCTGGGGATTGCCGAACATCCATTTAATCGTACAGACAGCTCCTGCCTTAACCTCTGACAATGACTGCATAACCACACCTCCGTTACCGTTTGCGTTCATACCAAGTATGAGCAAAATGGCCCTTTATCATGCCGGCCCTTTTATTTATATTGTAAACATCCGAAGGGCTGTTAGTCAACGGCAATGTGGGTTAGGCTTTTTTAATCTTTTATCTCCATTATCCTCTAGTCCTCCGGGTCCGTAAATCCCATCAGCCTGCACACGATAAAGCCGGCCGCGTAGGAAGCGAACAGACCTACAAAATACAGCGGGAACCGGGTGGTAATGAACGCCAGAGGAATACCTGACAGCTCAGGGACCTTGGCCGCCACCTTCATCACTGCCATGACGCTTCCGCCGATTCCGCCGCCAATGCAGGATGCTATGAACGGCTTTCCAAGAGGAATGGTACAGCCCCACATCAGGGGTTCCCCTATTCCCAGCATTCCCACGGGAAGAGCATTCTTAATGGTCTTTTTCAGTCTCTGGTTCTTTGTCTTTAAATATACGTAAAACGCAGCTCCCACCTGTCCCGCGCCGGCCATACAGGTAACGGGCAGCAGATAGGTGACGCCGAAATCCGCTATAAGCTGGGTGTTGACCGCAATGAGCCCATGGTGCATTCCCGTCATTACCAGGGGCAGATAGATGGCTGAGGTCAGACCGGCCAGCACAGGCACCTTATAGATAATGAAGCTGACAAAGGCTCCAATGGTCTCCGATATGAAGCCGCCGATGGGCTGGAATACCATCAGGCCCACAAAGGTCATGACGCAGACCGTAATCAGCGGCCGCAGGAACATGTCCAGGAAATCCGGTATGACTTTTTGAAGCTGTTTCTCCAGCAGCACTGCCACATAGGCAATAATCAGTACGGATATCACGCCGCCCCGTCCGGGGGTAATGGACACATGGAACAGCTGTACCCCTGCCAGGGATGAACTGTTCAGTATGGAGGCCAGAACAGCACCGATGATGGGACTTCCGCCGAATTCCTTGGATGTATTATACCCCACGATGATGGGCAGGATGGTAAAGACCGAGTAGGCCAGCGCGCTCATTATTTTGCCGAAATCCGTATCCTGAAAGCCCGGGAAAAATACATAGGATGATTCGTAGACAGCAACCACCAGTCCGCAGGCAATGAATGCGGGGATGATGGGAATGAAGATATTGGCTATCTTTTTCAGCATGTTCTTGCAGGGTACATTGTTTTTTGCCCTGTTTTCCTCTTTCAGGAGAACGGCTTCGTCCACCTCTTCACTTTTAATATGGGTCATGTCACTCATAAGCTGGGCCACTGCCGCCGCAGTGCCGGGGCCCAGCACCAGCTGCACATGACTGCCCTCCTCAATAACCCCCAGTACGCCCTCCAGCTTTTTAAGCTCCTCCCGCTTCATTTTTTCCGGGTCCTTTACGGTCAGCCTGACCCGGGTATAGCAGTTTGCTATGGTCCTGATATTGGATTCGCCCACCAGATTGCAGATTGATTGTGCCAGCTCTTTCTTTGTCATAAGATACCTTCCCCTTTCTTATCTCTTGCCTGTTATACCGTCTTTTTTAGTATCGCCCACTCCTGTACCACTGAAAAACCTGCCTTCTCATAAATCCTTCTGGCAAAATTGGTTTCCGTTACAAAAATCGTCATGTATTCCGCCCCCATGTTCTTAAGCTCCTGACACAGGCTGAAGAACAGTACATTGCCGATTCCCTTTCCCCCGTCAGCCGGGTCCACTGCCAGGGCCGAAAAGAATCCCCGTCCGTTTTTCTCAGGATACACGGTTCCGGCTGTGCCAATCACCCTGCCGTCCCTGTCCTCCACTATGAGAATTTTCTTATGTTCCCGGATTCCGTCCCGGAATTTTTTCAGGAATGACTGGTCCCTCAGACGCCCAAACATTTCCTCATATCCAAAATTCCTGGTGCCGTCAAACCAGGCGACTCTGATTCCCTGCTGCTTAAACTCCATAATGTGCTTCTGTACGTCCGCCGGAATGTAAAATTTTTCCAGTTGCAGATAATAAGAAACCTCTTTTTGAACCAGCTCATATCCTCTCCTTTGAAAAAATACGTATCCGCGGGAGTCTGTCCTGATTCCAGGCGCCTTGTTGTGCTCGTGGCCTTCCCGGTCTATGTACCAGGACATTTTAACGGGACATTTGTGACTTATTCTTATTTCATGTTTTCCCTGGCCCTTCAGAAATGCCTCCGCCCTTTCCAAAAGGCTGCTTCCCACGCCTCTGCCTTCATATTCCTCCTTTACCACCAGAAGGAATATATATCCCGGCGTATTGTCCCGGTTCTGCCCCGGCAGGAATTCCTTCTGGCTGATTGCCGCCGCAAATCCCGCCAGACTGCCGGAATCCGTAAAGGCCAGGATGCATCCCTCCGGGTCAAAATCCGGTTTATCCAAAAGCTCTGCCTTCCATTCTTCCGGTGTATCATAGGCTTTATACCGGATACGCACCGCTTCCTCTTTCCACAGCCGCACCAGCTGCGGAAGCATGGCTTCCTTATACGTCCTGTATTGCATTCCGAACATACCCCCCAGCTCGATTTAATCTTGTCTTTGCGGATTCGGCGCCGCAATGCAGCAGAATCATGGTAATTGCCAGCTTTACGCTTCCCTCCGCCTCCTCCAGACAGTCCCTGGCCTCTTCCCTGGTGCATCCCGTGGCTGTCATGACAATATTTTCCGCCCTTGTAATCAGCTTCATATTTGTCTGCACAACATCCACCATCAGGTTCTGGTAAACCTTGCCGATTCCCACCATGCTTCCTGTGGATATCATGTTCAGAACCATCTTCTGGGCCGTTCCGGCCTTCAGCCTGGTGGAGCCAGTAAGGACCTCCGGGCCCGGCACCGGTTCAATGGCCAAATCTGCCTCCTTTCCTATCTCAGAATCCCGGTTGCAGGACACTGCCACGGTCCTGCATCCAATTTTTTTGGCATACCGGAGGCCGTATATCACGTAAGGCGTCCTTCCGCTGGCCGCCAGCCCTATGACGATATCCGCCGGGGACAGATGAATCTTTTTTAAGTCTTCCTCACCCAGGGTCTGGCTGTCCTCGGCTCCCTCCACCGCCTTCACAAAGGCAGCGGAGCCCCCGGCCATCAGGCCCACCACCACATCCGGCGACACCCCGAAGGTGGGCGGACATTCCACCGCATCCAGTACCCCCAGCCTTCCGCTGGTACCGGCTCCCATATAGATGATTCTCCCCTTTTGTTTCAGACTGTCCGTACACCAGGCAATGGCCCGGGCAATCTGGGGCAGAACCTCCCCCACAGCTTCCACCGCCTTCCCATCCTCCCGGTTCATAATAGCAACAATTTCCAGAGGGGTCATCTGGTCCAGCCCCATGGTCTCCTTATTCCTGCTTTCCGTTACCAACACTGACAAATCTATCATGGCAATTCCTCCCCTTACAATACGTTTTGGTTTTCATCCGGTCCCTCGGATTTGTCTATATGGGTCTTCCTGAACTGTTCCATGCACTCGTCATACCGCTTATGCACATAGGCCGTGTACAGAATATCTATCATGTTCAGCTGGGATATCCTGGATGACATGGCCCCGCTCCTGAAAATCAGTTCCGTTGCAGCCACTGACAGGTTATAATCAGCCAGACGGACCAGGGGCGACTGCTCAAACCTGGATATGGTGATGACCGGCGCCTCCCTCAGCCTGGCTTCCCTGGCACATACTATCATTTCCTCTGTAAGACCGGAATAGCTGACAATGAGGGCCAGATCGCACCCCCGGATGTTTCTGGCCTGCAGGAGCTGGGCATGCCAGTCATCGCAAATCACACATGGCTTGTTGACCCGCAGAAGCTTCAGATACATATCTCTGGCCACCAGCAGGGAAGAACCAAGCCCGAACAGATACACGGTCTGGCTCCGCTCCAGCAACTCCACACATTGATTCAAGATTTCCAGATCCACCAGCTTCCTGGTATTGTCAAGGGACACTATGTTCTTATAGGTCACCTTGTTCACCAGCTCCTCCAGGCTGTCGTCCTTCTTTATCTCCTGCTCCATGGGCCGTGTACTCTCCCTGCGCAGGGCTGACTCATACAGCAGCGATTTCTGCAGCTCCTTATAGCCCTCAAACCCCATCTTCCTGCACAGGCGGACAATGGTTGCCGCTGAGGAAAACGTTTTGTCTGCCAGCTGCTTTATGCTGTATCCGGCGGCTTCCTCGGGATTTTCCCTTAAAAATCTGAGGACCCCTTTCTCAGCCCCGCTGGCCTGCGCTGAATATTCCTGTATCCTGACAAGTACACTTTTCATATCAGTTCCTTTCTATGCCTTTATATTACTCTTTTAAACACTTTTGTCAATATCATCTGACTTTTACGAAAAATTATTTCATATTTTGACTTTTTCACCTCTTATTGCGCGTAAATACTGAAAAGCCGCCGCTTTTTTATTGAGCGGCGGCTGGAGGAATCCGTCAATCCCCAAGGTAGTGGACAGTCCCATGAAGAATCCCGCCAGCATATTGATGACAGGGGGCGAAGCCCCCACCGCCGCCAGGGCGTTTGTATTGACAAAATTTCCTTCCACATAGGAATCCACGTATTATACAATTGTTGAAAAAAATTTCCTATTCAAAAGAGGGATTGAAAACCAGAAAATAGACTTAAAGATACTGCCGTCAATCATATCCGTATTACCGCTTTGCAAGACAAGACCCCATAGCCCAAACATTGCTGGCTGCCATTCCCTGTTACCCAGTCTCTCACTCCGCCGCCCCGGCAAGCCTGCGCTCCTTCTTAATGCTCAGAGCGTACATGGCGCCTCCCGCCGCCAGCCAGAACACGGTATACAGGGCCGTTCCCGCCAGCTGGGGCCAGGCAGCGTCCCAGCCGATTCCCTTCAGGTTCACAGCCTTTAATTCCACGGCAATATTGGCAATGGGCGAAAATATCCTGGAAGCAATGCTGAGCCATTTCGGCATCAAATAGTATGGAAAAATAAGTCCTGAGGTAAATACAATCAGGTTGCTGCACATCATATACAGCTGTGCAAAGCAGGCCAGCCTCCTGGTAAAGGACCCAAGCATCACGCCAAAGGCCACGGCTGCCAGCATGAAAAGCACTGTGCTGAACAGATAGAGGCCGATTTCCCCTCTCAGGGGAATATTCTTATACAGCCCCACCACGCTCAGCGCCGCGAACTGGGTCACCACTGCGCCGCCCGCCACCACGGCCGTCCTGATGATTCCGTCCTTTAATTCCTCCCCCCGCTTTTCCGGGGCAGCCGCTGCCAGGGCTTTCCTCTTGCGTATCATGAGAGGAATGAAAAATGAGATGAGGAAGGTCTGCATGGTGATGGAGGGAACCAGCAGATAGCTCATTTTCCTGATGTAATCGCCCTGTGGCTCATACAAGGTCCTGTCCACGTAAGAAAATGTACCCAGGCTGGTCTGGGCCGCCGAGGGGTAAAAGTTATTTCCCTCCAGCATCTTAAGCTGCATTCCCGCGCTCATGGTACCCAGCACAGACGATGCAGCCCCCACAGCCCCTCCTCCGGTGATGATGTTGGAGCAGTCCGCAAAAATCACTGCCTGGGGTGATTTCTTCAGTGACATATCCCGGCTGAAATTTACGGGTATCATGACGCCGGCCTCTATCTTCTTATCCAGGATGGCCTGTTTCAAATCCTGCTCCGAATCCGCGTAATATACAATGTCCAGAGAGGGATTGATGCCAAGCTGCTTCACAATGGACTGGGACAAAGAGGACCGGTCCTCATCCAGAATTCCGAAGGGAATATTTTCTGTGTAATCATTTTTCCAGATAGTAGTAATCAGGAGCATGCCGGCCAGCACGGAAATAAAAAGACCGATAACCGTGTTTTTTTCTTCCTTCCATATCCTGCTCATCATATGCCGGCCACCCCGCTTTCCGTCAGGGGACTATCCGTCAGCGGGCTTCCCGCCTCTGTCCTGACATCCCTGAATTTCTTGGCCACCAAAAGCGCCATCACCGCGCAGAATCCCATAAGCCACAGAACATGATGGGCCTCACTCAAAAAGCTGCGCTCCACCAGGGCCATGTCCCTCAGAGGCACGATATAGTGGGTATTGGGCATGAACCAGGTAAGAAACTTACAGGGCCAGGGCATGGAGATGACCGGAAATGTGTAACCGGCTAACAGCATGGTAAAACTTATGATGCTGCATTTCTGCACTGCCTCCTCACAGTTTCCCCCGGTACCCAGGTTCTGGAGTATTCCAAAAAGGGTAATGCCGAAGCAGGTGAAAACTGTCATCAGAATGCCGGCCCAGGGCGAACTCTTATACGGAAACCCGAAACACAGGGTCTGGGTCACCATACAGCCCAGGGCAGAGACGCAGGCAATGCCGGTGATGAATCCGGCCTTCTTCATCAGACTTCCAAAGCTCGCCCTCTCGCACACGCAGGCCCCCACGCATCCGGCTCCAATCTGCACAATGGTAAGAAGGATGCCCTCCATCATCATGTATGCCACGTTCTTGGAGGGATTGCTGATGGCCTTTGTCACATATCCCATGGGCGCAATCAGGTTCATGGCTGCCTGGGGCGGTATGCCCTTTCCCTCTGCCAGCTTCAGCATATAGCCGCTCTTAATGGTTCCCAGGGCTTCGGCTATGGTTCCCCTCATGCCGCTGGCAACCGTGGAAAGGGCGCCGTCGTTAAAAATCATGATTTTGGCTTCCCTGCCATTTAACAAATCCTCTGAAAAATGCTCCGGAATCACGATTCCGGCCAGGGCCTTATTGTAGTAAAATGCTTCCTTCAGGTCATCCTCCTCATCCGTACATGCAATGACGTCAAATGTCCTGTTATCCGAAATCAGTTGAATCAGGCTTTGGACCGTCTCAGAGTGGTCATGGTTCACAATGACCGTGGGGACCTTCTGAAAAGGCAGGTGAATGAACTCAGCGCCCATGAGCAGACTCAGGATGGTGGGTGCCAGAAGAAGAATCAGCATGGGAATCGTTATGTACCGTTTTTTCACAGAAGATGCCAGGCTCCCTGCCCGTTTCATCCATTCTCTCATATACCATCACATCACTTTCCAAAGTCAACATAGGCTGTCATACCGGAACGCAGCTCATCCTGCAGTCCCGACAGGTCGTCAAAGGTTACCTTGATTCCGTAGGTCAGGATATCCCAGTCAGCTTCATTGGACGCCTTCTTAGTGGCAAAATCCGCTTCTTTATTGATTCGCACCACTTTTCCCTTATATGTATCCTTTCCCAGGGCTGCCAGGGAGATATCCACCTCCTGGTCCAGTTTTACCCGGGGAAGCTTCATTTCATCCACATCACATGTGATATAGGGGGTATAAATGTCCGCAACCACAACGGAGGGAAGTCCGGAGGACACCACATCACCGGCCTTGACATTTACCGTTGTCACCAGGCCGTCCACAGGGGAGGTGAGGACACATTTATCCAGGGTGGTGTCAATCTGTTTCAGGGCAGCCCAGGCCTGGTCCACCCCGGCCTGGGCCTGGGCAATCTGTTCCGGCGTGGCTCCGTTTTTGGCTTCGGAAAGCTTGCTCCGGGAAATCTCCAGATTGGAGCGTGAGCTGTCCAGGGCAGCCTTGGCAGAAGCCAGGGCAGCCTTCTGCCCATCCACGGAGGACTGGGATACGGCCCCTGCCGGAACCAGCGCCAAGGTCCTCTCATAATCCGCCTCCATCCTGGTATAGGATGCCTGGGCATTTTCCAGGTTTGCCTGGGCAATCTGGACCGCCAGCTGCAGCTGCTTCATCTGTTCCTCTGTGGCGCCGTTTAACAGGCTCTGATAAGATGCCTGCGCCTGGGCCAGGGCTGCCTGGGCCTGTTCCCTCTGGGCCATCAGGGTATCACTGTCCAGACGGACCAGCTCCTGGCCTTTCGTCACCAGATCCCCTTCCTCCACCAGGACATCCTTAATCTGGCCTCCTGTCAGCGCGTTGATGTTGCTCTCATCCATGGTCACATAGGACTGCACCACCAGATTTTTCTTATTCTTAAATAACAGGTCATCCCCGGTCACATGGCCGAAGATGAGCACCAGGACAATGGCGCATAAAATAACAGCCGCCGCTGCCCCTATGATTTTTTTCTTGGATTTTGCCAGTTTCATTGTTATTACAGTTTCTCCCTTCCAATATTTCTTTCATACTCCCTTACATTTCCGACGATTTTGCACATAATCTGTTCCAGGGCCCGTTCCTCCTGGGCCGTGATTCCGGCAAAGATGATTTTCTCCCACTGATCCATGATGTCCTTCAGTGAATTAGCTGCCTCTTTTCCCTTTTCCGACAGGCAGACCAGCTTTTCACGCTTGTTCTCAGGGTTAATCTCCCTCCTGATATATCCCCGCTCCTCCATGGCCGCCAATACCTTGGCTGTCTGGTATTTATCGATTCCGGACAGGCTGGAAATGGTATCCTGATTGCTGTATTTGCTGTAGCCTATAACCAGAAGCGCGATTCCCTCGGAAAAGGAAAGGCCGCAGGCCCTGAATTTAATGCACAGAAACCTTCGTTTGCTCTTTTCTATCATGGTGGCTATTTCCTGTATGGTACTCACCTCCTTGCGGGTGCTGCCGCAGACACTGCTAAGGAATGCTTTGTGCGGCTATCATATGTATTTAACAACTGTTGTGTTTGACAAATATTATATGCATTTTGCAAATGAAAATCAACCCGTTTTTTTTTCACAAAATTACGGCTCAACTTTTATTATTTCTCCGTTTATTTGACGGGATGGTTCTTCTGACAGGGCGCGGAGGAAGAAAAATGCCGTGAAGAAGCTGGTTTCCTGGTTTGGAATCCGGCTGATTCACGGCATTATCACGGCGTTTTCGCAGCGTTTTCATATAATGTTTTTATACTTCCTTTGATGACATTCAACAATCTCATTCCATCATTTTCATAATCAGGTCCGCGCAGCCCTCATATCCCAATACAGAGGTATTCAGACAGGCATCATAATTTTCCATATCCCCCCAGTTTTTTCCGGTAAAATAGTGATAATAGTCACTTCTCTGGCTGTCCCTCTTCTGTAATTCTTCCTCCGCCTTCTCAAAGGCTATGTCATCCACCTCGCATATACGGCGTTTGCGCTTCTCCATGGATGAAGCGTAGATAAACAGTTTAAGTACGTCGCATTCTCCGTCCAGGGCAAAATCAGCGCATCTTCCGATAAAGATACATGGTCCCTTCCGGGCCAGCCTGCGGATGGTGTCAGATACCTCCTTATTGATATCAAAGGGCTCCTGCATCTTATTGTAATTCTGGAACCGGAAGGCATACAGCACCAAATCATGAAGCAGGCTTCCCGTCCGTTTTTCATCCAGCTTTTTCAGTTCCTCGATGCTGATTCCATTGTCTGCCGCCGTCACTGCCAGAAGCTCCCTCCCATAACAGGGAATCCCCAGGCGCTCCGACAGGATGCGGGCCACCTCCCTTCCTCCGCTTCCGTACTGACGCTCAATGGTGATACAACAGTTCCTGCCCATACTCATTCCTTCTTTCTTATATATCTTTCCTATATGTCTTTCTTATATGTCTGCAAATGTCCTCAAATTACGCAGGACATCCATCTGCCTTACGATACCTCAATTGCGTACTTTATCACATGGTTTCTCTTATTCTCAAACACATCATAGGCTTCCATAATGTTTTCAAGCTTTGCCCTGTGGGTAATCAGACAGCTGGTATCCAGTTTTCCGGCCTTTATCAGTTTCATGATTTCCTCACAGCAGGAAGCGTCCACTCCGCCGGTCTTGAAAACCAGGTTCTTCCCGTACATGTCCGGGAGGGGGAGTATCTGCGGTTCTTCATATAAGGCCACTACACAGACCACTGCATTGGGCCTGGCAATCTTCCATGCCATCTGGAAGGTATCCCTGCCTCCCGCCACCTCCAGTACGGCATCCGCGCCGCGTCCAAGGGTCAGATTGCTTATCTCCTGTTCCACATCCTGCTCAAACGGGTTGAGGCCGACATCCGCCAGTCCCTGATCCTTAGCCAGCTCCAGCCGTTCATCAGACGTATCAATGGCAATGATCATTCCGGGACCGTAGAGCCTTGCGCACATCAGGGTACACAGCCCGGTAGGACCTGCGCCAATCACAGCTACCGTATCCGCCGGTTTGATTTCCGCCAGGGACGCTCCCCAGTAACCGGTGGAAAGGATATCCCCTGTAAACAGCGCCGCCTCGTCCGTCACCTCACCGGGTATCCTCGTTAGTCCGTTGTCAGCAAACGGAACCCTGACATACCCGGCCTGACCGCCGTCAATCCTGCACCCCAGCGCCCATCCTCCGTGCTCATGGGTACAGTTGTTGACATAGCCCCGCTTGCAGAAATAGCACTCCCCGCAAAATGTCTCCACATTCACAGCCACCCTGTCTCCGGGCTTAAACCTTCTTACCTCCTCCCCGGTCTGCTCCACTATGCCCACAAACTCATGTCCCAGTATGGTTCCCGGCACAGCCCTTGGGACAGCGCCGTTTTTAATATGGATATCGCTGGAACAGATGGTGGTAAGGGTCACCTTTATAATGGCATCCTGCGGATCTTTCAGCCTGGGGACAGGCCGGTCTTCCAGGGTTATGGTACCATTTTCTTTATAGACGGCGGCTTTCATTGTCTTGGGCTGGGGAGTCCGGGACTGGGGAGCCGGGGACTGAGGAACCGGGGATTGGGTCGCCTGAGACTGGGCCGCCTGGGATTGGGACACCTGAGTTTGCATATCGCTTTGCATCTTTACTATACCTCCGATTTGCTGCTGTTTTCTCCAATATCATCTTATCATATATATATAAATATAAGGATATTATAGCATATATCAGGCATTCCTAAAAGGACGTCCATCCTCCGTCTGTCTGTACCGTGGCCCCTGTCATGTGGGTGGCGTCATCTGATACCAAAAACAGGATGGATGCCGCCTGCTCCTCTGCCGTGGCCTCCCGTTCCAGCATGGAGGTGAGCTTCTGTCCGGCCATGGACTGGGCCTTTGCAGGGTCCATACCAGCTTTGATGGCTGCCTCTCTATGGTTCTTCACATATTCATATGCCTCGGCTACCATGGGCGTGGTGGTGCCTGCGGGATTGACTGAGTTTATGCGGATTCCGTATCTGGCGTAATCAAGGGCCAGGTTCTTAGTCAGTCCGTTGACCGCATGTTTGGACGCCACATAGGCAGGATTGCCCGGAAGGCCTGTGAGCCCGGCAATGGATGCATTGTTGACAATGACGCCCCCATTCCCTTCCTTCATGAATTCCCTGATTTCGTGCTTGCAGCAGAAAAATACGGAATAAAAGTTGTTCGCCATGGTGTAGTCCATCTGCTCCTGCTCTAACTCATGGAGCGGACTGGGATTTCCCTTGACGCCCGCGTTGTTAATGGCAATGTCCAGATGTCCATAAGTCTTCACTGCCGCATCCACCATCTGTTCTGCAGGCTCCTCCGCGGACAGATCCAGATTCAGGAAAATGGCTGTGCCTCCTTCTGCCCTGACAGCATTGAGTACACGCTCTCCCTCCTCCTTCAGCCGGTCAGCCAGCACCAGCTTCGCTCCTTCCTTCGCCGCCCGGATGGCTGTGGCCTCACCGATACCCCTGGCCGCGCCAGTCAGAATGATTACCTTATCTTTAAAACGGTTGGGATAAAATTGTTTCATGTATGAATTGCCTCCTGTTATTTGGTGGGGTTATTTTATCCCAAATACAAAGGTATTTCCACCACGTCTGATTGTGAAAAAATTATTAAAATTTCATAAAAAACACAGCAGTACAGAATTCCTCCATACTGCTGTGTCCCCTCACTTTATGGTTTATATTATGCCTTATTTATTATGCTTTATTTAATGAGGCTTATTTAATCCGTCATCAATAACTGCCATACCTGTTCTCCGGGGCCTCGGCCAGCGGAACAGGGTTTCCTCCAGGGTAACTACTCCTGGACCTGCATCTGCGGATACATACCTTCTGCCGGATCCGCCTCCTGAGCCGCCGCTTCCGCCAGAACCTCACCGCTGTTTCCTCTGATATCCGGAGTGTTACCGCGGTTCCATTTTTCCTGACACCCTGTACAGGCTCATAGGACTTGTACATCATTCCGGTATAGATATAATGGTTTCCGTCTGTCCCGTCGATTGATTCAGGAATCAGTCTGTTCAGCCTGCCGTCCGCTTCCGGATCCCGTCCCAAAGGGCACCTGCTCCAGAGCTTACTGTCAAGCACATTCGCCGGAACTTCCTTGTTTACCATCTCCACATTTACAGTATACATATTGATATCCCAAACCGCTTCAAAGGCAACATTGCCGGTAAACTCATGGTTGTTGATTTCTGATGCCTGATATAACTGATCTGGTTTAAAACCTGCATCCGAGGATTCCACGACCTTCCAGCCGCTGAATCCGCTTCCCTCCAGTGAAGGAATCAGGTTGTCTGTAATCACCCCATATTTCTGCAGGCTGTAGGTCAGCAGCGGGTCCGTAGAATCATTCAGTGTTCCGCCTTTCAAATCAAAGACAACTGCTATGTTGTGCTTCAGCTCATCGTCTACATGCCGTTCATAAGGGCTACTGAAAAAACAGTGGAAGTAGAGTCGGGTTTACAAAATTTGAAGACATGTAACATAAGTCAAAAAAACGGGGGAAGTCTACCACGAAAAAGTAAAATTGCCAAAAAACAAGTTGACCAACCCCTCCGCGCATGGTAATATTACTATATAATTTAAACAAAAGGTCAGGTATAGCCGTAAGGTGTCACTGGTAAAGCAGGCAAGACTGGGTTATCCTATTCTGTTGTATATACAATGCAGCAGTCTGGGATAATGCCGGTCTTTTGTTTTGGGAAAAGGGACTGGTTATGGAGATAATAAAGATCATTAATAACAATGTGGTCAGTGGATTGGATGAGAGCGGGCGGGAAACCATCTGGATCGGAACCGGAATCGGTTTTCACTACAAAACCGAAGGCGTGTTTGATGAAAGCATAATCCAGAAGAAGTTTCACCTGGAGGACTCAGAAGCAGTATCCAAATTTGCCGGAATTGCGGCCGGGATTCCCTATGAGTACATTCAGACGGCAGAGGAGATTATCAGCATTGCCCACAAAAAGCTGCGTCACAGGCTGGATCGCAGCATTCACATCGGACTGACAGAGCACCTTTGCTGTGCTGTGGAGCGGAAAAATCAGGGCATTGAATTGCCCAATGCGCTTCTGTGGGAAATCAAGAATTACTATCCGGAAGAATACGCTGTGGGAATCGAAGCCCTCAGTATTATTGTGGAAAAGCTGAACATAGTCCTCTCGGAAGACGAAGCAGGATTTATCGCCATCCACATCGTCAATGCGGAGATGGGGAATTTCAATTCAAGGGGCTACGACATTGTTGTCATGACAAAAGATATCATCAATATCATCCAGTATCATTTCCAAAAAGATCTGGACCACAGGTCATTTGCGTTTGAGGAACTGATAGTCTATATCAAACATATGCTGCGAAGAATCATCACCAATCAGATGCACCATGGTGAGGATGAGGAGATCTGCGCGCTGATTTGTACAAAATTTCCGGCGGCATATGATTGCAGCGCTAAAATTGCAAAATTCATCTTACAGCAGATGAAGGTACAGCCCAACATGGAGGAAATTGCTTACATGACTTTGAATATCAACAGAGCCATGCGAGACAAATGAACTTAAGCTATAGGAGGAGAGAACATGGCAAGTAAGTATGACGCACTGGCCCGCATAATCATTCAGAACGTGGGTGGAAAGGAAAATATTGTAAGTCTGACGCACTGTATTACCAGGCTGCGTTTCCAGCTGAGGGACGAGTCAAAGGCCAACACGGAGGTGTTAAAATCAACCGACGGGATCGTTACGGTCATGCGGTCAGGAGGACAGTATCAGGTGGTGATCGGCAATCATGTGCCGCAGGTATATGAGGTGGTTTGCGAAAAAGCACATATATCCGGCGCGCAATCCGAAGAAGCAGAAGGCGACAAAAATATGGCCTGGGGGGCCTGGATGCTGGATCTGCTGTCCGGAACCTTCCAGCCGATCTTGGGATTTTTGGCAGCGGCCGGTATTGTAAAAGGTCTTTTGGCCGTGCTGGTGTTCGTTGCCGGAGCATCGGTGAAGGACAGCGGATTTTACCAGATGATGTATGCCATTGGAGATGGATTTTACTACTTCCTTCCCATGATCATTGCGGCATCCTGCGCAAAGAAGTTTAAATGTAACCCATATCTGGGCATGAGCATCGCGGCTGCCCTTTTGTATCCGGCCATGGTTGGCCTGGAGACCACCGGCACCCTGTTTGAGGGCACCCTGATGGCTCTGGATTATAAGACCACCTTTCTGGGAATCCCGGTGGTATATCCCAAGTCAGGATACGCCTCATCCGTAGTTCCAATCCTGGTGGCCACCGGAGTGGGAGCGAAGCTTGAAAAATACTTTAAGAAGATTGTTCCGGATACCTTAAAACTGTTCTTTGTACCGTTTTTGACGGTGATTATCATTGTTCCGCTGACTTTTATTTTGATTGGTCCGGTGGCCGGCATCCTTACCAACCTGCTGAACGCGTTTTTCCAGGCGATCTTTGCGATTCCGGTGCTGGGCGGCGTGGTAACCGGTATCCTGATTGGCGCGCTGTGGCAGATCTTGGTTATCTTCGGTCTGCACTGGGCGGTTATCCCGATCGGAATTGCCAATATCAGTACATATGGAAGCGATTTATTCATGACTCCTTACTTTGCGGCTTCGTTCGCGCAGTCTATGGTAGTTGCGGCTATTTATATTAAGACTAAAGATAAGAATATGAAGACAATGGCGCTCCCAGCCCTGGTTTCCGGTCTGTTCGGTGTTACGGAACCCTGTATTTACGGTATTACACTTCCTAAGAAAAAACCGTTCATTATCTCCTGTATCGCGGCAGCAGTGGGCGGCGGTATCCTGGGCGGAGCCAAGGTTTTACGATATCAGTCCGGCGCGTTGGGCTTCTTCGGATTCATGTCATTTGTCAAAGACGGCGAGCCTATGTCTAATGTAATCTGGGCTGTGATCGCAGTGGCGGTGGCGATGGTTTTAGCCTTTGTAATGACAATAGCTACCTATACAGATGATGAGCCGAAGGCAAAAAAAACCACTCTGGCAAAAAAGGCTTCGGTGGATGAGGACGCTCCCAAATCCGTGTTTGCTCCGGTAAAAGGCGAAGTAATCCCGCTAGATCAGGTAGACGACCAGGCATTCGCCAGCGGAGTGATGGGAAAAGGCATGGCAATCATTCCCACAGAGGGCAAGGTATGCAGCCCATGCGATGGAGTGGTTTCCGCAATCTTCCCCACCGGACATGCGGTAGGAGTAACCAGCAATGACGGCGTGGAGGTTCTGATTCATATCGGTATGGATACGGTGAAGATGGAAGGCCGGGGCTTTGATAAGAAGGTGAAAGAAGGAGACAAGGTAACGAGAGGACAGATCCTGGTGGAATTTGATATGGACGCTGTCCAGAAAGCAGGATATTCCCTGGTTACTCCTGTCATCATCACCAACACCAATCAGTTTGCGGACATTGTAACCAGCGCTTCTGGAACGGTGGATGTGGCGGATGAACTGCTTGTAGTTATGTAAAAGAGATATGGAAGGAGGAAATCATCATGAGCAAAATGCCAGAAGGATTTTTGTGGGGAGGCGCTACGGCGGCAAACCAGTGTGAAGGCGGATTCGACCTGGACGGAAGAGGAATTGCTAACGTGGATGTGCTTCCGGCAGGGGCAGACAGGCGTGCGGTCATGAGCGGCAGGATGAAGATGCTGGCCTGTGACAGCGACCATTACTATCCCTCCCATGAAGCCATTGATATGTACCATCACTATGAAGAAGATATCCGTCTGTTTGCGGAGATGGGATTCAAATGCTATCGTTTTTCCATTGCCTGGTCCAGGATATTCCCCATGGGGGACGAGGAACAGCCTAATGAAAAGGGACTGGATTTCTATGAGAAGCTGATTGACACCTGCCTTAAGTACAACATTGAACCGCTGGTCACTATCTGTCACTTTGATGTGCCCATGCACCTGGTAACGGAGTACGGTTCCTGGAGAAACCGGAGGCTGGTGGATTTCTACCTGAATTTCTGCCGCGCCCTGTTTACCAGATTGAAAGGGAAGGTAAAATACTGGCTGACCTTCAATGAGATCAACATGCTGCTTCACCTACCCTTTATGGGCGCAGGTCTTGTGTTTGATCCGGGAGAGAACGAGACCCAGGTGAAGTACCAGGCGGCTCATCATGAACTGCTGGCAAGCGCCCTGGCAACCAGGATGGCTCACGAGATGATGCCGGGCTGCATGGTAGGCTGTATGCTGGCGGCAGGAAGCTTTTATCCCTACAGCTGCGCCCCGGAGGATGTGTGGGCGGCCATGGGACGGGATCGGGACAACTACTTCTTTATCGATGTACAGTCCCGCGGCGAATACCCGCCCTTTGCGAGAAAACGCATGGAAAAAGCGGGAGTGGAGCTTGTTATGGGGCCGGAAGACCTTTCTGTTCTCAAGGAAAACACAGTGGACTTTATCTCATTTTCCTACTACGCATCCCGTCTGACCAGCGCCAATCCGGAGCTGAGTAAGCAGACCGCGGGTAACGTGATGGCCTCCATGCGCAATCCGTACCTGAAAATGAGCGAGTGGGGATGGCAGATTGATCCGCTGGGCCTTCGCATCACCATGAACAGCCTGTACGACCGCTACCAGAAGCCGCTGTTCATCGTAGAGAACGGCCTGGGCGCGGTGGACACGCCGGACGAGAACGGAGCGATCCATGACGATTACCGCATTGACTATTTAAGGGCGCATATTCAGGCCATGAAGGATGCGGTCAATGAGGATGGAGTGGAGCTTTTGGGCTATACGGTTTGGGGTTGTATTGATCTGGTAAGCGCCAGCACCGGCGAGATGAAGAAGCGCTACGGATTCATCTATGCGGACAAGGACAACGAAGGAAAGGGTACGCTGAAGCGCAGTAAGAAAGATTCCTTTGACTGGTATAAGAAAGTGATTGAGACGAACGGGGAAAGTCTGTAGATTTAAGCCGGCACAGCTGGAAGAATCACATCCAGCTTTATCGGGCATCTTCCAAAATACATGCAGGATGCGCTTTCTGATGCTCAGTCGGCTGCCTGAAAGCTATTTTGTGTTCTAAAGTATTGAGTTTTCAAGGAGCAATCCCATTTTAGCTATGGGAAGTTTGAGTTATTTCATTTGACTGCAAATTTGATTGTAAAAGAACCCCTGACCATATTGGCCAGGGGTTCCTGTTATACTGCTATTTTGTTTTTACATTGACTGTAATGGACCGTTATGAATCCTCTTCTTTACGTTTCCTGCTTAACGCTGTCACCGCAACGAAGATTCCTGATAATATCATGGTCAATGTGGTTCTCTTAGATGTCTGACCTGTCTTTGGCAGTGGTGCCAACGGCACTTCATCGTCATCGATTAAGGTTACATCTACTGGTAATTCTGGAAGAGGTGCTAACGGCACATCTTCTGGGGTGATGGTTGTGGAGCCTGGGCCACCAGGTGTACTTGTGTAGCGTCTATTGCCTGTGGTGCCACCACTGGTTCCGCCTCCACCGCCGCCGGTTCCGCCTCCACCGCCGTTATAATTAAACTGTGCGGTAAAGGTTGTGCTCTGTGTGAACTCCGCAGCTTTGATTTCATCTGCGTTAGCATAGCTCCTGCTTCCATCTGTCCAGTTATTGAAAGAATAACTTCCAATGCCGGATACTGTTACGTTAGCGTTCGGTCTTGCAGGTCTCAGTTCCCTGTGGTCATTACCATCTTCTCCTGTAACAATTTCATAGATAGTCTTGACTTCGGTTACCGCTCCTGATACTGTTCCATGATTTGTGTCTTCCGATACATATTGGAACATAATCTGGTACTTATCAGGTACTCCGTCTGGTGTGTTTGGTTCTTCTGTACCGATTTCATCAACATCAAAGTATGCTGTGAAAGTGGTATCTACCAGATAGGTATTTGACTTCATCTTTAACATGTCTGGAGTGTAGTCATTTACTTCGCTATCAGTCCAGTAGTCAAATGCAAAACCATCCAGTGCTATTGCATTTGCTCCCTTCGGGCTAACTGGTGTCTTTTCTGTGTAGTTGCCATCCGCGTCCTTAAATACATGAACCTCTGCCTCAAGTGGATCCGCATCTACGGTACCCTTTGTTACATCTGCACTCTTGTATACGAAGATTGTTTCATACTTATCCGGTACTCCATCGGGTTCATTTCCGTCTGGTCCTTTTCCCTTCTCGTCTGAATCAAAGTATGCTGTGAAGGTGGTATCTTCTAAGTATTGCTTTGACTTCAGAATACTCATGTCAGATGTTGGATCCTTTGTTTCGGTGTCTGTCCAGTACTCAAATGCGTTACCATCTTTTGCTGTTGCAGTTGCTCCATCTGGGCTTATTGGTGTCTTCTCTGTGAAATTCCCATCTATGTCCCTAAAAGTATGCACTTCTTCAGTGGTTACGCTTACGGTTCCCTTTGTTAAATCTGCACTTTCATATTTAAAAATCGTCTGATATTTGTCCGGAATTTTATCTCCGTTCTTGTCAACTTCATAACTTACTACTAATACAGATTTGCTTGCTATTTCATTTCCATCTACAGAGCTTCCGTCTTCATAAGCCACTTCACTCTTCACATAACCTTCGTAATTCTGGTCTGCTTCAAGTGTTTCGTTTCTTACCAGCGTATCGGGCTGCAGTACCTGCACCGTCGATTCTTCTGTGAAGGTATCCCTTACCTCTCCGTTCACCACATGCTGTACTGTATAGCTCAGGTCCTTTGTCTGCGTCGCGTCTATCTCATAGCTTACTATGATTGTTGCACCGTTTTCTATCTCGGTACCTTCCACTGCGCTTCCGTCCGCATATGTCACTCCGCTCTTTGCATAACCTTCGTAATTCTGGTCTGCCTCAAGCGTTTCGTTTCTTACCAGCGTATCCGGCTGCAGTACCTGCACCGTCGATTCTTCTGTGAAGGTATCCCTTACCTCTCCATTCACCACATGCTGTACTGTATAGCTCAGGTCCTTCGTCTGCGTCGCGTCTATCT
>ERZ1036412.316-NODE-316-length-42023-cov-8.678207_pt1 | contig 42023 bp, 33 predicted proteins | sample MGYA00514218_ERZ1036412 | MGnify/ENA primary metagenome ERZ1036412 (study PRJEB33795, sample SAMN09464944) | human gut metagenome | host: Homo sapiens | place: USA: Stanford, California | collected 2016-11 | study: EMG produced TPA metagenomics assembly of the...
TGCCGGAGCGGAAACCGTGATGCATTACCTTGGGCGTTACACACACCGGATAGCGATCGGCAACAGCCGTATCCTGCGCATGGACGAAAACACAGTAACCATAAAGGTAAAGGATTACAAAAGCGGCGGCCAGTGGAAAGAACTGACTCTGGATGGCGTTGAGCTCGTCCGCCGTTTTCTTATGCATGTCCCTCCGAAAGGGTTTGTCAGGATACGGCATTATGGGATCTTAAGCAACCAGAACAAGCGGAAGCTGATCCCCATATGCCAGTCTGTGATATGAAAACAGATTGCTGCTTATTTTTTGTCTTATACGCCTAAGAGATATTCACAGGATACATGGAAGAACTCTGCCAGAGCCACCACCTCATAATCCGGGACGAACCTTGTCCCTTTTTCAAATCCAGCAAGCTGGAGCTGTTCTGTAAGAGCTTTCTGTGACAGCTTTCTTTCCGTCCGCAGTTCCATTATCAGGTTTTTGGAGTTGCTTTCTTTATTTCAATAGATTTTAATATCCTACCACCTACTTTCTAAAGATGAAGTCCTTTAAGGGAATTATCTTGTGGAAAGAAAGCCCCACAGCTCTTGTGGCTCTTGGTGTCCCGATTATGATTGGTATGCTGATCAATGCCCTTTATAATCTGGCAGATGCGTATTTGGTGGGAGGTCTGGGAGAAAGCCCTATGGGTGCGATTTCTATTGTGTTTCCGTTAGGGCAGGTAGTAGTAGGATTGGGATTGATGTTTGGCAACGGTGCGGCATCATATCTTTCAAGGCTGTTAGGACGTGGGGATAGAGATACTGCGAATAAGGTGGCAAGTACGGCGGTATACAGCAGCGTTGCGATTGGTGCAGTTATCATTGTTTCGGCTAATGTTTTTCTGAAACCGATTTTAACCATGCTTGGGGCAACAGATACCATTATGCCTTATGCCCTGACTTACGCAAGGATCTATGTGGTTTCCTGTATCTTCAATGTGTTTAATGTGACTATGAATAACATTGTGGCGAGCGAAGGAGCAGCGAAAACAACCATGTGTGCCTTATTGTTGGGAGCCGTATTAAATATTGGTTTAGATCCGGTTTTCATTTTTGGGCTTGATATGGGGGTTGCGGGAGCTGCGATTGCCACTGCCATTTCTCAATTTGTTTCCACACTGGTACTTAACCTATGCGCTCCGCAAAAAGAGTGCGTTTTCATTCAGCATAAAGGAATTTAAACCCTCTAAGCAGATCTATACGACAGCCTTTCCATAGCATTGATTAACCGGGCGGCAAATGGATATGGCGATGCTGCCATTGCCGGAATGGGAGCAGTCACAAGGGTTACATCTATGGGAACTTTAGTGGTATTTGGTTTCCTGAAAGGATTTCAGCCGATTGCGGGATTTAGCTATGGGGCAAAGAAGTTCCAGCGTTTGAGAGAGGCGATTAAAATCCAATCAGGAGCAGCGCATTATAATAGGTGGTCATAATGATACCAAAACCATCAATTTATCAGAGGGTACATGGTCCTACAACTGTACAGGATTTTTTGATAGTGGAACTGTATCTATTATCGGGACTATTGAATAAATCAGACAGCAGCTTCACAGCCCCTTTCACTTTCCGCTTTTATGTTTTTGAACCATATTGTACAACGCCTTTTTTTGTGTTACGATTTAAAAAAACAGGAGCGCGCCCGTCTATGAGGAACAATAGAAACAGAGGAAAGACAAGTCTGAAAACCCGGCTGATTCTGGCATTTGTCATCACTTCTATTCTGCCGATTATTGTATTGAATTTATTTTCCTATTACAACATGTCCCGCATTGTACGCGATAATGTGAACGAGCTGACTCAGATGAATGTACAGCAGACCCGGGCCAGCCTGGATGTCTGGCTGGATTCTTATGAGGATATTCTGTTTCAGATTTATATGGATGACGATATCGTAGGACTGCTGAAAAAAATCAACCGGCAGGAGGATTTGCCGGTGAGCCGGAATCAACTGCGCCGGACGCTCAGGGGGCTGTTTTACACAAAAGAGTATGTAAAATGTATAACCGTGCTGACGGAGAACGGCGATATGGTTTTCTATGATCTGCTCACAGGTTCCATGACCCAGACATCCTGGATGGACGACTTCAGTCAGGACCGGCAGACGCTTTATGACAGTATTTCACAGGACAATAATACCCATGTGATCTCTACGGAAAGAGCAAAAACAATTAATGCCCGGGAAAACTATCTGTTTCATCTGGGCCATCGCATTATTGACTATAAAAATGTGGATGAGCAGTTAGGGATTGTCATAGTCAGTATCGATGAGCAGCTTTTGAAGGATGTGTGCAGAAGCAGCGAAAAGGACTCCAATGGTTTTAATTTTATTGTTGACAGCCAGGGAAAGCTGGTGTCTTACCAGAATAATACGCTGGTTGGCGAACGGATTATTGAATGGAACCCCGATGTGATGGAGCGGCAGGCGGCATACGGCGCATTTATTACAGAAAACAGCGTATTTTCGGGTGAATACAGCTCGGTGATCGTAGTCCATGACGATAAGCTGAACTGGGATGTGGTCAATGTGACGAACCAAAATGAGGTGGTGTCCAGACTGAAGAACCAGCAGAAGATTACGCTTCTCGCACTGGGATTGTCGCTGGGAGCGCTGATCATCCTTATTGTCATACTGATACGAAGCCTTACCGGCTCCCTGCAAAATCTGGCGGCGGTTATGAAACAGGCCGGAAAAGGCAATCTGTCGGCGCGGGTGGAAATCAATAAAAAGATGCCCGCCGAGGTAGAGACGATTGCCAATAAATTTAACGCAATGCTTGGCCAGTTGGATGCTTCCATGGAAAAGGAATTGAAAGCCACAAGGCGTCAGAAGGATGCGGAAATCGCCGCCTTAGAGGCCCAGATTAATCCGCACTTTCTTTATAATACGCTGGATACCATTAACTGGATGGCCATTGACCGTGATGAATACGAGATCAGCAATTCCATTGGCGCCCTGGCCGCCATTCTCCGGTACGGTATTGATAACAGCAACAGTATCGTGACGGTACGCCAGGAGTGTGACTGGCTCAAGCAATATCTTTTTTTGCAGCAGACCCGGCTGAAAAATACCTTTGAATGCGAGATCCACGTGGATCCGGAAGCCATGGGCTGTCATATACATAAGCTGCTTTTACAGCCATTTATAGAAAACTCAATTATTCATGGCTTTGACGGTGTGACACGGACCCATTGCCTGAAGGTGGACATAGGGGTGGAGGAGGCGGCGCTGGATATTTCCATTTACGATAACGGGCGCGGAATGAAGGCGGCGATGGTGGAGGCTGTGAATCGCGGCATCTTCGTAAAAACTATGGAAAAGAATCATATCGGCATGGAAAATGCCATAACCAGAATCCATATGTACTATGAAAATGCCATTATTAAGATTGAAAGTGAAGAGGGAGAGTTTACACGGGTAACGATAAAAATTCCTGTAAATGAGACGGAGTAGTTATTTAGAAATCATGAGGGGATAGTGCTGATTATGAAGGTAATGGTTGTGGAGGATGAAATTTACATCCGTGAGGGCATCAGCCGGCTTCTAACCCGCCTGGGCGGCGATTATGAAATGGTTGGAGAGGCTGAAAATGGGTTGCAGGGCTGCGAAATGGCGGTCCAGCTCCGGCCGGATATTATTATTACAGATATCCGCATGCCGGTCATGGACGGCCTTAACATGCTGGAAAAAATATATGGCTGCGGGGATACGCCCAAAGCCATTGTTCTGAGCGCTTATTCGGAATTTGAGTATGCCCGGCAGGCATTAAAGCTGGGTGTGACGGAATATCTGCTCAAACCAATCAATCTCAATGATTTTTCTAAAGCGATTTCTAATGCCCGGAGGCAGGTGGAAAAGGAACGGATGCACCAGCCGGAGGAAATAGGTTCGCTGGAGCAGATTATCAGCGGTTTCCTATGGGGCGGCCTGACGGCCGATGCATCGGTGCAGACCTATGTGGAACAGAAGTATAAGATCGGGCCTGAGACTGCCATGCTGCAGATCTGCGTTTATCTGGGGTCTGGCTATGAACAGCATCTGCATCGGGTGCGGCGGCAGTTGGAGCTTCTGCTTGCGAATCGCAGAGACATCTCATGGTGCCTTCTGGATGTATCCTATGAGAAATCTGTTTATATTGTTATTTATGGCCCGGCAGAGATTAACCGTGTGGAGCGGTGGTTCCAGCATGAGATACTGAACGGCAGCTTCAACAGCGGGGACAGAATCGGAGTAGGTTGTATCCAGAGCCGGGGCATTGTTGGTATCAGGGAAGCCTTTGAGACGTTAGCCCCCTATATGGAATGGAATATTTCCCTGGGTGATGATGTGATAATTTCGTATCCCAAGATTACAAAGGTGCAGAATATACCATGCATCTATCCCATAGAACTGGAAAATCAGTTGAAGGTGGCCATATGTACCATGGAACCGGAAAAGATCGGCCGGTATATAGAGCAATTTCATGAGAGCTTTCTTTGCGGTAATATTTATGCTCCTAAGGAGATAAAAGAAAATTATGTCCGTTTTTTGTGGTCATTGATCAATATAGCCAAGGAGGTCGGGAGTCTGGATTATCAGAAGCTGGAACAGCAAAAGCTTTTGGAAGCTGTTATGAACGCCCGTACCCGGCGGGAATTAAAAGAGGCGGCAGACGGGCTTCTGGAAAAGCTGAAATTTAATCAGGGTACAAAGGATGAGGTCGTTCATCTGACTGTAAAACGCGCCAGGAGCATGATTCATGAATTTTACCAGTCCGGCATTACTCTCAATGAAATTGCAGACAAATTAAATATTACGCCGGAATATTTAGGGAGCCAGTTTCATAAGGAGGTAGGTGTCAATTTCAGCACTTATATACGGGATTTCCGTATCAGCAAGGCCAAGGAACTGCTCATTGGAACGCAGTTAAAGCTATATAAAATCGCAGAGCAGGTGGGTTACACGGATCCGAAGTACTTCAGCCGGGTGTTTCGGGAATGTACCGGCCAATTACCGGAGGAGTACCGGAAGTCCCTTAAGTAAATTTCGGTACTCATCTTAGAATATTTATCCTTTTATAGTTATCTCCCATGTTGTGAAGGAAAGAATTTGATTATAATGATACTATCAATCAATGATGATATGGAGTGACATCCAAGGCTTCACCGGGATGGTCGAGCATGTAGTTCATCTCACCTCCTCAGATTCTGTAGTTTGCCAGCAGCCTGCAAGAGGAGAATAACACAAAAAAAGACGAAAGGAAGATGGAGTTTGAAATGTTTCATAACCCCATCGGTGCCTTTCGCAGAAAGGCGGATTATAACTATGAAATTAAAAAAATTACTGGTTCTGTTATTAACTTCGTCAATGGCGGTCGGTCTGGCGGCCTGCGGCAGCCCAGCTAAGTCTGAGAGCGTTTCGGAAGCAGGCGGAGACAAGGCCCAGGATGTAGTTATGTGGTATTACTGGGAAAATGAAGGCCATCAGAAGGCGCTCAATGAGATGCTTGATAAGTACAATACATCTCAAAGCAGCTACAAGATGACGGCTAAATACGTTCCCTTTGCCGATTTCAAAAAACAGTTGTCCATCGGCGCCTCGGCCAGCGAACTTCCCGATCTGGTGTTGCTGGATTCCCCTGATCATGCAAGCTACGCGTCCATGGGAATTTTTTCAGACTTAACCGGAAAATTTGACATCTCTACATACTATGACGGGCCCGCGGCTTCCTGCAGTATTGACGGAAAGCTGTACGGCGTACCATTTGGAAGTAACTGTCTGGCTTTATATTACAATACGGATATGTTTAAGGAAGCCGGGATTGAGAATCCGCCTGCGACCTGGGATGAACTGAAGGATGCGGCTGAGAAGCTGACTTCCGGTACTGTGAGCGGCTTTGCATTTTGCAGCTTACAGAATGAAGAGGGAACCTTTAATTTTATGCCGTGGGTTTGGTCCACCGGTACTGGCTCCTATGAAATTAATTCCGAGGGCGGCATTAAGGCTCTGAAATACGTGAAAAGCCTTGTGGATGACGGCGTTATGAGCAAGGAATGTATTAACTGGACTCAGGGTGATGTAATGAATCAGTTTATTTCCGGCAACGTGGCCATGATGATTAACGGACCGTGGCAGATACCAACCATAAAGCAGGAAGCTCCTGATTTAAAATGGGATGTGACCCTGATACCCAGGGATAAAGAATACGCTTCGGACCTTGGCGGTGAAAACTATGCTGTCATTGCCGGAGGCAATGAGGCCGGTGCTCTGGACTTTCTGAGTTTTGCCACGCAGCCGGAACAGGTATCTTATATGATGAATGTTATGGGCTATATCTCTGCCGATAAAGAAATTGCCAAAACACAGTTCACCTCCGATGAGGAAAAGGTATACCGGAAATTCATTGAGGAAATGGACTATACAAAGGCAAGAGGGCCGTTAGCCGACTGGCCATCCGTATCCGACGCTATCTCCCTGGCCTTCAATCAGGTGATGACCGGAGCCGCCGAACCGGAAGGGGCTGCCGCGGATGCACAGGCAACCATCGACAGTATTGTTTCCAAATAAGTTTTGAAATAACAGAACAAAATCAGATAAGCGGCCGCTTATTTTTTTTGGACCCTGAAGCACGTTTTTCTGAAGGATAACCGTGAAAAAAAGGAGTAATGGAATTGAAAAAATTAAAAAAGCTGATCAGATACGACAATATCGGCCTGCTGTTCGTATTGCCTGCGTTTATCTATATGCTGATTTTCGTGGGTTACCCTATTATGGATAATATAATCCTGAGTTTTCAGGATGTGACGACCACTACGCTGACGGCGGCGCATAAGCCGTTTGCCGGGCTGGATAATTATATACAGATATTTAACGACTCTGTTTTTATAAAAGCGCTGTTCAACACGCTGCTGTTTACCGTCAGCTGCCTTGTAATCCAGTTTATTATCGGCTTTGCACTGGCCGTATTTTTTAATCAGAACTTCAGGATTGCCAAACCGGTCCGTGGTCTTTTGATGATGCCGTGGATGATTCCCATTACGGTGACGGCGCTGATGTTCAAATTTGTGTTCGGAACGGATGTGGGGATTCTTAACTATGCGCTGCGAAGCCTTGGGCTCATCACCCGGAATATCGACTGGCTCACTTCCGCCGGTACGGCCATGATCGCTATTATCGTGACCAATGTGTGGATTGGCATTCCATTTAACATGATTCTTATTTCCACGGGCCTGACTACCATTTCCCAGGAGCTTTATGAGGCCGCGTCCATTGATGGAGCCAATAAGGTCCAGTCCTTTTTCCGGATTACTCTGCCGTTGTTAAGACCTGCCATTGAATCCGTGCTGATTCTTGGATTTATTTACACGTTTAAGGTATTTGATCTGGTTTACGTCATGACCGGGGGCGGACCGGTAAACTCCACCCATATGCTCTCCACCTACTCCTACAAATTGTCCTTTGAGATGTTCAAATACAGCAAAGGCTCTGCGGTGGCGAATGTATTGCTTGTGATACTGTTGATTGTGGGCTTCTTCTATCTGAAATCCACGTCCTCGGACGAAGAAGCATAAGGAGGGAGATTCTATGGAAAAAAAGATTACCGGCAGGAAAAATACGGTATTATGTATCGTATCTGTCATTATTCTGTGCATACTGATGTTTCCTCTGTTTTGGATCGTCGTGACCAGCTTAAAAACCGAGCAGGAAATTTTCAGGATTCCGCCGACGATATTCCCCGAGGTCATTAATATAAAGTCCTATGCCGCCCAGGTGGAAACCGGCGATTTTAATATGTTCCGTTCTTTTGGAAACAGTCTCCTGATTTCCGTTGGCGCCACAGTGATTGCCGTTGTTCTGGCGGTCCCGGCCTCCTATGGTATTGCCAAATACCATTTCAGAGGCAAAAAGATGATGATACTCGGTTTCCTGGTAACACAGATGCTTCCGGTATCCGTATTGCTGACGCCCATGTTTATTCTGTTAAAGGGCATGCATGTATATAATACGCCGATGGCAGCCATTTTAGCGGATGCCACCATCGGCATACCGTTCTCGGTACTGATCCTTAAAAATTATTTTGCCTCCATTCCAAATGATTTGGAGGAAGCTGCCTATATTGACGGCTGCAACCGGTTTACGGCATTTATCCGGGTGATCATACCCATTGCAAAGTCCGGCGTTACGGTCTGTACCATTTTCTCCTTCCTGTACGCCTGGGGCGACCTGGCATATGGTATGACGTTTATTATGGACCAGCAGAAACGGCCTATGACCGCTGGAATTTTCAACTTTATGGGGCAGTACGGGACAAAATGGAGCTACTTAACGGCGTTTGCGGTAGTTTCCATTATTCCGGTAGCTCTGATATTTATATTTATGCAGAAATATATTATCAGCGGTATGACCAACGGAGCTGTAAAAGGTTAAGTACGGCAGCTGCTAAACTATATAAATAATCGACGGAGGCGGATATTTATGTTATGGGAACAGGATGGAAAATTAATGTATCACTATGATGCGGAGACGATGGTGATTGAACCGTGGGGAACGAATTCAGTTCGTGTCCGGGCCGCAAAAATGGCAAAGCCGCCCCAGGAGGACTGGGCGCTTCAGATGGAGAAACCTCAGGTGAAGGTGGAAATTAGAAAGGAAGGCAGCGGCATGTCCATGATTAACGGCAAGCTGGCGGTACGGGTGACTGACGGCGGTAAGCTGATGATGTTTAATCAAAAGGGCGAGCTGCTTTTGGAAGAATACTGGCGCAACCGTCGGGATCTGACCGACCCAAAGTGCAGCGCCATCGAGGTGGAAGCCCGGGAATTCCGGCCCAATACAGGTGGTGATTACCACGTAACCATGCGTCTTGAATCTGTGGATACAAACGAAAGGATTTACGGCATGGGGCAGTATCAGCAGCCCTATCTGAATCTGAAAGGCGCGGATCTGGAACTGGCCCACCGCAACTCACAGGCCAGTGTGCCATTTGCCATTTCATCTCTGGGCTATGGCCTGCTGTGGAACAATCCGGGCGTAGGCCGTGCGGTCTTCGGCAAAAATATTACGAGCTTTGAAGCCTATGGCACAAAGGTTCTGGATTATTGGTTCACCTGTGGGGATACGCCGGCGGAAATCGAGGAGCAGTATGCCGCCGTGACCGGAACCGTACCCATGATGCCGGAGTACGGACTGGGCTTTTGGCAGTGCAAGCTGCGTTATCAGACCCAGGAGGAGCTTCTTTCCGTTGCTCGGGAATATAAACGCCGGGGGCTGCCGCTGGATCTGATCGTCATCGACTTTTTCCATTGGCCGAAGCAGGGAGAATGGAAATTTGACCCGGTCTACTGGCCCGCCCCGGACAACATGGTGCGGGAACTGAAGGAGATGGGAGTGGAGTTGATGGTATCCATCTGGCCCACCGTAGATAAGGAATCTGAAAATTTCGGCGAAATGCTGGAAAAAGGGTATCTGATCCGAACAGAACGCGGGGTGCGCGTGGGGCTTGATTTTGAAGGCGCCACCATCCATTGTGATGTGACAAATCCAGAGGCCCGGAAATTTTTGTGGAACCGTGTAAAGAAAAATTATTATGATAAGGGAATCCGCGTCTTCTGGCTGGATGAGGCGGAGCCGGAATATACAGCTTATGATTATGATAATTACCGCTACTATGCAGGTACGGATCTGGAGATTGGAAATATATATCCGGTGGATTATGCCCGGACCTTTTATGAAGGGATGGAAGCCGCGGGCCAGGGTAACATCGTCAATCTGCTGCGCTGCGCCTGGGCCGGAAGCCAGCGGTACGGAGCGCTTGTGTGGTCCGGTGATATCGCCTCCAGCTTTGACAGCATGCGTAACCAACTGGCGGCCGGCCTGAATATGGGGCTGGCAGGCATTCCATGGTGGACAACCGATATCGGAGGCTTTCACGGAGGCGATCCCAATGACCCGAAATTTCGCGAACTGTTTGTACGCTGGTTCCAATGGGGAGCCTTTTGCCCTGTCATGCGTCTCCATGGCGACCGTGAGCCGCGACAGCCCCAGTACGGAACAACCGGAGGTGCCCACTGCCGCTCCGGCGCGGCCAATGAGGTGTGGAGCTATGGAGATGGCGTCTATGAAATCTGTAAAAAATATCTGGAGCTGAGAGAAAAGATGCGCCCATATACCCGGAAACTGATGGCGGAAGCTCACGAGAAGGGCACGCCGGTCATGCGGACACTGTTCTATGAATTCCCGGAGGATAAGACTGCCTGGACGGTGGAGGATGAATACTGCTACGGCAGCGAGCTTTTAGTCGCGCCAATCCTGGAGGCCCGGGCTGTAACCCGAAATGTCTATCTGCCGTTGGGTAATTCGTGGATTTTGACAGATAACGATATGATATATGAAGGCGGACAGTGGATTACCGTACCGGTGACGCTTGATACTATGCCGGTATTCAGAAGAAAGCGGATCGATTAAATACCGTACATCGGTATCGTACAGCACATAACCCGTCTGCCTCCCGGAACCAGAATCTGGTATCCACTGTTTTAGACAATGGGTATAATAAGCAGCGGCAGATTTGTTGTAATAGGCAGATTGAAAACGAATAAAACCCTAGATTAGAGTAATTGAAAAATGTAATTAGGGTAAAAGGGCCATGCATTAATGATAAACTTAGGTAGAGGTGTTGTTTATGCATGACAGAATAAAGGAATTGAGAAAGAGTGCCCATTTAAGCCAGAAGAGTCTGGGCAATTTACTTGGAATATCCCAGCAGGTAGTAAGCAGAATAGAACGTGACAGCAGCACCATGACACGGGAACATTTAGAACTATATGCTGACTTTTTCAACGTCACGTCTGATTATATTTTAGGGCGTTCAAAAGCAAAACGGAATTTAGAAGAGCAAAGAGTGCTGCTTGATAAATTACAGGAAAAGTATAATCTGATACAGGTTTTCGATGCATTAAAGCAGGATTATCAGGAAATTGTATGGGATTTAATGGATGTTATGACGAGCAAGATGGAAAAGATAGATGATGAAAAGCTTATTTAGTTGAGGACACATGGTTACGTGGAGGTAAAAATCTTAAAAATTTGCAGTGACCCTATTGCAGATTTTTAAGATTTTTTTTTTGCACGCAGGAATTTTAAAGTCTTATATATGTCTCATAAGAGTCCGCACAGAAGTTACATATATACCATCATTAATTACATGTTAGAAATAATTGTCAATTTTTGTGGTATATTGTAAAAAAATAAGGAGGTTTCAACAATGAAGCTGTTAAAAAAGATCAAAATGAATCCATCAGTAATGAACCTTTTTGTTATGGCTATTATGGTTTATGCCGCGAACACCCGCTGTGCCTGGATTGGACATCAGCCTAAGATGCCGGAAGATGTAAGGAATTTCAAGAGGATGTAACATATGGAAAAAATGGCAGCTATGCTGGCAGATCGGTTATATGAAGAAAGCAGCTTTCCCGCTGTGTCATACGAGGCTTTTAAGTATGTTATAGAGTTTGCTCTTGAAATGGCGGCTGGCATCCTTGCAAGCGCTATCATAGCCGTTGGATTCAATATGCGGTGGGAAACCGCCGCATTCCTTTTGATATTCTGGGTTTTGCGCTCTTATGCCGGCGGAATACATCTGGACAAGTTCAGCCATTGCTTTATTTTCTCTGCACTTGTGATAGCGGGGACAATGGCACTTGTGAAATACAGTTACGTTCCTTTATGGTTCTCCCACCTTTTGTTTATTGGGGGAGTCGGTGCCTTTATGCTTACGGATCCGGAGAGTGACAGGAATCGGAAGGTTGATGAAGAGGAAGATGCATACTTCAGGAAAAAACTGCGGCAGTCCCTTTTTGCAATTGCAGTAGTCTATCTATTTTGCGCGTTTATGCAGAACAGGAAGTACACATTCCTAATCGCCATTACAATAAGTGTTGTCTATGTGCTTATGATACTGGGTAAGGTGAAAAATGCAAAAAATAATTAAATCTCTTGTGGTGGCCATATGCAGTATCCTACTTATAACGCCAATTTCCATAATAGCTCACGCGGAGGAATACGCCAGTGAAAAAAACGGGCTGGATGTGATTTTTGTTATGGATTACAGCGGCTCCATGAAATCAAATGACTCGGAACATATTGCTCAGGCTATGGTAAAGGCATTTATTGATACCGTACATAGTGCCGACATACGGATAGGATTTGTATCCTATAATGACCGTATTCTCTCTTCTGCTTCACCTGTGGAGGTACAAACGGTCGAACAACGTGAAAGACTGAAACAGTTAATTGACGGGGTGGGATATTCCGGTAATACCGATATAGGACTGGGCCTGCGTTACGCGGAGGAACTGATTGGACAGGAAAAGGAGCGGAAGAAAGCAATTGTTCTGATTTCCGATGGCGAATCTGATTTGCAGGGGTCAGAGACCGGACGGTCTTTGCAGAACTCAGAAATGGATATTGATTACGTGTTGGATCAATGCAGGGAGCAGAATATACCAATCTATACAATCGCCTTTGGAACTTATGATGGAGACGTACAGAGCCTGTCGGAGCTGTCAGAACAAACCGGAGCGCAAAACTATACGGTGAAAACACCTGAAAACCTTATTGAAATCCTGTATGGTATTTTCACTACGAACATGAACTATAGTATACAGGAAATAACAACGGGTATATATTCACAGGGAATGCAGAATATACGGGTGAGGCTGGATGGGTCATATCTGGACGAACTGGATGTGTTGATGATTTCTCCACAGAAGATAGGAAACACTATGGTACTGTATGGTGACCGGCAGATTGAGCCGGTGAACTTAAACAATTACGCGGTAGCTAAAATAACAGATGTGGACAGCCATGTAAATGAACTGACTATCCAGACCGAAACGCTTAAAGACCAGGAACTGAAGATGTATTTAATCAGTTATCGTGATCTGACTCCTGTTCTGAGCGTTGTTCCGGCTGTGGAGAAAAATTCTCCACTATCATATGAAGTCTATTTTAAGGACAAGAATAACACAATTATTTCAGATGAAAACTTTTATGACAACTTTGACTGCGAATTAAACCTGAAATACGATGGCACACAGGCTGAAAGACAGCAGGCGCTTCCTGTAGTTGTCCGTGATGGCGTGATTGCCGGGGAGACAGTGCTGACTGAATCCGGGACTTATTATATTAATGGACGCCTGGATGACAGCATGGGAAGCTGCATATTTGGACCGGTTGCGGTAGAGTCCCATAATGGGAAACCGGTGGGTGGATTGCCGGAGCAGGAATCGTTTGCAATTTTCAGTAAAGAAAAAAAGTATGTGCTGGATGAATACTTTAAAGACCCAAATGGAGATTCTCTCACTTATACTTTACCAGAATCGGACAGTCTCTGTGTGACAGCGGAGATATCAGATAGCGTGCTTTATGTCAAAGCGAGGAAATCGGGGAGGCAGGTGTTGCAGCTGCTGGTTTCTGATGGCGAGGATGAGATGCTGTATTCGTGGAATGTTACCGTTCCGCCACTATGGCGTACATACTGGTGGGCTGTTCTGTTACTTTGCGCAGCGGCTATAGCAGCACTCTGGAAGATATTCTATAAGCCAAAGCCGGAGCTTCAGCAGATAGCGGAGCGAAAGGCAGGAAATCGTTTCGCTGGGAAACTTGATGCTTATGTAACGGTGCAGCCGGAGGATACGGAAGAAATTACACCGCTCACGTTTCCTATGTATAAAATCAAGGACTCCAGGATTTGTTTGGGAAGTCTGATGAAAGAGTATCAGGAGCTGTCGGACCATCTGGGATTGGAAAATATTTTTTTGATTGCGGATGAAGAACGCAGGATGATACTCTACCATTCAACATGCTCCACAGTTATGTTGGGTGGAAGCATTGTATGCAGACAGCTTCAGTATAGTGTGCAGTTTGGCGATGTCATCTATATTACATCACCGGACGGGGCATATGAACTGGAACTCCACTATATTGCAGTCATTCAATAAAATATCACAGATGTGAAGGGCGCCTACTGGACGGATATGAATCAGGATGGTGTTCTGCTAGCATAAAATAACTAAAAAGGAAGTATGCCTATGGAAACAATCACACAGACAAACAGAACACTTTTGTTTGCTGAAATCAATCCGGAGCGTTTGAACCTGCTTACTCTAATTGGAGATGTGCGGGGGAAGAACAGCCTGGATGATGACAAGGTAAAGGAAATTAATGAGGAATTAGTGGTTTCCAGTTTTGAAGAGTTTCTGGAAAAATTCTCACCGGTTGTATATTCCTGGTGTGATGCTACGTCATCAAGTATCCAGTACAGCCTTGTGAAGCCGGAAAACATTCCGGATAATTGCATTACGGAAATTCCGTTAAATGAGTCAAATGACCTGCTGAATATGTTGATTACCTTATTGGATGCGAAAGGCGCACAGGGAGTGGCCAACGTAGACTTTAAGTTCAGCAACGTTTTGGATATGATTTCTCCCAAGAAAATCATGGAAGATATCCGCCAGGTCAGAAGAGAAATCCAGTATACTTATGGCAAATATATGGAACTGGACGAAGGGGACCCCAAACGTCTGGATTTAGGGGATAAACTGAATTATCAGTTTGAACAGGCCAGCCAGAACTACAATAATGTGCTTGCAATGCTTCCTCTTGCGATTGAAGACATTAAAACCCGGTTGTTATTGGGCGATGGGGAGACAAAACAGGGCGGCGGAGATTTTAAAGCCGGACTTCTTAGTATGGGCGATGATGGTGAATTGAAAATCCTGGAAATGAAACAGGAGACGAGCACCCAACTGGCCGTAGTAGATGATCATATTAACACCAGCCTGATTGAGACATTCAAAGAGGATTACGATGCATTGAATGAAGACCCGTCTGATTATGTCAGAGACTTGGTGGTCCGTACGTTCTGTCCGCTTGGTTCCACGATGGAAAGTACTGTGGATAAAGAGGTAGAGGTAAAAAACTACAATGGATATCTGGAGTTCTATAAAAAGAGTAAGGATGATTTTGTGAAGGCGGTTAAACCGTTGATCGAAAAAATCCTTGGAGTTAAAACCTTCTTTGATCAGTATCAGGTCAAGGAAAAGGGAATGCAGCCTAAACTCCTGATTTCCAATACATCATTGGACATGCTTGTAAAATCCAGTAATCTTCCAAGGCTTTTGACATACTTAAATACGACCAATGACAAAAACGAGTTTGAGAATACGATTTGGTTTAGTATTGTTCCGGATGTGGAACTGAATCAAAGCGGCGGCGGAAAGCTGCAGAGATTACGATTTGCAGGAAATCAGAAAGTGGAGAAACAGGGAACGAATTCCATGGAAAGCCTTGCGACCCTGATGAATGCCCTGGTTCCTTATAAAATCACTACTTTCTTTAGTTTTCGTACCGGCGAGGAGACTACGTTTAACTATATCGCAACAGAGGGAATCGGCATCTTTAAAGATAAGTGTACGCCGCTGATGAAGCAGGAATACAGCGAGTTTGTTGTCCCGTGCATTCCAAACGCAACTATCATTCCGAAAGACAAATCCGGTTTAATTTTGGATAAACGCATGGTGATGGACGAGGACGGAAATGTTGCGTTATCTGAAGAAAAAGAAGACATCATGAAGATGTGGCTGGAAGGTATTTATGTCAATGCGGCTTATGAGGCAGCAGGTATTGTGGCAGCATGGCAGTGTCCGGAGTACTTAAAGGAGCGTTTTAACAACACGAACATGGAATATCCCGGAGTCCGGTTTGACGTAGAGGCAGATGATAATGCTCTATTGGCAGCAACAAGCATGACAAAGGAGATTTCTGGGTTTACCAATGCCATTAAAAATTCCATTAATCATACCGGCTTTGGATTTGTTTTCTCTTCAGATAATGCTCAGTATAAAGGCAGGGAGATTAAGAACATTACTGTCTATAAGGCGAGAAACCTGTTGAGCAATGGCAATGAATTTGAGCCAATTTATAAGACCTTAGTGGTAACCTATATTGAAAGAATGCTGCGTTTCTACAGCGGTGATTTCAAGCAGGATAAAATCCTCAAATTCTTCAGTAGCAATCCAAATAGCCAAAAGAGCCGTTGGGATGCAGACCGTCAGCATGTAAATTCAATTTTGCAGGATGGGGATGAACTCGACTTCGAAATTGATGAGAAGAACGGAATTTGTAATGTCCAGGTAACCTTTGCTAATGTAACGAAGAATCTAAAGGTACAGCTCACGAGGAAGGCTGGGGAAAAGTAAAGAGGTCATGTAAAGATAATACAGGAGGCTCATCAGATGGGTGATACAGCGTACAACCAGTTTGTTAACATAAATAATATCATATTTTTTGGGGTGATTATCATTGTGCTTCTGCCGTTGGTCATCTGCCCGGATAAGATAACCAGAAGGCCAGCATGTAAGATTAAGAATCCGACTGTGCTCCGGGTGATAGGGATTATTGCCATCATCGTGTCAATCTTTATGATCGTGAAAGATTTTTTGTAACAAAACGAATTAGAAAATACTTAAAATAGGAGGAATAAAGAATGGGATTACGTTTAAAGATCGAAGGAAATGAATCAATCAAGCTGCTGGAAACCAGCATCATTACCGTGAAGTTTGGTGCTGATATTCCACACGATTCCAATGCAAGATCTACGGATTTGGGTTCTACTGTACTAATCAAAGGGAAAATTCTGGCAGCGGTAGACGGTGAGGCGGCAGATGATACCAGCAAGATTGCAAGATGGTCTCTTGTTCCGGCAGAGAATGCAGACTGCTACCGGAAGGTGCAGATTGATGTTGTCAATGCGTCCCAGATCGTTAGGCAGATTACAATTCCGAACGCATTCGTAATTGATTATGAAGAGGATTTTACGGATGATACCGGTGCAGGCGTCTTTAGCCTTCTGATTAAACAGAAGAAAGACAAGATGGCCAATCTGAAGTTTGAGGGCGGATTCAGCGGAGAATAGTGTTGGAATTTTTATAGGCAAAACAAGCAGATTCGTTCAGTTAATGTGAAAAGAAAGGAAGGAATATTATGGGATTTAAATTAAAAGTAGAAGGACCATCTACCATTGAGTTGGGAACTACAAGTATCATTGGAGTGAAGTTCAGAACAGACATTCCTCATGACAGTAATGCCCGCTCTACTGATATGGGGAGTACCGTAGAGATTACAGGAAAGATTTTGACGGCTGTGGACGGGGATCCCTTTGACAGTACAAGACAGTTGGGACTGTGGGCGCTTGTACCGGCGGAGAAGTCCGACTGCTACCGCAAGGCCAGCATTGAGGTGATTGCGGCATCACAGGTGGTGCGTAAGTATACCTATCCGAACGCTTTCGTAGTTGACTATAAAGAAAACTACGGGGATACGGAAGGCGTGGGAACCTTTACGCTGATCATCAAGCAGAAAAAGGATAAAATGGCGCAGGTTACTGTAGAAGGCGGATACAGCGCATAAATATTGCAGGAGCTCCGCAAGCAGCTTCCGCGGACCATTATCGAAGGGCTGCCTATTCACTTGGGCAGCTCTCTTTCTATAAAAGGAACATTTTTGTGAGACTGACAGAGGGTTAGAATGAAAGATTATTACAGGATACTTGGGGTATCGGAACAGGCTGCGGAAAAGGAGATAAAGGCTGCATATCGAAAACTGGCTAAACGATACCATCCGGATGTAGTTAAGGATGATCCGAAGAAGACACAGCGCATGTATGAGATTCAGGAAGCATATGAGTGCCTTGGAGATGAGGAAAGCCGAAAGAAATATGACAAGACCCGTATGGAGAGACGTGCGGGCGGCCATCAGACGGGAAAGGAATGTTCGGAAAAGAATGATCAATGTGAACAGAAGGGCAGACAGACGGCGCCTGATATGAGTCAGTTTGAACGTTTCTTCGGGTTTCAGCCGGGAAAAGGGATGGAGACATACCAGAATAAAAAAAGCACAGCCAGGAAGCCGGATGGACCAATGAAGCCGGAGGAAATGTTTGCAGCCTTTTTTGGCAGACAAAACCATAAAGGGGACGGGCGTTAGAAGATGAAAACAAGAAAAAGTGTAAAAATAGCAGCAGATATTATCATCTTATTATGCAGTGGAATCCTGTTGTTCAGCATATATATGGGAAAGGCGGATAGAAGGTGGTTCTGGCCTCTTTTGTGTTTCCTGCTTTTACTCATGGTCTGGGCCATCATGGATTTAAACAGCCAGGTCAGGAAGAAAAGTACGGGATATCAGGACAGCCCTCCGGCCGACGATATAGCCATACGGCAGCTAATTCTTTTGGATGAGCAGAACAAGCCGATAAAATCCTGGGACTTATCAGGAAAAATAGCGGTTGTAATTGGAAAAAGGAATGACGAGGAAGAAGTCGATGTGGATTTGGAGGATTGTGAATACAGCACATTCATAGACCCACAACATGCGGCGCTGAATTTCTGTCAGAATTTTTGGTACATTGAAGATTTGGGTTCGCAAAACGGTATACAGGTAAAGAAGGTGGAGGATGGGGGCTGTTATAAAGTACTGAACCGTCCCTGCAGAGTCATGCCAGGCGATATCATTTATATTGCCAACACAAGACTTCTGCTGACTTAAAGATGAAACCAGATGATCAAAGAGGGGAGATAAGAGCAGGATGAGTTTAACAAGATGTCCGATGGGACATATGTATAATGCAAGGCGCTATGGGAAAATTTGCCCCTACTGCAACATGAAAGTCCAGGAGGAGAGCGCAGCGACAAAGCCATTGGGATTTGAACCGCCCGTGGAACTGCTTCAGGAGGAAATACGGCCTGTATGCGGATGGCTTGTCTGCATTGAAGGAGCGCGGGTAGGTATGGACTATAAAATCCATGATGGAAAGAATTTTGTGGGCCGCGGGGATGAGATGGACATTCAGATTCTTGGTGACAATGCAATCAACCGTAAAAACCATACCATCATTGTTTATGATGCGAAAAAAATGAATACCGTGATACTTCCGGGCGACGCAGCAGGACTGGCCTACTTAAACGAAGAGGCAGTTTACGTTCCTACAGAATTAAAGCCATATGACACAATCAGCCTGGGAAACAGCAGATTTTTATTTGTGCCTCTGTGCGGAACAAACTTTAGTTGGGATGATGTGAAATGATGGAAGCCGTAATGATTCAGACCGCGGCCGCGGTGCTTTTGATCGCTGCAGTTGCAGTGCGGATTGCCCTGTTCGTACGGTATGAAGAACAGGAAGAAACGTCTTGGACAGGAATCTGCCAGACAAATGGACGGAAAGAAATACAGGCGGATATTGCGATGGCATTCACGAATGAAGCAGGGACAATGGCTGTTCTGGCAGATGGAATCGGGAACGAAAACACGGGAAAGCTCTGCGCGCAGCTGGCAGCCGATACCGTTCTGGACCGTTATGAGCCCTATCATGTCCTGAATAATCCGGCATATTTCTTTAAAAGCACGTTTGCGGAAGCAAACAGAAGAATCCAGATGACGATTGGGGAACGGAGAGGCGGAGCAAGCCTTGCAGCCGCTTATATAGACAAGAGCCGTTTATATTATGCGGTGGCAGGTAATGTACGGATAGCCTTAAAGCGCGGTGAAGAATTAATCCCTTTGAGCCAGGGGCAGACAATGGATGTGCTGGCTGCAGAAGCGTTTGAGAACGGAAGCATATCCAGGCAGGAGGCCATCTGGAGTATGGATGAAAAAAGGGTATGGAATTATCTGGGCATGGACGGCTTCCGGGAGATAGAGTTATGCGGACAGCCGATACGCTTAAAAGAAAATGATACCGTCTTACTTGCCAGTAAAGGCATATTTGAGGAATTGTCCTGGGGTGAGATGGAAGATATCCTGTTGAGCGGGGCGTCTGTTCAGGAGCAGGCGGCGGCGATGGTCCGGAAGGCGGAAGGAAAATTAAACCCGGAAATGGATAACGGAAGCGTACTGCTTCTGAATATACAAACGGAGGCAGCAGATGAGAAGGATAAACTCTGAATTTAAGACCGCCAATATGTCGGAAGAAGGACATAAGCTTTCCAATAGAGATTATTTCGGATATGTGGAGATGGACGACTTTGCCTGCTACGTCCTGGCGGACAGCTTAGACGAGGAACCGGCTGTTAACAGTGCGCAGCTGGTGGTAGAGAGTTTGATCCGAAGCTTTACAGAACGGCCTGCAATCGGAAAACGGAGGCTGAAAAGCTATCTGGAGCAGGCTCATAAAGAACTGATGAACCAGCATGGGGGAATGCACTTAAAAGCCTCTGTGGTTGTGGCTGTAACCGACTATAATAAAATCAGGTACTGCTATGCGGGAAACAGCCGGTTTTATCTCATACGGAATGCAAGGATTATGGAGCGGTCCATTGACCAGTCCCTGACCCAGAACTTATTGGAGGATGAGAAAATTCCGCTCGATCAGGCGGCAGCCCATGAAGCCCGGAATAACCTGTATTCCTACTTAGGAGAGCGGGGAACTCCTCATATACAGATTTCCAAAAAGATAAAGCTGGAAAACGGCGATATCTTTACAGTTCTGTCACGAGGGGTATGGGAGCGGTGCAGCGATCAGGAACTTCTGGAGTTTACGAATGAGGCGAAGGAGCCCCAGGAGATATTAGACCAGACAGAGGATCTGATATTAAAGGCCCAGGAAGAAACCAATATTGATAACTATACCCTGGCAGTCACCTTTGTGAACAAGACTTATCAGTCGCCGAAGAAAAAATGGACTGTAAAAAGAGTTCTGATGATTGCCATACCGGTACTTCTGATTATTGGCGGAATCAGTCTTGGCCTTTACCTGCGCCACCGCAGTATACGGATAAAAAAGGAAAATCTGGCGCAGTACATGGAGAGCGGGGAAACGTACCTAAGATATGATAATTACCAAAAGGCATCCGAGGAATACGGGGAGGCGCTGAAGTTAGCAAAGAACTTAAAGCGGGAGGAAGATACCCAGGAAGCCGATCAGTATAAAAAGCTGGCCGAGCAGATTATCCTAGCGGATGAGGCCATGACATCCGGTGAATATCAGAAAGCCCAGGGCTTGTACCTGACGGCCAGGGAGATGTCGGTAGAGGCAGGAAACGTCGGAAAGACTTATATTGACAGCCAGTTGAAGCTGACAAAGGATTATATCGACGTATTTGATTTAATTGAATTGGGCGAGCAGAAAGAAGCGGGCGGCAATATGGAGGGTGCAGTCAGAACCTATAAAGAGGCCAGAGATAAAGCAGCGTCTCTTTATTATTCAGCCGGGAAAGAGGAAGCCCTGAAAAAGCAGGCGGCAGCCGAGGAAAAATTAGAAAAAGCAGAGCAGCAGGAGAAAGCCGCAAAAAAAGAAAATGAGGAATCCGCAGCGGCTGAGGCAGCAAAACAGCAGCAGGAGGAAGAAGCAAAGAAAGAACTGGAAAACCAGCAGAAGGCAAATGACCAGCAGAATGCCATAGAACTTGAAAATAAAGGAAATGAACTGCTGGCAGAAGGAAAGTATGAGAACGCCATTACATTTTATCAGACTGCCCAGGCTATCTATGTGCGTCTGGAACTGCCGGATCTGGCAGATGGCATTAACGGAAAGATTGCCGCGGCAAGAGCCGGCCTAGAGGCGGCAGAACAGGCAGAGGAAGAAGCGCAGAGACTCGCCCAGGAACAGGAAAACACGGAAACAGAGACGAAGGAATACGGACCTGGGGCAGGCGTGCAATAAAAGGTAAAGCGAGGGATGAACATGAGCCGATATACATATACCCTGAACCGGGAGCAGAAAACAGAAGAGCATGGGACCTATAAACGGAAAGATCTGGAGAAAATGACCCTGTTTCATTTAAGGGAAATCTGCAGGAAGGAGCAGGTGGTGGTACCATCTGCCCAAGTAAATGACAGGGAAGGTCTGATCCGTCTGATTATGCGGTTCCGGGGACAGAAAGAGTATCGGCATATCAATACAGCACGGGAAGGCGGCCTGGAGTGCCTGCAGGAATTCGTGCAGAAGAATAAAATAAACATTACGGATAAACAGCAGATCTGGATACCTGGTACGATCACATTGTATCAGGAAACCGGAATGAATGAATTGGACGGTTACAAGGTGCGGTCGGATGACAGGCTTTATGAGGGGAATCTAATCCTGATTGATGAGGCGTTTCAGATTTACACCTGTTTTTATATACAAGAGGTAAAAGGAATCTATTATCTTTTCAAAGGCAAAGACGTTCCTGTACAGCCGCTGGAAAAACATCAGTATTTTATCCTCTACCTTCCAAACGAAAGGGACTCAGAGTTTTTCTATGACTGTTACTATGGAAACCGGGTGTCTGCTCCCGGATATATAGAGGGTATCAAGATTCCGCTGCTGGATATACAGGAAAAAGAAATTGTAAAAGCAGAACTGCCATTGGTCATTGACTTTGGAAGTTCCAATACCACCATGGGGATCTGCCTCCCGGATGGAACATCGAAGATTGCATTGGACAAGGGACAAACCATTATTCCCAGTATGATTGGCGTAAAGGGAGTTTTGGAAGACAGGACAGAGTTTGTGTTTGGGTATGATGCGCTGGCACTGACCGGAGAAAATTACCAGGACGAAGATGTCACCGTGTTTTACGATATAAAACGCTGGATCAGCGATGCGGACCGGAAACAGAGTGTCACCCTGAAAAACGGGTATAAATATGAAATCGACAGAAAAGAAATGCTCAGGGCTTATCTGGACTATCTGATTGACCTGGCCCGCCAGCAGTTTAAATGTACATTTACCAGCATACAGCTTTTGGCGCCAATCCGTCAAAAGAAGAAGTTTGAGGAGCTTTTTACGCAGATCCTTCCAGATTATCATGTCAACTGTGAACTGGATGAGGGAATGGCGGTATTATTCAACAGTATCCACAGCCTGATTGACAAGAACCAATATGAGAAGGGCAGGTGGTATCATGCGCTGATCATTGATTGCGGCGGAGGGACGACAGATTTAACATCCGGCCTGTTTCGTATCGACAATAACAGGGTTTCTTATATTGTGGATCTGGAAACAAGGTATGAGAATGGAAACACGAATTTTGGAGGGAATAACCTGACCTACCGGATCATGCAGATGCTGAAAATCAGGATTGCATTTGAACTCAGGTTTATGAAACGCGGAAACTTCTTTCAGGGGGATTGTATGTCCTCATATGATGAGCTGGACAGACTCTATCAGCAGGCGGAGCAATTTATACCAACCTGTTTTAAAGATTACCAGGAGCACAGCAGGGAACATTATTTCTTTGTGAAAAACAACTTCTACTATCTGTTTGAAATGGCAGAGGCGATTAAAAAGCTGTTTTTCCAGCCGCAGTACCGGTACGAACTGTATGTAAGTACAAATAAAAACAGTGAGGAAGAAAAGATTTTTCTTGACCGCTGGAAGCTGTCCATCTGTAAGGACGGCAGCTTTGACCATATTCAGGAGTCCGTGGAGTTTCCTTTCTATTTATACGATATCGAAGAACTTTTGAGACCGGATATCTACCACCTGATGGAGCGGTTTCTGGATGAAAAATTTGAGCAGGGAGAACTTCAGGAATATGAGATGATTAAACTCACAGGGCAGTCCTGTAAGTCCAGACTGTTTACGGAAGCCTTAAAACAATATGTGCCGGGGAAGCTGATTCAGAATACAAGGCATGACAGTGACGGGACGGAACTTAAAATGTGCTGCCTGGAAGGTGCATTGGCCTATTTCCTGAATTGCAAGCGTGGATACATGAAGGTCAACCAAAGCTATCAGGTGGGAACATTGCCCTATGAAATTATGGCGCTTACCCATGAAAATAAAGAGAAAATATTGATTAAGAGTTTAGACCCGGAGAATCACATCGGATATATTTCCCGCTTCATGATTGGGAACCAGCTTGACCTGTATTTGAATAATGAGCAGGGAGAACGGTTAAAGACATATTATTTTGAATATGATACCTCTAAATTTGAAAAGACAACCCAGGAAGAAATTGAACGCTGTTATCAGAATACAGTCATTCAGGAGGAAACAGACATCATCCTGGAAGGAGAAATGAAATTCTTCGTATGGGTGTCACGAGAGCATTGGGGATTTGTAGTACTCCCGATTTTAAGGGAAGGAGAACTGCTTTATAAGGGGCAGGAAACCTTTTTTGATTTTGAGGATGATACCTGGGAACTGAATTTCTTTGATGGGAGAAAATAGTATTAGGAAGAGTTACCGATGGAAATAAGTGCTGGGCTGTGAAAGTGAGGTACAAAACTGTCATGAATCAAAAAGAAGACATGAGGGAAATGATTCGCCGGGAAATACAATCTATTAGTGTAATTGAAGAGCGGGTAGCATTTAAAAATTTGATGGAGAGAGTTTTTCTTGCACTATATGATACAAATGAGCAGATGTATTCCGATTTGGAAAAAAGGGTACAGGACGAACTGGCATATGATGTGAACCGGTACTTAATAAAAACCGGAGTTATTGAAAAACGGTATTTTGATGCTTCGCATCATTTAATGTCACCTATGGATGATTCTGACTTAGATAAAAAAGCATATTCGCTTGCGGATATTGCAGATGTAATTGAAAAGCAACATGAATTTCCATTAATGAAAGTAATGTTGCGTTGTGATTTTTTGCAGATTCACGATATTTTGAATAATCATAATGAATTTGAAGGGATATTAGAGACAGATAAAACCAATCAGAAATGGAATATCAGGGTTAAGCTGCGGCAAAACAAAAGCTATCTTAAAAAGATAGGACATTTATATCAGTTATTCGTGAAAAATGGAATACCCTGGCAGACTGTAAATGCTCCGTACCTTTATAAAATAGCTGATGTTGTTCTTTCGGAACTGCCAGAAGGGATAAACCTAAATGTGGAAATAAAGAAAATAGAAATAAATTTCGGAAAATATAACAAGATAATCTGCCATGACTTAATTCCTATATGGAATATTCAAAGACTGGTTCTTGATAGTATTGGCTTCCCTGTGCCTTGTGAGGATCATATGAACTTTGAACATTTGATTTCAATTCGTGAATATGGAACACAACATGCATACTTAGCCGAGGACAACATGGAAATCCGAAGTATCAGTCAGGGAAAAGAAAAATTATCAATTATCAGCAGCGTCAGTGAAGCAAAAAAGTGGGGAATATATATAATAAGAAATTCAGAAGATAGCAGAATTGATCATTATACATATCCTATTATGCAGAATGAAAGAGCGGAAACGTTTTCTGAGAAATTTCATAGAAAATGGAACCAGAGTGTGAAAACCAAGGCGGAGCTGGCCAGATTTATCAAAGGGTTTAACCTGGAACAATACGTTATCTATTTGGATTGTGAGATTACGGATCAGTTTACAGAAAAACTGGAAACATACTCTATGAATATGTTTATTGAGGATGAAATCAGGGATACAAGAGCACAAAAAAAACTATTGCTTCGTTTTAAACCGGGAGAACGTGAACCATGGCTGCAGCGGGATATAGCAAGTTTTCTTATATCAGAGGTGCAGCGGATTTATCCAGAGTATGAATGCAGGGGAGTGATTGTATGAAATACCTGTGGGAGGCTGCGTTAGAGGCACAAAAAGAGAATATACCTTTGGAATCCATACATTTTGTTCATTCAACCGACAGCAGCGCATACATGGAACTGGCGCTTCCTTACTTAAATCAAACGGGATTTGATGACGGGATAGAAATTGAAGTTAATACCTATTTCCGGTTTTATCCCATTTTTAAGGATATATTTTCACCAGATCAAAGTGAATTTTCTAACTTACGTGAAAGTCTTACAAATTTAATACTTCATGCCTTAATGGAAAATGATGTGCGTAAGGGTATGACGAAGGAAGAGTATTATAAGAAAATGCTGATTCTGGATATCGAAAATGGTGTAATTGGAGAGGCGGCAAAAAAGATTTTTCCAATCTTGAAGAAAGAAGATCAGGAGATTTTGCTGAGTGGCTGGCTTCGAAATTATCAGGTTGGAAATTCTTTGGCTATTTTTATTGATATGGTTCATGGCTTAATTGATGATAGTATCGTCTATCACAATAATGATTGTCCAAATGAAATATTAATATATACAGCATTAAAAAAAACAAATGAAACGGAAGTTAAGATCCAATGTCTGGTTGATTTGTTTTTAGATATAGAATACCAGCTTGAAATCTTTTATGAATATCATTTTGGAATTATTGGAATTGATGACACCATGATAATTGATGAAATTGCTTTATATTAGCCCACTGGGAGGAACGAATGTTTAAAAATATATACCCTTTGTTTGAAAGAAAAAGACTATTAAAAAAGGAAATGCTTGAAATACTGAGAGACTATCCCAGAGACATATTTCAGATATTGTATCAGGATTATAGTAATGGAATTCTTGCAGGATGCGAACTGGAAACAACAGACGGCAGCCTGGTGATTCATCCGGGGATTATATATTATAACAAAATTCCATACATTCTGGATGACGATTGGAAAATTCCATATGAAGCAACTGGAAAGCAAAGCTATCTAAAAGTGAGATTTTCAGATAAAACAGCAGGTATTGGACAGGATGAATATCTGTCTCAAATTTATTGGGATGACAGAATACCCGACGACAGTTATGAAATAGAATTAGCGCGTTTTAAATTACAACCCGGAGCCAGATTAAGAGACAGTTATACGGATTTTTTTGATTTGGATACAGAATTTGATACGATAAATAGAATTTATTCTCCTTATGCATCTGTGGGAAAACATAGTATATATCCTCAGATATTAAAAAAATTTGCTGAAGCCCTTATGCAGCATACGATTCAAAACCAATGGGACTATCCATTCTGCTTAGATTGCATGAAGCTGCAAACAGCCATGCCTTATGATGAAATAAGAACTTACCTCAATATGCGGCTGAACCAAAAATCAAAAGAATATAGAAATAAAGAAATATATGATGGATTGGGCTACATTTTATCAGAGGCAAGTGAAAAAAAGGACAGAGGGCGAGGTATTGATAAGGGGGATAGGAAGCTGCTCCTGTTGTAGAACGAAAGACGATTGGAGGTAACATGATGGAGATAGACAAAGAGATTGCTTTGATGCAGAGTGCGTATCGGGAAAATCAGCTCGAAGAGGAAAGAAAAAATTTTTTCGAAAAATATAATTTAAAGAAAAAAATCAAATATACGCTGGAAGAAATGATTGAGGGTATTAAAAACGGAAAGCAGTTTCTGTATACGTTAAAAATAGAATTTGATACCAGAGCAATTTTGGACGGCGGATTAAAAATACCGTATATGATCCATTTTTTTGATGTTGTTGATGATAAACCGGAAAATTTATTTTTGGTCAGCAGCAGGCGGAAAGTCAGCATGAATGCCACAGTTATTCCTTGGGAACAGATGAGACCCTTACAAGATTGGATGGAATTTACCAAATATTCATTGGAAAAAATAAATCTGCATCCCAAGATTGGAAGTATGCAGACAGTTAACCAGATGGAATATTTCAGCTATGAAATTCCGACTTCTGAAGGGAAAACCTATAACCTGATTTTTCGTTATCCAAAAGACAGAAAGATCTATTCCGCAACACTCAACTGCATGAGTGAAGATAAAGAAGGAATGGGACTTTTACTGGAAGCAATGATCCATGTAATTGAAGATATGAATCATTAGAAAGGGGGAGTCATAATGGAGGTTAATAACCTGAGCCAGTTTGATTCGATTACCTATGAAAGCCTCCGTTTCACAATAGGAGACATAATGACTTCGGTGGTGGATTTGGAAATTCAGGAATCTCCAAATCAGCATGGAAAGCTTTCTGTAACAATTATAGCAGGAGAACATGAGAAAGATTATATTCTGTATGAAGGAAAGAGTGATGCAGCGGTATTATACATGCAGAATGGGGCAATGAAGGCTTTGTTCCAGGGGATTCTTATTAATATGAGGGTAACGGCGGAGGGAGAAGTTTATTATGTTTTTATGGAAGTGATTACAGCCAGTTACTTGATGGATTATCAGGTACGTAATTGTTCTTTGCAGGATATTGGAATGACATCACATCAGGTGATAAAACTTTTCATGAGCCTTTTTCCAGGCAGCCAGATGCTGATTTCCATCCCAGACCAGCCAATGGGGCTGATTGCCGTTTTATATCAGGAAACAGTCTGGGAATTCTTAAAACGGTTCCTCTCCAGATATGGAACATATCTATATGTAGACAGCACAAAAAGCGGAATTTGTCTGTATTTTGGCCTGCAAGATACAAAAGAAAATGTATCGTGGGATAGTTTGCCTTATGTAATCAAAAGAGATATTGCACCAAAAGATGTTGAAAAGCATCTGAAAGACCAACTGGTATATTATGTGGAATCGTATGACGTCCTGCCTCTTGGAACGCAGGTTCTGTTCCACGGAAAGGAATTATATATCGGAACAATTTACAGAGGTCTGAAAAATGGATTATTGGTGAATCAGTATCATTTATATTTTAAGGAAGGGCTGCGAATGAAACCTTACTATAATCCGAATATTTGCGGCGTATCAATTAATGGTGTTGTTACCAATATCATGAGGAATCAGGTTCAAGTCCAATTACAGACAGATGTGCTTAAAAGTTATACAAACCAGTATTTTTTCCCATATTCATCAGTGGCCGCCTCCCCGGATGGCGGAGGTTGGTACTGCATGCCTAAGTCAGGGGATCCGGTCAGAATATTTTTCCCTGTAAGTGATGAAAGCAAAGGTTATGCGATCAGCAATATACAGGGACAGGCATCTCCGGCGCCGGACTCACCGATGGGAAATCCTGATTTGAAAGATATTACTACACCGGATGGAAAGACGGTAAAATTTATTGCCAATGGAATCCTTCTGTCAGTAAGTGAGGGAAAGGGAGCAGTAACCCTTACGAATGATGGAAAAGCAGAGTTCAGTACAAAGGAAAGCATTACCATAGGAGCGGGCGAAGAAATTAAAATCACAACGGATGGGGAGTTAACCTTATCAGCCGGAACACAGGTGACATTTACCAGCGATGCGGGAAGCAGCATTAACCTTACAGATGAAACGATTGAGGCAAATGCTTCTATCATCTGGAACAATTAGGGAGGTGCAAAATGGCATATAATTTGCATGATATAAAAGTAGTGGGACTTGAATTATCAAATATCCTGTATTGCAGAGTGGAAGGAAAACTGGGAGAACACAGCCAGATGGAATTATGCGCATTTGTGGAAAACCAGGAGGATTATTTGTACGGGCTGCCCAGTTATCAGCCTGTGGAGCTGCAGCTGGACGGAGAAGATGGAGCAACCATTTTATTTTCCGGAGTTGTAACGGAATTAAGCGTTGAGATATCCTCCGAAGTAAGCGTTGTGAAGATAAAAGGAAAGAGCTATAGCTGGCTTATGGATCTCACAAAGAAATCACGGTCCTTTCAGGATGTGCAGATGAGCAGCCAGGCATTTCTAAGCAGCGTAATGGCAGATTATCCAGGAAGCTCTGTTTTCTATGCGGCACAAGATATGCCCATTGGAAAACTGATTGTCCAGTATGAAGAAACTGATTGGCAATTTTTAAAGCGTGTTTTTTCATTGGCAGGAATGACAGTAACGCCTTATGAATATCAGGCAGGAATTAAAATATATGTGGGTATACCAGCCTTAAGCCAGAACAAGGTTCCTTATCAAATCCAGGAGATTCATAAGGATATGGAATCGTACTATTGCCTGAAAGCAAATGGCCGCATGGTACATGCTTCCGACTTTACCAGGTATCAAGTACTATCACAACAGCTTTTCAGGCTGTTTGACATGATAGAAGTGAATGGTCTGCCCTTTACTGTGCGTTCCTATGTATATGATTTTAACGGCCAGGAAATGACGGGGATTTATGACCTGCAACTGGCACAGGGCCTTTTAGTGCCGACGATTTACCCAATGCATCTTATAGGAGCAGCGCTTACCGGAACGGTAGTGAACGTATCAGGAACAGCGGTTCAAGTCGCGCTTGAAATTGATAAAGAGTCGGGAAACCCTGCGGCTTTTTGGTTTCCCTATTCTACAATATCCGCTTCGCCGAATGGAAGCGGCTGGTATTGTATGCCGGAACCGGGTGATGATGTGAGAATCTATTTTCCATCGAAAAATGAGCAAGAGGCCATCGCATTAAGTTCGGTGAGCAATTATCCGGCCCCCAAAGGCGGTGGGAAAGACCGTATGCAGGATCCCAATGTCAGATATCTGCGGACCAAAGCCGGCCAGGAATTGGCGCTGACTCCTGAATTAATGGTATTATCCTGTGCCGGCGGAGCCTCCACATTATCAATCCTGAATGATGGCAATATTACAGTCAGCGCACAAAAGAAAGTTTTGGTTAATGCAGTTGGTCCGGTGAGGCTCCATGCAGAAAAAAATATAACTCTCCAGGCGCAGGGGCTTATCAGCCTGCAGAGCTTAGAGGGGGGAAAAGTTGTTCTTGGGGGCTCAGAGATACAATTTTCCGGAACGGAAGTAAAACTAGATTAATGGAGGAAAGCGTATGGACCGGGAATATGTTATGTCGGAATTTAAACAGGAAATTGCGGTAACACTGAAGGAATATCGGAAGCATATAACAAGCCATATCCTAGAGCACTCAGAACAGATAGAACTTTGGGTAAAGGCGGCAATGGATGAACTTGGCGCTCAGATGGAGATACAAGAGAAAGAGTATGTAAGCTTTCTTTACATTTCGATGCTGAAAACGGATCTGATTCAACGGAATTACCGGTTCCTGGTTCAGGCTATGAATATCCGCTGGTATTTTGACGAAGAACCTTTAGAAGTATATTTCAGCGCCGGGAATCTGTTTGAACCATTGGAGCAGTTGTGGGATAAGCTGAATCAAAAAAGCCGTGACTGCCAGGGAATGGTTAATCAGTATGATGTACAGCATATCATCTTTGAAGAACTTAGTTACATAGATGCACTTATTTCCCGGATACTCCGTTACCGGCTCAGAAATTGGGAAGAAAAAGGAATATTTTCCAACGTAACACGCTCGCCCTATTGGTTTTTGAAGTGGGGAGAATATAGGGATCAATCAGAGTTTATTATCCATACAGACCGCACGGAAAAGGATGGGAGTGTTTGGAGGGGAGAACTGAAAAAAGCATTGCATAAACCGGAGACGATGGTGTTCAGTTACTGGTATCGTGGGGAATATGAAGACAGCAGAATGAGTGAATTGGATATGCGGTTTATGGTGTTTGATGAAAGCACGTTAAGGAGAATGGAGTTTCAGCGGTGCAATCTGGAAGGGGTCAGGCTGAGTAACTGTACTCTCACAGACTGCAGCTTCGAGGGCTGTAATCTGTGCGGGGCGGATTTTACAAAGTGTATGTTTGAGAGAGTGACGTTCCAGGATGCAGAGCTGACAGATGCAATATTCCCTGCATTAAGTGTACCATTTTTGGATTTAACGCCTGAACAGCTGCAGACGATACAGATAGCAAAGGAGGAAAGCAGATGAGATATTTTTTTATAAAGCAGGATATCGGACTGCCAAACTCCATTAGGTACCGGGATTTTGATATTACAGGGCGCAGTCATTTGTTTTTGCAGTCTGACAGCGAGCGGCTTAATGATGTTACGGTATTATACCTGTCAGGGAACGGAAAGGAAGCAAGACCTGATTTCATCCAACGTCCGGTAAATATGTTTTCCTTCCGTCTGAAAGATTTATTGGAGGCCTATGAGCCGTCCCTGATATTTAAAGATGTTATTTTGATTCATAAAGAGAATTCCATACAGTATAACTATGTACAGACCTTGATCGAGCAGTTGGACGTAATCAGTGAAAAAACAGAGTATTATCCAAATCAAACGCCTAAAAGGCTGATATTAGATTCTCAGAAAATAGCATACCATCATATGTTTATTTTGAACGGAATATATAGAAAGGACCCAATTGTGAGTCTCCCTTTGGCAGAAAGCCTTTTAAGACGAAGAATTACCGGAATCTGTTTTGAAGAAGTGGAGGTGGAGTGATATGGCAGACCAGAGATTGGGAGACTTAGAGATGGCTTCGTATGAAGCTTCGCAGAAGTGCTGTCAGAATTACGAAGCGGCGGTAGCAGCGAATGAGAAATTAACGGCAGCCCAGGAAAATTTTAATAAAGCGGTCAATGAGATGGCAGCAAATGAATACGAATATGATCCAAATAAGCTGGCTGAAAGTCAGAAAAAACTTCAGGAAGCATCAAAAGCACTGAACGAAGCGAAAGCAGATGTCGAATCTGCTACGAAAGCTTTTGAGGAATCAGCTGAGGCGGCCCAGGAAGCCCAGGACAATGTAGAGGCTAAGAAAAACGAACTCCGTAATTCAAGAGCAACTGACACCAGCTTTGTAGTACTCAGGGCCAGAAGTGAATGTAGTTTTGGAACCAGAACCAGCCAGTTGGCCCTGGATACCAGCCACGGCGTATACACCAAAGGAATATACCAGATGACGGTGCAGGATGTGATAGCCAATACTAATGTAATTAATTTCTGCACCTGCAAAAGCAAAGAAAACCCGAAAGTGATAGAAGCAGCGCAAAAGGTAGTGGATGATGCGAATGAACAAATAGCGAATAAGGAAAGAGGATGGGGGGAACGGCTGGTTGAAATCTTTGTAAAGCCAGAGAAAATGGAGGTAACGGACGGCCTTTTAGAACAATGCGAAGGGGAGTGTATTGTGGAATTTGCATCGGGTGCAGTCTGGTCAAAAGGGCACGAGAAGGTGACGATCAATGATGAAGCCCCTCTTCTGCGCAGATGTGAGCTGATGTGCAAATATGGCGGACGCATTATTCTTTTGCTGTCCGGTCAGCCGGAATAGGAGGGTAGCGTGGAGATTACATACCAAGGATTAAGGATTGTACTCCCACTGGATGGGATTATTATGGCAGAAGATGTTGCACTGGATGCATCTTTTAATAACCATGCCAGAATCAGTCTATTATTACTGGTTGATGAAGAGAAAATTGAAAATTCGATTCACAGCCTGCCGGACGGAGCTAGTATCGAAATCTATGAGAAAGATGTTCTGTTTAAGGGAAAAGTGACAGAAGCGGTTATGGTTCCATATAAGGGACTCCATTATCTGAAGATGAAGGCGGTTTCCTATACCAGTGAATGGGAACTTGTGGCAGTGAGCCAAAGCTTCTTAAATCTGGATGCTACATATGAGCAGGTATTGGGCAAAGTCCTGGCGAACTATCCAAACGCGGATATTAAGGACTGTATTACACGGGGTGCGGTTATACCGGACTTTTTACTGCAGTATGAAGAAACCGACTGGGATTTTCTGATCCGGCTTGCCAGCTCTTTCCAATCTTTTCTGGTTCCGGATTATAAGGCCGGTTATGGCAGGGCTTATTTTGGCATCCCACAATTGGGGGATGAAATTATTCTCAGCGAAGAGGAATACGATATCATAAAGGACCTGGATCAGTACAACCGCGCAAATTTAAAGGGTGATTTGCTGCATCAGGAAGCGATTAAGTGGAATGTGAAAACGGGCCGTTCTCTTGAACTTGCCCAAAAGGTGCAGTTTAGGGGAATCAGTACCATTGTCACAAATATACAATACAGAGTCGTGAAAGGGGAGCTCTGCCGTTTCTATGAATTGAGCAGGGAGAAAGGCTGCCTGAGTGTCCCGCTGAAAAATAAGAACATATTTGGAATGAGCATACCTGCCACGGTGAAAGAACGGTCCGGAAACTGTGTGCGCGTTCATTTCCACATTGACCCGGAGTATGACAATTCACCTAACACAAAGTATTTTACCTATGCCATTGAGAGCAGCTTTATCTATTGTATGCCGGAATTGGAAAGCCAGGTGCATATTTATTTCCCAAGCGATGAAGAGAGGGATGCAATCGCCGTCCATGCCGTCCGGACATCGGGAGGGGGGAGCGCCGGAAACTCTGGCAGTTCGGGCGGGGGTTACGCACAAAACCCGGATTATAAGTCCTTTTCTAATGTGAACGGAGCGGAACTGCTGCTGGCGCCTGATGGTATCTCTGCAGCGGCCGAAACAGAAGGTACTACCAGCGTGATTCTGGACACCGAGGGGAATGCAGCAATTAATGGGAATGAAATAGAGATTACAGCAAATCAGGATCTGTCTATTGGCGCACCAACAGGCGAAGGCGGTACAGCTGTACCGAATCTGTACCTGGAAGGAAGTAAAATAACTGCTCAGATTGGGGAGGGTGCTGTCACAAAAATAGAAATTACAGAGGAAACCCACATAATCTCTACATTTGTCAAACTAAATACCGGAGATGCGGCACCGGTCAATCCGTCTGCGGCAGCGATTATGGCCGAAGTGACAGCGGGGGATGCGGCTGTCATTGAAAACATGAACAGCGGGCTTAGCCAGAAGATGGTGGATAAGTATGAAGAGGGAAGGTCAAAAGTCCTTACCGGGGCAGTCAAAGCGTTAGCGGCTGTCGGAACGGTTGTGCTGGCGGTAGGGGTAACCGCGATCGGGGTAGCTGCCGGTGCAGTCTCCGGTGGCCTGGGAGCGGCCCTGTTAACGCCAGCCATGGCCTGGACCTATGGACTGGCGGCTACAACAGTGGCAGTCGCTGCAGCGGATATTTCAGAAGGGAAGGAGGACATCCAAAAGAGCCGGCAGGCCGATTCCAGCCGGTCCTATAACTTCCTTCGGGACACGCTGTTTTTTGGGAATCAGACCGCATACGATATAGCAAAAATAGTGAATGATGTTGCTTTCGGCGTCGTGTCAGGAAAAGCGCTTGCAAGCGGTTTTGGGGCCCTTTTTACAAAATTCTCACCGATTGCTTGTAACAGCCAGCAGGCGAAGAATCTGAAAACGGCAATCCAGATAGGCAGCAATGTGACAAAGGGAGCGGCAAATGATTTAATATATAACGGAAAAATTGATGTCAAGAATCTGGCAATTAATACTGGATTAGGTATAGTGCAGGGGCAGGTAGGCTCCCGTATTACATCGGGAATCCTTGGCGATCTTGCAGAAAATAAAGCTGCGATGGCTGCTACCGGAACGTTTGTTGACACAGGCTTAGACTGGATGATAAGTGATATGACAGGAAAGGAATTCAATTTCTGGGAAAGCCTGGCACAGAATGCCACGGCAAATGTCATGTCTTCCTATATCCCTGACCCGGTGGATGCCGTGACAGGGGAGTATGTGATTCAGACAACGGATTTCATTCTGGCAAGTATTCCTGCTGCGCTAAAGCTGAACCGGACATACCGCTCCGGAAACCAGGATGTTTCAACCATGGGAAAAGGCTGGACTTTCTCTTTTGAAAGCCGCATTTACCGGGATACATCACAGAATGGCCGAATCCATATGAATACAATTACCGGGCATTCCATTCTCTTTGAATGGGAAGACGAGAAATGGATCAACCGAAGTAAAGGTACTGCAAGATTTGCGCTTGAAGCAGATAAGGAACAGCGTCTCTTTACACTCTCGGATGTAATTGAGCATACGGAATGTCTGTATGACAGTACAGGACGGCTGATGCAGATGGAATATCCCAACCAGCAGCGCATTCTATTTCATTACGGGGACGGCGGGCTTTCGCGTATCACCACCCCGTTAGGAAACTATCTTGAGGTGGTGAGCAGGGAGGAGCGGATACTCCAGATTACCGATGAGATTGGACGCCGGATCCAGTACCGGTATGAAGGGGATTTGCTGACCGATGTCATACATACAGACGAGGGGATTACCCACTATGAATATGATGGAAATGGTTATATCGCATCGGTTACAGACGAAAACGGGCTGCGGTATCTGGAGAATACGTTTGATGAAAACGGACGCATTCTCCGCCAGGAATTTGAGAGCGGGGCATACCAGGAGTTTGAATATGATGATAAAAACCGCAGGAATACGATCAAATTCAGCGAATCAGGGAAAAGAGAAGTATATGAATACAATGACCAACGACTGACAGAGCGGGTTATCTACGAAGACGGAACCAGTATGTCATATGGATATTCAGAGCAGAATATGCGGACTCTCCAGGTCAGCCGTACCGGAATCAGGACAAGCTGGCAGTATGATGATTATGACCGGAAAATTTGCGAAATCAGTCCCGACGGACTGGAAACACACTTTGAGTATGATGAAAACCATGACTTAGTGAAAGTCTGGGATTCGGAAGAACGTGAGACGGTCAATGGATATGATAAGAACCACAACCTGATTTCTGTTAGGGAACGGATTACAGACAAGGAGTGGAGAGAGACCCTCTATCGGTATGACCTGATGGGCCGGCGTACCGCCAGCCGGGACGGCCTGGGAAATGAAACCGAGTTCCAATATGAGACAAACCGTGCATACCCCAGCCGGGTCCTTACTCCCAAGGGAGAAGAGACTACTTATGAATATGATAAAGTCGGACGCAGGATGTCGGTCGGGAATTCCTATGGCACGGTCATGCTCAGTTATAACTCCAGGAACTTTGTTACCAAGAGAGTGGACGGGGAAGGCTATACCAGCCGGTGGTTCTACGACCGGATGGGCAATCTGACCTCTTATTATCCGGCGAAAAACTGGAAGAACCAGGCGGGCAGCTATGAATATTACTATGACTTTCTGGGGCGTGTTGTGGATACCGTCTCACCGGAGAAGGAGCACAAACGGCTGTTCCGCAATTTTGACGGGGACATCACCAGGGAGGTCCATCCTGTCAGCTATCAGGTGAACGGTGAAGACGGGGACGGGACGCACTATGAGTACGACTGGGACCGGAACTGCATCCGTATCCATTATGCAGACGGAGGTATAGAGCGGCGGTTTTATGATGCGGAAAGGAACCTGGTCAAACAGGTCATGCCGGAATCGTATGACAGGGCGCTGGACGATGGTCCGGGGTATGTTTATACCTACGATCAGATGGGGCGGCTTGTTTCCGTAACAGACCCGGAAGGGAATGAGATCCGGCGCTATGAATATGACAGGCACGGCCAGGTGAGCCGGGAAACAGACGGGGAAGGAAAAGAGAACCTTTACGAGTATAACGGCCTTGGCCAGATAACGCGCCAGCAGGTCAGTGTCAGACGTGAAGCAGAAACAACGTATTACCGTGTTATAAAATATTCGTACGACCAGCAGGGGAATAAGATAGAAGAAGCGTACGGGAAGGAAGAGACAGAGCGGGACGCTGATCCGTCTGAGTGGCTGCTGATTCAGTTTTCATATGATAAGAATAACCGTCTGTCCCAAGTGGAAGATGGGTACGGGGCTAAAATACGCTATGAGTATGACTGCCTTGGAAACCTCACACGGGAAGAGCGGGTGATTGAGGAGGGCATCAAGCGCAGGATACGCTACGGCTACAATAAAAATGGATGGAGAATCCAGAAGGAAGAAGACATCCAGGGGAATGGTCCGGTTAACTGCGCTGTCACCCGGTATGCCTATGATGAAAGCGGAAACCTGACTGAAATTATAACACCAGATGGAAATGAGATACGAAGAAGCTATGACTGGAACAACCGTCTGACAGAAGAAAGAGCCATTGACAAAAAGAATAAGATTGACCGCAGGGTCTGCTATGCCTATGACGCAGCAGGCAACCTGCTTTGTGAGACTGTGCGCGGAGCAGAGGGCGAATGCCTGGAAACCCGTTATCAGTATGATTTAAAGGACCGCCTTACCCATCAGGTCACACAGGGAGGAGCAGTCACCCGGTATCTGTATAACCAGAATGACCAGCTGATAAAAGAAATCCGTCCCCATGGCTATGAAGCCGGAACAGATGAAGGGACAGGAACCGCTTACAGTTATGACTGTAGAGGGAACCGGATTCGCACTGTCAATGGACTGGGACAGATGGTAGAAGCGCGGGCTTACAACCTCCAGGATTTGCCGGTGGCGGAAAAGGACGGTCTTGGAAACGAGACAGGACTTAACTATACGCTGGATGGTCAGGTAAAGGACGTCACCAGGGGAAGCGGAAACCGGCGGAGAAAGCTCCAAAGCTATGAATATAATGCCAGAGGACAGATAACCGGGATTATAGATGGCGTCGGGGAGAAGGTCAGCTATGACGTAGACCACTGGGGACGAATCACGGAAGTCGGATTCTCTGACGGAGTTAAGGAACTGTACAGTTATTCACCGTCCGGGCAGGTAACCAAAGCAGCCGATGGGAATGGAAATACAGTAGAATACCGTTATAACAGCTTTGGAAAGGTGCGGGAACGTATCGACCAAATGGGGTATGTGGAAACGTTCCAGTATGACGAATGTGGAAATCTATCGCTTTATACTGACCGGAACGGAAACCAGGTACATCGGACATACAATGTGTTTGGCAATCCTGTTTATGAAAAAGCCACGGATAAAAACGGAGGGAATGCGGTTGTTACAACGTATGGGTACGATAGCCTTGGCAGGCTGACGCGTGCAGTTTGTGACGGGTATTCCTATGAGTATTATTATAATGAGCAGGGGCTTTTAAGAGAGAAGCGTTCCAGTGGAAAGCGGTTGATTTCCTATGAATATGATAACGCCGGACAGATGATTTGGATGACGAACCCGGCAGGAATTACGGTATCCTATGAGTATGACCTTCTTGGGAGGATGAGCCGTATTCATAACAGCAGCGGTATGGAAGTGCGTTATGAGTATGACTGTCTGGACCGTTTGGAACAGATAACATACGGAAATGGCATTGTGACCCGCTATCAGTATGATGACAGCGGGAACATAAGCCAACTGGAGACAAAAGCTGGAGATAAAAGCCTGCTGTCTTTCCGGTATGAGTATGATGGGAATGGGAACCGAACCTCAAAGATTGGAGAACAGAAGCTGGTAGGCGGTGAAAGTAGCAATCTCTCTGTCACTTATCAGTATGATGTCAGAGGACAGTTGCTGGAGGAAAATCGGAATGGGGATGCATGTTGTTACACGTATGATGCGGCCGGTAACCGGCTTCAGAAAGCAAGTAAGGAGGAGTTAACCAGTTACCTCTATAATGAGAAAAACCAGTTAGTTAGTGAGGAAGGAAACCGAGGGAAAAAGACCTTTATTTATGACCCACAGGGAAGTATAATAAAGGAAGTAAATCCAGACGGGATAAAGAAGTTCCTATATAATACCAAGAACCAGCAGACCGAGGTAAGGATAGGAGAGGGAAACGTACAGGCGAACCGCTATGATGCGGAGAATCTTCGCTGTGAGATGAGGGAGAATGAGAAGCTGATTCAATTTGTCTATCATCGAGGGGAACTTTTATATGAAGGGGGTGAAGAAAAACAGACCAGCTATTACCTTGGTGGTGGAATTGAAGCAGGACAAAGCGGTGAGAAAGTCCATTATTACCATCAGGACGAGCAATTGAGTACGGTACTGATGACTGATAGTGCGGGAAACATTCAGAACTGTTACCAGTATGATGCATTCGGACAGGAATTGGAAAAATCCGAGCGCATATTTAACCGGATACGGTATACAGGGCAACAGTATGATGTGCAGACGGAGCAGTATTATCTGAGGGCGAGATACTATAATTCGTTTTCTGGACGGTTCTTACAAGAAGACGCATACTTGGGTGATGGACTGAATTTATATACTTATTGTGCCAATAATCCTGTCATATATAATGATCCTAGTGGATATGTAATGACAGAGGCAGATTATGCCAAAATTATGTATGATACAGAAGGGAAGGGGTATGCTTACTATCAAAATAGGACTCATTCAGGTGGTCTTAGAAATGACACTCCTAGTCCATATTATGAGGGGAAGCAATTACAATCCCATCACTTATTACAAGGTGAATGGGCAAAAGCCAATTTAAAAGATTATGGTTATAGCTATGGAAAGGCACCAACAATTTCTTTAGGAACGGGATACTATACTGATAGTAATGGCAATATTGCTCTGGCACCACATAATTATGCTAATATCGGTCAAGGAGAAAGAAGAGCTGCTAGAGGTGGTGATTATTCTTCAACATTAAACAGTGAATTAGTATTTGGAGCAACCGATTTGATTAAAGGTGGGATGTCAGAAAGTCTTGTAATGTCAGAACTGGAGAGAAACTACAAAATGATTGGTGCTTTAAATGAACAAAATAGAGCTAAAATTGAAAGGGGTGAATTAGCTCTGTTGGAATATGACAGAGAAGCTATCGAACAAGTTGTACATGATTTTGCAGAACAGCAGAGGCTACAAGATGAAAGAATAAGATCAAAGAGCTGCTAATTTTATTGGAGAGAAACTATAAGATGATTAACGCTTTAAAACCGAAAGTGTATAAATTCAAGGAGCTAAACTGACGTGTTTGGGTTATAACAGGGCAGCTAGTGAAAGCATTGTGCACGTCATGCAGAATAACCGTTAGAAAATGACCATATAGTGCAAAGTGATTCTTAATGACAAAACGAGAGAGGAAAAGTAATGGATATTATTGCAAATATAAATCAGAGATTATCTTTTGATAAAGATAGGGTTTGCTATGGGGGGGAAGATAAAATTAAAAAGGTTTTGAATGAGTCGCCTGTAAAATTACCGAATGATTATATTGAGTTTTTAAGAACGATTTCTGGTGGTGAAAATGTGGGGGTAACTTTTGAAGTCGAAGAAGAAGGTTTGGATATTTATATATGGAGTGCTGAGGTAGCTTTAGAAAAAAGAAATAGAGAATTTAATTACCCATTTAATAAAAAGTTTTTAGAATGTTCTTGGTTAGTAGGAGACGATTTAGGAGATTTAGTATATTTTTACGGTGAAGGAAACGAAGGATTTGGTTTATATAGGGGGAGTGTGGGTGGACTAGATTATAATTATGCAGACAAGATTGCAAACTCTCTTACAGAATTTCTTGTAAATGGTGTTGGTATTGATATTGCTACATCATTAGACTAATAATACATTTAAAGCGCAGAGAGAGTAGTCAGTTGCTGCTATAATGAAAAGAAACAGCTAGTGTTTCTGTTGAATCGGGGGATGGTTACCACCATCCTCCAAATATCATCATCTCATGAGATAAAGAGCGCATAAAACAACAGAGTTACTAATAAGGAAAGAAATGGATATTTTAGACAAATTAAATGAAAGATTAACTATTGTAGAAGGTAGGGTTTACCATGGGGGAGAAGATTATATTAAGAAGATTTTGAGAGAGTCACCGGTTAATTTACCAGAAGATTATATCAATTTATTGAAATCTATTTCGGGAGATGAAAATGCAGGAATAGCTTTTCAAGTGGATGGTGGAGGTGAGGAAATTTTCATATGGAGTGCTAAGCTGGCATATGAGAGAAGAACCAGAGAATTCAAGCTTCCAGTTTATGAAGATTTCATTAACTGTGCATGGTTAATTGGGGATGATGTCGGAGATTTAATGTTTTTTTACGGAGAAGGAAAAGAGGGATTTGGCATTTATTGTGCAGAGGCAGGGGATTTAGATATCAACGATTCAGCTAAGATTGCGGATTCTATTACAGAATTTCTTGTAGATGGTGTGGGAATTGATATTGCAATAACGTTATAAAAGAAAGTACACATTTCAAATGAAGCCGTTATATCATATAGCGGCTTCATTTGAAATGTAAACGCCCAATAGGTTCTTTCCAAAGTCAGTTGATGAATATGATAATAAATACCGTAGAAATATCATCAAGTTCAGCGAATCTGGGAAAAAAGAAGTATATGAATAATGACCAACGGTAAGGACAAGCTGGCAGTATGACGGTTATGATCGGAAAATTTGTGAAATCAGCCCCGATGGTCTGGAAACGCACTTTGAGTATAATGAAAACCATGACTTAGTAACGGTTTGGGATTCAGAAGGACGTGAAACGCGACAAGGATATGATAAGAACCACAACCTGCTTACGGTTCAGGAAGGGATTTCGGACAGAGAATAAAGAGAGACCTTCCACCAGTGTTTATGATACACTAGAATTACCGAAAAAAAGCGTCAGAATTCCCTGAAAAG